>OGCL01001734.1_pt1 | contig 17433 bp, 12 predicted proteins | sample 1570041 | NCBI WGS metagenome assembly OGCL01 (sample SAMN06266162, study PRJEB24511) | hot springs metagenome | isolation source: Hot spring water | place: South Africa: Limpopo | collected 2015-06-22
GGTCGCAGTAGGCGTCGGCCAGTTGCCGCAGCTGCGGCAAGCCGAGCCCGCGCAACTCCGTCGGCAGGTCGAGCCGGCCCAGCAATGGATAACGTTCATCGATGTCCCGTGGGGGGTCTGCTCTCTGCTGCACGCACTGGATTCCGCTTCAAGAGGTGGAGTCTTGGGGCGGGCGGGGTCGTGCCCCGCCGGCCGACACCGGGCCCGTCATTCTACTGCAACCCGCGGTCAACCATCGAAAAAAGTTCGGCCCGAAGGCGGAGGAAGGTTTGTTAAAGCCGCAAATTGCGCTATGCTCATTAGCAGTCATTATTCCGCGGGACAACGGCCATGTTCGGGTTCCTGAAACATAAAGACGAAGGCGAGAAGGGGCGCGGCAAGGCCGCCCCGGGCACCGAGATCTATTACGATCCGGCGCTGGTGGACGGGCTGAAGCAGGACCACCAGCGCCTGCTGGCCCTCTATGTCCAACTCAAGGAGCAGTTCGAGCGCGGCGACTTCGTGGGGCTGGCAAAGGCGATGGAGGAGTTCCGATGGCTGTTTCAAGAGCACCTCCTCATCGAAAAGATCCGACTCTATATCTATCTGGAACACATGCTGGCGGGAGACACGGCCAATCTCGAACTGATCCGCCACTTCAAGCAGGAGATGGATGGCATCGGCCGCGAGGTGACGCGCTTCCTGCGCAAGTACGAGAACCTGGAGTCCGATCCCGCCCTGGCGGCGGGGTTTCGTCGCGAACTGGACCAAATCGGCAACGTGCTGAACCGGCGTATCCAGGCGGAAGAGAATCAGCTTTACGCCTTTTATCTGCCGATCATCTGAGGCCCCGGCTTGACATGGAGACGCGCATCCTTCCCGCCCGACTGGCCTTGATCCTGCTGCCCCTGCTTTGGCAAGAGGCCCCGGCGGGCATCTATAAGTGCATGAACGATAAGGGGCAGGTGCATTATACCGATACCCCCTGCGACGCCCGCGACGAGGCCGCGGGAAGGGTGTCCGATGACTTGGTCAACGCCAACGTGGTTCGGTTGCCGGAGCGCGACCCGCCAAGGGCCCGCGGCGCCAAGGAGAAGGCCGTAGCCCCCAAGCCCTATGTGCTCGATTACGCCGACGAGGTGGGGATTCGCAATCTCGGGGTGAGCATGGCCGGTCGCGATGCCCTGGCCCAGCGTTTCTACCGTCAGGAGATCGAGCGGGTGCGATCTGGCTTGTTTCGCCGTCTCAGCTTCGAGGATCGCACCGCCCGCGACAACCACCTCGGCGTCATCGGGCTGATGAGCCTGGGTCCGGCCCAGAAACGGGCCGCCATCCGGGGGGTCGAGGCGATCTATGCCAAGTATCGAGCCCCTCGGTAACAGGCAGCGGGCCTTTGCGCCGTCTCTGGGGCATGAAAGTCGTTGCCGGCAATTCCAAATTTGGAACACGGAGAACACAGAGGAGCACAGAGCGCACGGAGAACAAAGAACACTGGGTTAACTGCGCGTCTGTGGGGGTGACTTTTCACCGCGATCACCGTGCGTTGATCGAACATCGCATGTCGCAGTTAAAAACCGCTCCCACAGCAAGCATAGGCGACCCGGAAAGACCTGACAGGTCTTGCAGACCTGTCAGGTCTGCTCCCTCTGTGGTCTCTGTGTTTCTCCATGCACTTCGTGTTCCTGTTTTGCATTTGAAATTGCTGTGTCGTCGCGGCGCGAGCGGCCGCGGGCGGTTGTTCTCATGTATAATGGATCGCTTCGTTAGTCTGTCGATTTCCAAAGGTTCCCCATGCGTTACCTCAGCACCCGTGGCGGCGTCGCGCCGGTCTCCTTCGCCGATGCGGTGATGATGGGGCTGGCCACCGACGGCGGCCTGTTGCTGCCGGAGTCCATCCCCCAGGTGGATGCCGCCACCCTGGCCCGTTGGGCCAAGCTGTCCTTCCGCGAGCTGGCGGTGGAGGTGATGCTCCCCTATGTGGCGGGCGACCTTAGCCGCGACCAACTGACCGCCCTGGTGCGGCGCTCCTACGCCGGCTTTGTCCACCCCGAGGTGACGCCCCTGGTGAACGCCGGCGGGCTAAACATTCTGGAGCTGTTCCACGGCCCCACCGCCGCCTTCAAGGACGTGGCCCTGCAATTTCTCGGCAACCTGTTCGAACTCTTGTTGGAGCGTCGCGACGGCCGCCTCAACATCCTGGGCGCCACCTCGGGGGATACCGGCTCTGCCGCCATCTACGGCGTACGCGGCCAGCAGCGCATCCAGATCTTCATCCTGCACCCCTATAAGCGCGTCTCGCCGATCCAGGAGTTGCAGATGACCACGGTGCTGGATGCCAACGTCCACAACATCGCCCTGCGCGGCACCTTCGACGACGGCCAGCGCATTGTCAAGGAGCTGTTCAACGACCTGCGCTTCAAGGACGAGTACCAGCTCGGCGCGGTGAATTCCATCAACTGGGCGCGCATTCTGGCGCAGATCACCTATTATTTCTACGCTTGGGGCCGCCTGAGCGGTGGCGATGCGGGGCGCAAGGCGATCTTCTCCGTACCCACCGGCAACTTCGGCGACATCTTCGCCGGCTACATGGCCTTGCGCATGGGGCTGCCGGTGGAACGGCTGGTGCTGGCCACCAACCGCAACGACATCCTAAGCCGCTTCGTGAACACCGGCGTCTATGCGGCGGGGGAGGTGCATCCCACCCTCAGCCCCTCCATGGATATCCAGGTCTCCTCCAACTTCGAACGCTACCTCTATTTCCTCCTCGGCGAAGACCCGGCCCTGGTGAAGGCCCTGATGCAGCAGATGGCCTCCAGCGGCCGGCTGGAGGTGTCGGCGGACAAGCTGGCCGAGATGCAGTCGCTGTTTTCCGCCGCCGCGGTCTCCGAAGAAGAGACCCTGGGGCAGATCCGCGAGACCTACCAGCGTTGCGGCTATATCCTCGACCCCCACACCGCGGTGGGCGTGCGGGCTGCGCGCGATCTCCCTGGCACCGTCTGCCTGGCCACCGCCCACCCCGCCAAGTTCGGCGATGCGGTGCGTCAGGCCATCGGCGTGGCGGCCCCGCCGCCGCCCTCGCTGCAAGGGCTGGAGGGCAAGGAGACCCGCTGCGCCGTGCTGGAGGCCAGCGCCGCGGCGGTCAAGTCCTTCATGCAGGAGACCTTGGCGCGATGAGCTTGCCTGGGGTTCGGGCGGTTGCCGTGAAGATGAAAAGCGGGAACACAGAGATCACGGAGGAACACGGAGGACACAGAGAGGGGCTATTCCAACGCCCACGTGAAACGCCTTGTAGCCGCGACCTGTGCGGATCGGGAGGGCGATCCGGGCATCGCGGCTGCAAGCCGCTCCCACAAAGAGATTCATCGGTCGGGGCGGCACCAGGTTGGATGTTCGTAAGTCGGCCTGTGGTCCGCGACGGATTCGACTCAAACCGGAGTCTCTCTGCGTCCTCCGCGTCTCCTCTGCGGCCCGCAGCGTTGCCGCTTTTGACTCGGTGATCGGCAAGTGAATAGCGGCCGCCACGTCCAGATCCTCGACACCACCCTGCGGGATGGGGAGCAGACCCAGGGGGTCTCCTTCTCCCCGGCGGAGAAGCTCAACATCGCCAAGGCCCTGTTGAGCCAGTTGCGGGTGGACCGCATCGAGGTGGCCTCCGCCCGGGTCTCCGAGGGGGAGAAGGAGGCGGTGGCCAACATCGTGAGCTGGGCGGCGCGGCACGGGCTGGCGCATAAGGTGGAGGTGCTCGGCTTCGTCGATAACGGCAAGAGCGTGGATTGGATCGCCGAGGCCGGCGGCCGGGTGATCAACCTGTTGGCCAAGGGCAGCGAGAAGCACTGTTTCAACCAGTTGCGCAAGACCCTGGAGCAGCACCTGGACGACCTGCGGCGGGACATCGCCTACGCGCGGCAACGGGGGCTGGCGGTCAACCTCTATCTGGAGGACTGGTCCAACGGCTACCACGAAAGCCCGGAGTACGTCTTCCGCCTGATGGAAGGGTTGCAGGGGGCCGGGGTGGAGCACTTCATGCTGCCGGATACCCTCGGCATACTCACCCCGGACCAGGTGTATGCCGCCATCTCCGACATGCTGCGGCGTTTCCCGGAGTGCCGTTTCGACTTCCACCCCCACAATGATTATGGCTTGGCCACCGCCAACGTGCTGGAGGCGGTGCGGGCCGGGGTCGCCACCGTCCACTGCACCGTCAACTGCCTGGGCGAACGGGCCGGCAACGCCTCCCTGGCGGAGGTGGTGGTGAACCTCAAGGACCGCATGGGGGTCGATCTTTCCATCGACGAGGCGCACATCGTGCGGCTGAGCCAGATGGTGGAGAACTTCTCCGGCAAGCGGGTGGCGGACAACGCCCCCATCGTCGGCGCCGATGTCTTCACCCAGACCGCCGGCATCCACGCCGACGGCGACCGCAAGGGTAATCTCTACGTCACTCGCCTCACCCCAGAGCGCTTCGCCCGCAGTCGTCACTACGCCCTGGGCAAGATGAGCGGCAAGGCGTCGCTGCAAAAGAACCTGGAAAAGCTTGACATCTCCCTTAGCGATGCCAACCTGGAGAAGGTGCTCAAACGGGTGGTGGAACTGGGGGACTCCAAGAAGAGCATCACCTCCGAGGACCTGCCCTTCATCATCGCCGAGGTGCTGGAGGGCAAGGACTACGACTATGTCAAGCTCACCCATTGCTCCCTCAACAGCGCCCTGCACCTGGACTCGGTGGCCAGCCTTCGGCTGGAGATCGCCGGCGAGCCGCACAACGTCACCGGGGTGGGCAACGGCGGTTTCGATGCCTTCATGAACGCCATGTCCAAGCTGGTGAAGCGTTACGACCTCAAGCTGCCGGAACTGACGGACTACGAGGTGCGCATCCCCCGCGGCGGCCGGGCGGATGCCCTCACCGAATGCACCATCACCTGGGAAGACGAACAGGGCCGGCTGAAGACCCGCGGGGTCCATGCCAACCAGGTGTTCGCCTCCATCCTGGCGGCGCTGCGGATGATCAACATACGGATGCACAAGCAGTTGCAGGCCGTCGGGCAAGTCCAGGAGGCGGCAGGGCTTTGCAGGCAAGGGCTGAAGCGTGGCGAGTGAAGGGTTCGGCGACCGTGCCGGGGCGACTGGGTCAGAACGATTTTGCGGAATCGAGAGGCGATGACGGAAATCTGCATATCCCTGCGCAATGTGGGCATCCGCTACAAGGTGCGCAAATCCTTCTTTCGCTGGCACTGCTTCGATGCCATCAAAGAGGTCTCCTTCGACCTCTATCGCGGCGAGACTTTGGGGCTGATCGGTCGCAACGGCGCGGGCAAGAGTTCCTTGTTGCGGGTCATTGGCGGTATCACGGACCCGGATCGTGGTCAGGTGATCAACCACCATTGCAGTGTTTCGCTGCTCTCCCTTCAGCTGGGATTCGAGCCCAACCTGAGCGGCATCGACAACATTATGCTGAGCGCCATGCTGCTCGGGGTGAAGAAACAAGAGGCGCGCGCGGCCATCGACGAGATCGCGGCGTTCTCCGAACTGGGCTCCTTCGTTTATGACCCGATCCGCACCTACTCCTCGGGCATGAAGATGCGGCTGGGCTTCTCCATCGCCATCATCCTCAAGCCGGACGTGTTGTTGATCGACGAGGTGATGGGGGTGGGCGACTCGGAGTTCCGCAAGAAGTCCACCGAGGCGCTGAAAAGCAAGATCCTGTCCGAACAGACGGTGGTGCTGGTCTCTCACGTCCCGGACCAGATCAAGAGCCTGTGCGATCGGGTGATATGGATCGAGGACGGGGTGGTCTTCCGCGAGGGCAAGAGCGCGGAGATCGTGAAGGAATACGAGGAATACCTGTCTACCCACAAGCGGTTGGCCGATCGCGGGGAGCCAGCGTTGGCGTGATGGGGCGAAAGCGAAGACGCTGCCCGGCCCTAGGCACTGGATCGAAATGAGTACGGTCGCCGTTGTCGTCCTCAACTGGAACGGCTGGGACGACACCCTTGCCTGCCTGGAGAGCCTGCTGGGGCTTGAGGTGCCGCCGGGTGTGCGGCTGGAACTCATCGTGTGCGACAACGGCTCGGACGACGACTCCTTGCCGCGGATCTCCGCGTGGCTCGCCAGTCGCGAGGCGGAACAGCGGGCGGGGCGAGAAAGGCCCGCCGTGACCCTGCTGGCGAATGGCCGCAATCTCGGTTTCGCGGGGGGCATGAATGCGGGGATACGCCGCGCCCTGGAGGGCTTTCAGGCGGATTTCTGCTGGTTGTTGAATAATGATACCCGGGTGGCGCCGGATTCACTGCGGCGACTGCTGGCCTGCGCCGAGGCCAGGCCGCGGGTGGCGGTGTGGGGGAGTACCATCTGTGACTTTGCGCACCCATCGCGGGTGAAGAGTGCGGGCGGCTGCCGCTACAGCTATTGGCTCACCAGCTATCGCCCGCTCGGCGCCGGACTGGATGTGGCGCGGGTGCAGTCCTGGGCCGAGCCGCCGAGGCTGGATTATGTGGACGGGTCGGCCATGTTCATCCGCAGGGAGGCCCTGCAATCGGTTGGGCTGCTGAACGAGGAGTACTTCCTCTACTTCGAGGAGCTTGATTACGCCTGCCGGCTTCGGGAACAGGGGCTTGCCATCGGCTGGTGCCGCGAGAGCCTGATCCATCACCGGGGTGGCGAATCGGTGCAGCGGCTGACGGCGGGGCCGGTGCGCGATCCGAGACGGACCGCCAGCTATTTCGCGGACTTGAGCGCCTTCAAGTTCACCTGGATCCATCGCCGGGGGCTGCTCTGGCTGGCGGTCCCGGCCCGCATCGGCGGCCGCCTGCTCAAGATCGCGATGACGGGGAATGGATTTCTGTTGCGCTCCTTTGGCTGCGCCTGTGGCGATTTTCTTCGCTGGCTGCGGCTACGCAGGCGCCGGGAATGAGGGGCGGCTCGCGCGGGCTGAAGACCTCGCACGGCGCCGCCTCGCTGAGACCCGATTTGGCTGGCCGCCGTGGTTTTCCGGGCAGCGAGATTGGTTGGGCATTTACGAAAAGGGTTGTCTCTTCATGAATTGGCTGCGCCGGCAGTATCTGGAACTGATCCTGTTTAAGGCCTGGGCCGGATTACGCGCCGAATCCAGCCGCAATTACCTGACCTTCGCCTGGTGGGTATTTGATCCCATCCTGAGCATGGGAACCTACTATTTGGTCTTTGCGGTGCTCCTGGCGGCGGATCGCGAGGACTATGTTCCCTTTCTGCTGATTGGTCTTGTTTTCTGGCAGTGGTTTATGAATACCGTCAAGCATGGCATGAGCTCGATCCTGCAAGGGGGGGGGCTGATGAGCCAAGCGAGTCTGCCCAAGGCGATCTTTCCGAGCGCGGTGATCACCATGGATACCATAAAATTTATGGTTGTATTTGCGCTGTTGATGGTATTTTTGCTCTTCTATGGTTACGATGTAGGGCTTCCCTGGCTCGCTCTACCCTTGTTGCTGGCGGCGCAACTGCTGTTGATCATCGGTTGCACCTTTCTAGTGGCGGCCATAGTTCCCTTTTTGCCAGATCTTCGCTTTTTGGTGGACGCGCTGCTGCATTTGATGCTCTTCATGTCCGGGATATTCTACGCCGGCGATGCGATCCCGGAGCGCTTTCGGGAGTTCTTCTATTTAAACCCCATGGCCTATCTGATCGACGCCTACCGGCAGATCTTCATGCACAACACCATGCCGGATTGGGAAGGACTCGTCTCTGTATTCGTTCTGGCGGCCTTTCTTTTCGTGACATCCAATTGGCTGATGACTCGTTTCGAGCGGGTCTATCCGAAGATCGTGGTATAACTTCCGCACCCCGCCAGGAATTATCGAGGCAGGAGAGAATCTCTTATGCAACTTATTGTCTTGTCGATGCATCGCAGCGGCTCCTCGCTGTTGGCGCGCATGCTCAACATGATGGGGGCCTACTTCGCCCCGGAAGACAAGATCATGTATCCCGCCTTCGACAACCCCAAGGGATTTTGGGAGCGCACCGACGTGATGCAGTTGAATGATCGCATCCTGGCGGCGGGGGGGGGCAGTTGGAACCAGGTATTGGGGTTCGATTCTGCCGCCATCCCGACCGAGCAGCAACGAGTCCTCAGAGAAGACATATTGCGCCTGGTGGCCGGCCTGGATGCCCATCGTCCCTGGATGCTGAAGGATCCCCGCATGTGCATTACCTTCCCCCTCTGGCGCGAATTGCTGGAGGTGCCGGTATGTATTCACGCCTTCCGCAACCCCTTGCAGATCGCCAAGTCGTTGCATCGTCGCAATGGCATTCCCATCACGGTGGGGCTCGCCCTTTGGGAGTGTTATACGGTAGCCGCACTGAATAACTCCCGTGGGCTCCCTAACCTGATGGTCTCCCAGGAGGAGATTCTGCGGGATCCCATGTCCGCCGCCCAACGGATCAAAACGGAATTGGAGGGGCTTGGGGTGGATCGGCTGCGGTTGCCCAGGGAGCGGGAACTCCATGCCTTTATCGATCCCAAGCTGGTGCATCACGAGGAGAGCGAACAGGAGATGGAATTGCTCCTGAACGGCCAGCAGTTGTCGCTTTGGCGCACCATACAGGCGGGCCATCCATTCGATTCCGACGCCCCCTTGACCCTCTCGGTGGGGGCGGAGGAGGTCTATAGGAGCTATCTGGAGGGATTGGAGGAGCGGCGTTCCACCCAGGCGGCTCATGAACAAGAGTTGCGGGATCTGCGTACGGAGATGGAGACGCGGATAATTGCGCTCGAAGCCCGGTCGCGGGAACTGGACGAGGTCATCGCCGGCAAGAACCTGACCCTGAAAGAGGTCGAGGCCAGGTCCATTCAATTGGATGGAAAGATCATTGAACTGGAGGGGAGAAACGCGGCTCTTGAAGGGAATATACTTGACCTTGAGGGGAGAAACGCGGCTCTTGAAGGGAATATACTTGACCTTGAGGGGAGAAACGCGGACCTGGAGGTGCGGATCGCGGAGCTGAATGCCCAAGGCGAAGCCAAGTCGGGGGAATTGGAACGGCTGCACGCGGCGTTGAACGCACAGCGCGCGGAGTTCGAGCGGCGGCGGGCCGAGACGGTCGAGATCTTCACCGCGCGGCAGGCGCTGGTGGAGGAGTTGGGGCAGAACATCGAGGCGACCTTCATGTCCTGGCGCTGGAAAGTAGGGCACTATGCCGTCAAACTGGTCGAGACCCTGCTCGGTCGCAGGAACGTCATCCTGGCCAAACATCGCATCGAACAGATCCTCCGCGACCTCTCCCGGGGGTCGGAGCTGGAGGCGCTGCGGGCGCAGATCGCCGAAGTCACCGGAGTGGAGACCAAGGCGCGTATCGTCGAAGGGGTAAAGGAGGAATATACCCGGGAGAAACAGGAGGAACTGGCGCGTTTCCTCGACAGCGGCCAGGAGTTGACGATTTGGGGCGGGGGGCGGCCCAAGGTCTCCATCATCCTGGTGCTCTACAACCGGGCCGAGTTGACCTTCGCCTGTCTCAAGAGCATCCGCGAGGTCGTGGATCCCGCCATCGAGGTGGTCATAGTCGATAACGCCTCCTCCGACCGCACCGGCGAGCTGCTGGATCGGGTCAAGGGGAGCGTCAAGATCCTCCGCAACACCGAAAACCTCAACTTCCTGCTGGCCTGCAATCAGGCGGCCCCGCAATGCGAGGGGGAGTACCTCCTCTTCCTCAACAACGACGCCATGCTGCTGCCGCACGCCCTCGGCAATGCCCTCAAGGTGTTCCAGGAGGAGCCCAAGGCGGGGGCGGTGGGGGGCAAGATCATCCTGCTGGACGGTACCCTGCAGGAGGCCGGCAGCATCGTCTGGCAGGACGGCTCCTGCTATGGCTATGGCCGCGGCGGCAACCCCCATGCCCCGGAGTTCATGTTCCGCCGCTCGGTGGATTACTGCTCCGGCGCCTTCCTGCTGGTGCGGCGGGAGACCCATCAGGCCCTCGGCGGCTTCGACGAGGACTACGCCCCGGCCTACTACGAGGAGACCGACTTCTGCCTGCGCCTGCGTCGCCTGGGACTGGAAGTGATCTACGACCCCTCGGTGCAGATCCTGCACTACGAATTCGGCAGTTCCGAGGTCTCCGAGCGGGCCATCGCCCTGCAGCGCAAGAACCGGGGGGTCTTCCTGAAGAAGCACGCGGAGTATCTGGCCAGCCGCTGGCAGCCGGACCTCAGCCACGCCCTGGAGGCCCGCTGCGTGGAGCGGCAGCCGCGCATCCTCTACATCGACGACCGCATCCCGCACGTCAGGTATGGATCCGGCTTCCCGCGTTCCAACTTCATGCTCACCACCCTGGCCGAGAGGTACCAGGTGAGCCTGTTTCCCCTCAACTTCCCGGACGAGGAGGAGTGGGGCACGGTCTATAGCGACATCCCCAAGCGGGTGGAGGTGCTGAAGGGGATCGGCCGTGCCGGCTTCGCCCGCTTCCTCAAGGCGCGCAAGGGCTACTATGATGCGGTGTTGGTGAGCCGTCCGCACAACATGGAGTTCTATGCCCATGTCCACCGGCAGGTCTTTGGCAAACAAGGAGATCCGGCGGTGATCTATGACGCCGAGGCGCTGTTCGCCCTGCGCGATGCCGTCAAGGCCCAGGTGCTGGGCGGCGTCGCCATCGACCGCGCCAAGGAGGTGAAGAAGGAGGTGGCCCTCACCACCCTCGCCCGCAAGGTGATCGCCGTCTCCGAGGCGGAGAGCGCAGAGTTCCGCAGTCACGGGGTACCGGAGGTGGTGGTGATCGGCCACGCCTTGCGCGTCGCCCCCACCCCGCGACCCTTTACGGAGCGGCGGGACATCCTGTTCGTCGGCAACATGGACTACGACCATTCGCCCAACGTCGATTCGGTCTTCTGGTTCCTCGAGCAGGTGTTTCCCGCCATTCGTCGGCAGGCGCCGGAGGTGCGGTTGGTGCTGGTGGGGCCCAACAAGGCCGGCCGCATCGCCGGGCTGAGGCACCCGGCGGTGCAGGTGGTGGGAGCGGTGGACGACCTAACCCCCTGGTACGATCAATGCCGCCTCTTCATCGCCCCCACCCGCTTTGCCGCCGGCATCCCCTACAAGGTCCACGAGGCCGCGGCGCGTGGCATCCCGGTGGTCTGTACTGAGTTAATCCGCGGTCAGTTGGGCTGGGGCGAACCGGAGGTGCTCTCCGCCTCTGCCGACGACCCGGCGGGCTTTGCCGCCGCCTGCCTGCGGCTCTACAGCGACCAGGACACCTGGGAAAGCGCTCGTGCCGGGGCGCTGGAGCGGATTGTTGGGGAGTGCTCCGAGGAGCCGATGCGACGAACCTTGCTGGGGGCGGTGCAAGACGTGTTGGCTGAGGCCCCTCGCGGCTAGCCAGTGATCAAATACCGCATCGCCCGGCCGGAGCCCCCTGATTCGTCTTCCAATTGCAGCCATATTGTCGCCCATTCGATCCAGTAAATGAGAAACTTCGAGACATTGTTCATTTGTGGCTGTCCGCGTTCCGGCACCACCGCGATATGGGAGCTGCTTTCCACCCACCCCAGCATCGCCATTGGCCTGGAGCGCTATCATTGCCGGATCGAAGAATTCAGCCTGAGCTACGAAGACTTCGAGCTGCCAAGATTTTTCGACCTCCAGCCGGGGGATACCTTCTATGACGACCTGGCGTTCACCCCCTACTACGCCGAATTGCGCCCCCGTTTCGAGCAGACCACCCATCGCGGCGACAAAATACCGAAGCTCTATGAGCGGTTTGATCCCTTGTTCCATACGTTTCCCGATGCCCGCGTGGTGGTGATGTTCCGCAATCTCATCGACGTGGCCTTATCGTACAGCCGGCGGGCCAGGGATCCCCAGGATCCCTGGCTTCCAGCCCATACCGTTCGGAGCGCGATTAGGGACTGGAATGTCTCGTTGGAGCAGACCCTGCGTTTTGTATGGCGTAGGGAGAACGTTCTTTGCGTGGATTACGAGACGTTCTTTGTGGCGGGACAAGGGCTGGAGCGTTTGGCCGAGTTCTTGGGCCTGGAGGATGCCGAGCCGCTTCGCGCAGCCCATCGGCGAATGGTCGAGTATGTGAATGGCGAGTTAATGGGGGATCGCTTGGTGTTGGATATTAATTTTTTCGAACGAAAAGAACTGCTTCTTAGCGGTCGATTTGGCTTGTATCGTAAGATCGAGCGTTACACTGAGTGAAAGCCAAAGAGCATGGTTATTCTAAAATTCTAACGGAAGAGGTCATGCTGAAACTGGGTCCAAAATTGCGAGAGGCGGGATTTAGTGGTAGTATTCATCTTGGGTATCGGAGAAAATCGTCTTGAATCGCTTCATTTTACTAGCTTTTTGCTAGCGATACCCGCTTATCCCGCCTTTCGCCCGCTTCTTGGGCGAGAAAAATTCGTCTCTTCACCCAATTTCGCAATTTGCTCAACAGAAAAAAGAACACTTCCCTGTGGCGCCGGTCAGCCTGCGGCCGGAACCGGGTCTCTGGCAAGGCTATTCGAGCCCGGAAACCCCGAAAACCACCGACACCCAGGGCAGCCTGTTCGAGCCGCACCTGATCGTGCTGGCCCTCTCCGGCAAGCGCCTCTCCCTGCCCTCCACCCTCAAACTGACCGAGGCGTTGCGGGGGGCGCTCCTGAGCGCCTTCGGCGAGCAGCCGATCCCGGAGTGGATCAGCGGCCACACCGCGGATCGCGCCCCCAGCAAGGCGCCTCATCTCGCCTTTCTGCCCCTCCCCTTCGTCGGCAACGAACACGCCGATGGCTGTATCCTCGGACTTGCCCTGGCCATCCCCAGAGCGGTCCCCGCCACCGAGGCGGAGGGCCTGCTCGGCCCCTGGCTGCGGGACGATTACGGATTGCCACGGCGGCTCCGACTCTTCAATGGCGAGTGGCTGGAGTGCGCCATCGAACTCGAAACCCGGCCAAATCCGCCGCAGAGCCTGATCCCCGAGCGCTGGACCAGCGCTTCGAGGCGCTGGGCCAGCGTCACCCCGGTGGTGCTAGACCGCCACTTCAACGGCCCCGACAAATGGGAACGCGCCGCCGAATCGGTGAAGGACGGCTGCGAGCGAATCGGCCTGCCGCGTCCGCGGGAGGTGCTGCTCCATCCGGTGAGCCTGTTCGAGGGGGCGCCGCGCAGCAACGAGTTCCCCTGGATCAGCCGTAAACGCGATGGCGGCCGGATGCACCACGCCCATGCCGTGTTCCTGTTCGATGAGCCCGTGCAAGGCCCGGTGCTGGTCGGCGCCGGACGTTTTCGCGGCTATGGGCTGTGCCGCCCCATGATGCAGGGAGAGGACCACCATGTTTGACACCGGAACCGACGGATTCAGCGAGTTCTTTCAGGCCCTGTGGGACCGACCGCCGTTCGCCTGGCAACGCGATCTGGCCGGGCGGGTGCTTACCCTCACCCCCGGCCCCTCTCCCGAGGGGAGAGGGGAGCAAGGAACCTGGCCCGAGGCCATCGCCCTGCCCACAGCTGCAGGCAAGACCGCCTGCCTGGACATCGCCCTGTTCGCCCTCGCCGCCGAGGCCGACCGGCTCGCCCCCGGCCGACCGCTGACGGCGCCCAGGCGCATCTTCTTCGTGGTGGATCGGCGGGTCATCGTGGACGAGGCCTATGAGCGCGCCCGCATCCTTGCGGAGCGGCTGGAGCGGGCACGGGACGGCGTCCTGCTGGAGGTCGCCAACCGGCTGCGCAAGCTGGCCGGGGGTGACCTCCCCCTCGCCTGCCATCAACTGCGCGGCGGCATGTACCGCTCCGACGCCTGGGCGCGTTCGCCGACCCAGCCGGCCATCATCGCCTTTACCGTGGACCAGCTCGGCTCGCGGCTGCTGTTCCGCGCCTATGGCCGCTCCCCCAAGGCATGGCCCATTCAGGCCGGCCTGGCGGGCAACGACAGCCTGATCCTGCTCGACGAGGCCCACTGCGCTCAACCCTTCCTGGAGACCCTCCAAGGCATCCGCCGTTTTCGGCGCTGGGCGGAGAACCCGCTGCCCACCCCCTTCCACCTGGTGGTGATGAGCGCCACGCCCCCCGCGGAGTTAAACGACGTGTTCCACGACCGTTCGGCGGAGCCTCGCACCCCAGGTCACCCCCTGGGCAACCGCCAGTTGGCGGCCAAGCCCACCCGGCTGGTGGAAGCGGACAAGGCGAAGGGGGCCAAGGCCGGCGAGGAATTGGCCAAGGTGTTGGCCGCACAGGCGGAGGCCCTGAGTGGCAATGCCACCGCCGCAGGACAGAAAGCGCCGGCGACGGTGATCTTCTGCAACCGGGTGGATACGGCCCGCCGGGTCCACGCCTTGCTGAGCGCCAGACACGGGGATCGTGTCCTCCTTCTCACCGGTCGTATGCGGCCCATCGATAAGGACGACACCGTTGGCGAACGTCTGGTGTTGCTGGCGGCGGAACAGGCGGCGCAACGCCGTCTCGATGCCCCCCTGTTCGTGGTCGCCACCCAGACCCTGGAGGTGGGGGCCAACCTGGACTTCGACCGCCTGGTCACCGAGGCCGCCAGCCTGGACGCCCTGCGTCAGCGGTTCGGCCGCCTCAATCGCATGGGGCGCCCCATCGACGCCCAGGCCGTCCTCGTCATCCGCGGCGATCAGGCGGAGAAGAGCGACGACGACCCCGTTTACGGCCAGGCGCTTGCGACGACCTGGACGCGGTTGGACGAATGGAAGGACGACGAAGGGCAGGTTGATTTCGGCATCGCGGCCCTCTCCCGGCATCTTGATCGGCTGTCCAGCGAGGAGCTGGCGGACCTCAACGCCCCCGCGGCCCACGCCCCGGTATTACTACCAGCGCATCTGGATGCCCTGGCGCAGACCAACCCCGAGCCCTGGCCGACGCCGGAGGTATCGCTGTTCCTGCACGGTCCCAAGAGCGGTCCGGCGGACGTGCAGGTGTGCTGGCGAGCCGATCTCGCCGAGAAGGGGGCGGATGACGACTGGCTCGACGCCGTCGCCCTCTGCCCGCCGGCATCCCCGGAGACGGTGGCCGTGCCCATCGGCCAGTTCCGCCGCTGGCTGGCCGGAACGACCACCGAAGCCGGTGCCGACGTGGAGGGAACCACGCCGGACCAGGAAGATGCGCCCCCCTCGCGGGAGTCACGCCGGGAGGTCCGGCGGGTGATCCGCTGGCGCGGCAAGGAAGATGCCGCCGTGATCGAGAACGCGAGAGAGGTCCGCCCCGGTGACGTGGTGGTCATCCCCACCCACCAGGGGGGCTGGGAGGCGCTCGCCACCCTCGGCGCCGCGCAGCCCGTCCTGGATTGGGGGGACCGCGCCGGCCTGGTCACCCGCGGCAAGGCCACCCTGCGGCTTCACCCCGAAGTGCTCGGCCAGTGGCCGGAGGCCGCCCCCCTGTTGCCCTTTGCCAAGCGCACCCAGGACGAATGGGATGAAGACCCGGATGAGTTCATCGACGGACTCCGGGAGGCGCTCGGCACCATCGCCGGGACGGCGGACCTCCCCAAATCCCTGGACTGGCTGCCTACCGCCGCCGCCCACTTCGCGCAGGAACCGTTGGAACGCCTGCTGACCCGGCATCCCGTGCAAGGCTGGGTGCTGCTTGGCCGTAAGCCGGTTGACCCAACCAGAGATGCCCTCTCTGTGGCGAACGAGATCGACAGCTTCAGCGACGAGGACGACCCCAGCGCCTCCGGCACCACCCATTGTCTGCTGGATGAGCATCGGGCAGGGGTGGCCAGACTGGCCCGCCGATTCGCCGACCTGTGCGCCCTCCCCCCGGAGATCGCCGCCATCCTCGAAACGGGCGGGGAACATCACGACCTGGGCAAGGCCGATCCCCGTTTCCAGGCCTGGCTGAAAGGGGGCAACCCCTGGGCGGGCGGTCCGCTGCTCGCAAAGTCCACCAAGATGGCCCAAGCCCGGCGCGACAGCGAGACGGCGCGGGAGCGCGCCCATTACCCCAAGGGAGGGCGGCATGAGCTGGTCTCCGTGCGGCTCCTGGAGAGCCGCCCAGACCGGCTGCCGCCAGAGCAAGAATTGCGCGACCTGTTGCTCCATCTGGTCGCCAGCCACCACGGCCACTGCCGTCCCTTCGCCCCGGTGGTGGAAGACGGCGTGTCACGGCCGGTGGAGCACGACGGCTTCCGCATCGACACCACCGCCACCGGCCTGGAGCGCATCGACTCCGGGGTGGCCGAGCGGTTCTGGCGGCTTACCCGGCAGTACGGGTGGTGGGGGCTGGCGTGGCTGGAGGCACTGGTGCGGCTGGCGGATCATCGGCGCAGCGAGTTCGAGGAGCAGGCGGGGAGGAACAAGAGATGAGCGAGTTCTTGCTGAAGGGGTTGGATGGGGGAAATCCGCTGGGCTTTCTGGCGGCGCTCGGCGCCCTGAGAACCAGCCAAATGGCCATACCTGAAGATCGCCATTCCTTGAAGTGGGTGCAATACGAAGTGGCATGGCGGCCTGTGCTGACGTTCGCCGAGCCACGGGATGAGGCAACCTGGCTGGAGGCGCTGCATCGGCAACTCTCGGCGATGGATGGCCATCCGGCATTAAGTCTCGCGGACAACCTGAACATCCCCTGCGCAGACTTCCGCAAGGCCACGCAGGCCGCCCAGCAAACGACCTTTCCGAATGATCGACGCTATGCCGACTACTTGGCCGCCTTCGGTTGCGAGGCCTGCGAGACCGAACTGAACGGCAAGAAGACGAGAATCATTCGGGATACCGCCTTTCGCACCATGAGCGGCTCAGGGCATCAGCACTTCCTGGGCTCCATGCGCACCTTCGTCGCCGATACCGGCGTCGAACACCTGCGCAAGGCCCTGTTCGAGCCCTGGAGGTACGACGATCCACTGGAAAAGCACACCATGCGCTGGGACCCGCTGGACGATGTGCGCTACGCCCTGCGCTGGCGCAATCCCAGTGGGGACTCGGATCGCAAGAGCGGCGGCAGCGTATGGGGCGCAAACCGTCTCGCTATCGAGGCGATCCCCCTGTTTCCGACCGCCCCGGTGGGAGAATCGCTGGAAACCACCGGCTTCTACCACCGGCGCAAGGTCGGCAGCTTCTGGACCTGGCCCATCTGGGATGGCCCGATAGGCCTGGATACCTTGAGGTCCCTTCTGGGCCTTTGGGAATTACAGGAAGAGGAGCCCCCGCGGGCCACGCTAGGGGCAATGGGGGTGGTGGAGATCATGCGCAGCCAACGAATTACTCAGGGGAAATTTCGCAATTTTTCTATGGCTTGGCCCGTGTAATTCGAGAAGGCTCACCCCCAAAGCCCGGTAGGGTGCGTTAGCCCGGTAGGGTGCGTTAGGCGCGTCTTTTTGCGCCGTAACGCACCACTTTGGAATGTAAAAGGTGCGTTACGCTATCGCTAACGCACCCTACGCCTAGTGAGGATCAACTACAACCAGCCGTCCGTAGTTGGGCCTTGATCATCGTTTCGGCCAGCCGTTTACCTGGAGTGCAAAAGCGCAGCGCGAAGCGCGTAGCTTTTGCAGTGA
>OGCL01001735.1_pt1 | contig 17422 bp, 19 predicted proteins | sample 1570041 | NCBI WGS metagenome assembly OGCL01 (sample SAMN06266162, study PRJEB24511) | hot springs metagenome | isolation source: Hot spring water | place: South Africa: Limpopo | collected 2015-06-22
TCGTAGAGCGGCGCGCCCTTGGCCATCAGCTGCTTGACCTGCTCGGCGGTGACGATGACCGCGCCCGGCAACACCTCGGGCGTGTAATGGCCGCGTTGAGAGATATGGGTGAAATCGGCCGTGTCGGCCGGATCCAGCCCATACAGCCGAACGCGGTGCAGCTTTGCCTCCATGCCCTCACCGATCTGGGTGAAGGCCGCGCGGATGCGCTGCTGCAAAGCCTCGTCCAGTTTGGACTTCACGGCCACGCCGGCCAGGGGCACTTCGGCCAAGGTCGCAACGATGGCCAGGTCCGGGTTGCGCGGTGCCCATTCTTCGAACACCTCCTGTTTGACCGCGGCCAGGTCGGCCTGGCCGACCTGCAGGGCATACAAGGCCGCCCCGTAACTGTTCACATGCGTGACCCGGTCATAGTATTTCTGCAGGGACAGACCCTTGGCGGTGAACTCGCCGCGCATGACCTCGCTGACCAGGGAGTCGCGATGCGGCAGCACGAGGCGCTTGCCGCGCGTCTGCTCCAGGCTGCTCAGGCCCTGGCCGCGCTTGCCGATGAGCAGGATGCGGGTGCTCTTGCCGCTGCGGGCCACCGGCACATAGTCGTGACGCATCGCCAACCCGATCAGGTGCGCCGGCGCCAGGACCAGGTCGAAGGCGCCGGTGCGGATGCGCTCGCCCACCCGCTCGGCGTTCTGGGTCATCACCAGCCGCACGGGCTGCCCCAAGCGGTTGCCGAGTTCACGCGCCATGTCCTTGATCACGGTCTGGTTCACGTCATGGTTGCGGTCCAAGTCGTAATCGACGGTCACGTTAAGGATCAGATCGGCCCGCGCCGGCAGGCCAAGCAGCAATGCAAGTGCGAAAGAAGCGATCAAGCGGCTCATACATACCTCCTCTCCATCCTATGTTGCAATCCCGGCAGCATGCTCGACAAGCGCCAGAGGCGTGTCGAGCGGGCTGCCTCGCCCGCTGGCTCGTCGGCAACGCGACGACCTAGCGGCTATATTATTCATCCGAAACACGGGCAGATGAAACCCCCCTTGAGGAGAGGGCAGGGGGTAGGGGAGTCCCGTAGCAGCGGAAAACCGCTTCGCCCTCTCCCGGCTTATCGTGAAAATCGCGCAGCCGACTCACGACGCTCCCCTCCCCCTCGGGGCGGGGGGAGAGGGAACGGACACGGCTACATTCATGCTCCGGCGTGGCCGTCGCCATGTCCGTTAGGCGGGCCTCACCGAGCCGCAGTGGCGGATGCGACACAGCGTCATGGCGACCACGCTGGCCTGACGGCGCGAGCAGACGGCACGCAGGCCGTTCGCGGCCCGGTCCTGCAGCGCTTCAAATGCGCATCATTTCGAAGTCTTCCTTGCGCGCGCCGCATGCGAGGCAGGTCCAGTTGATGGGGACATCCTCCCAGCGGGTAGCCGGTGGGATGCCCTCCTCCGGCAGGCCGGCGGCCTCGTCATAGATGAAGCCGCAGACCACGCACATCCAGGTCCGGTATTCCATGGCAGCGCAGCCGTTGCAGATTTGTGTGAGAATTTGCCCGTGCACCCAATCCCGCTCGTGATTTTGCCCCATTCCCATTCCGCCAGCCAACCCGGTTCACGTCCATGCGCGACACCCCCCCTCTGGTACTGACCTTTGCCGGTACGGATCCCACGGGCGGGGCGGGACTGCAGGCCGACATCCTCACCATCGCCAGTCTGGGCTGCCACCCCCTGTCCGTGGTGACCGCCGTGACTGTACAGGATTCGCTCGGTGTGGAGGATTTTCTGCCCATGGAGGCCGATTGGGTGGCGGACCAGGCAAGGCGTGTCCTGGAGGACATGCCGGTGTCCGCCCTCAAGGTGGGTATGCTGGGGAGCCCCGAGGTGGCCCTGGCGGTGGCCGAGGTGGCGTCCGATTATCCGGATCTGCCGCTGATCCTGGACCCGGTCCTGGCCTCCGGGCGCGGCGACGAGCTGGTCACCGAGGACCTGCTGTCCGTCATCAAGGAGGCATTGTTGCCCCAGACCACGGTGCTCACGCCCAACAGTCTCGAGGCGCGGCGGCTCGCCATGGATGACGCCCTGGACGAGGAGGCCCCTGAACTTGCGGAGTGTGCCCGGCGCCTGCTGGACCTCGGATGCGAATACGTCCTGATCACCGGTTCCCACGAGCACACCCCCCAGGTGGTGAACACCCTCTACGGCGAGTCGGGCGTGCTGCAGACCTTGCGCTGGGAGCGTCTGCCATCGAGCTTCCACGGCTCCGGCTGCACCCTGGCATCGGCCCTCTCCGCCATGCTGGCGATGGGGATGGCGCTGCCGGAGGCGGTGCGCGAGGCGCAGGCGTTTACCTACCAGAGCCTGCGCGGCGCCTTCCGCGCGGGCATGGGACAGGCCATACCGGACCGGCTGTACTGGGCCCGCACGGGCGAAGATGGCGGCGGTTGAGCAGACCGGCCTGACCGGGCTGTACGCCATCACCCCGGACTGGGCGGATACCGGTCGGCTGCTGGCGACCACCCGTGACATCCTGGACGGTGGCTGCCGTCTCGTCCAGTACCGGAACAAGACCGCCGTGTCGGGCCTGAGGCTGGAACAGGCGCAGGCACTGCGGGCCTTGACCGCGGCGTATGCGGCGCGTCTGATCGTCAACGACGACATCGCGCTGGCCCTGGCGGTGGGGGCAGACGGGGTCCACCTGGGTAGGCACGACGCAGACCTGATCGCGGCCCGCGCCGCACTCGGGCCGGGTGCGCTGCTGGGGGCGAGCTGCTACCAGAGCCTGCCCTTGGCGCAGGCGGCGGTGAGCGTCGGCGCGGACTATGTCGCCTTCGGCAGTGTCTACCCTTCCCCGACCAAGCCCCAGGCCGGCCGGGCGACGCCGGCCCTGCTGGCCGAGGCGGTGAGGGCATTGCCGGTACCCGTCGCGGCCATCGGCGGCATCACGATCGACAATGCCCGCGCCTTGATCGAGACCGGCGTGCGCCTCCTGGCCGTGATCACCGCCCTGTACGATGCCCCCGACCCGCGCCGGACGGCGGCGCGATTCACCGCCTTTTTCGCAACTGGAAAGGAACAGCATGACCTCGCGCAATGACCTCCTCTACGCACAGTCCCAGAAAGTCATTCCGGGCGGGGTGAACTCACCGGTCAGGGCCTTCCGCTCGGTGGGTGGCACGCCCCGCTTCTTCACCCGCGGTGCCGGTCCCCGCGTGTGGGATGCCGACGGCAAGGAATACCTGGACTACGTCGGCTCCTGGGGGCCCCTCATCCTGGGCCACGCCGACCCCGATGTGGTTCGGGCCGTGCAGGAGGCCGCGGCCAACGGCCTCAGCTTCGGCGCGCCGACCGAGGCCGAGCTCATCCTGGCGGAATTGCTCGCCCGTCTGCTCCCCGGCATGGAGAAGCTGCGCCTGGTCTCCTCCGGCACCGAGGCCACCATGAGCGCCATCCGTCTGGCGCGCGGCTACACCGGCCGCAGCAAACTGATCAAGTTCGAGGGCTGCTACCATGGGCACGCCGACAGCCTGCTGGTGAAGGCGGGCTCCGGTGCGCTCACCTTCGGCCAGCCCAGCTCGGCCGGTGTGCCGGCCGAGGTGACCGCCCATACCCTGGTGCTGGACTACAACGACGTCGATCAGGTCAACCGCGTGTTCGCCGAACGGGGCGAGGAGATCGCCTGCGTCATCGTCGAGCCGGTGGCCGGCAACATGAACCTGGTCACGCCGGCGCCCGGCTTTCTCGAGACCCTGCGCGAGAACTGCACGAAATACGGCGCGGTGCTGATCTTCGACGAGGTCATGACCGGCTTCCGCGTCGGACCCCGCGGCGCCCAGGGGGTCTACGGCATCCAACCGGATCTCACCACCCTGGGCAAGGTGGTCGGCGGTGGCATGCCGCTGGGGGTGTTCGGCGGGCGGGCCGAGATCATGGACCGGCTCGCCCCGCTTGGGCCCGTATACCAGGCCGGCACCCTGTCCGGCAATCCGGTGGCGGTGGCCGCGGGGCTCGCCACCCTGGACAAGCTCCAAGCGCCCGGTTTTTACGACCGCCTCGCTGCCAGGACCCGGCAGCTGACCGAAGGCCTCGCCGACGCTGCGCGCGAGGCCGGGGTCATCTTCTCGGCCCAGTCCGTGGGCGGCATGTTCGGCCTGTATTTCGCCGCCAGACCACCCGCCAGCTACGCCCAGGTGATGGCTTGCGACAGGGAGGCCTTCAACCGGTTCTTCCATCTCATGCTCCTGGAAGGGGTCTATCTGGCCCCCTCCGCCTTCGAGGCCGGCTTCGTCTCCGCCGCCCACACCGAGGCGGACATCGAGGCGACCATCGCGCGGGCGGCGCGCGCCTTCGAGCGGCTCGGCGCATGAGCGACGGCCTCACGCCCGAAGACCAGCTCCGCCTGGAGGTGCTGCTGGCGCAGGACGTCAAGGTCGTGCGGCTGGACGAGGCGAGCATGACGCTGCACGCCCTCACCGCCCAGGGGGAGGCCAGCGTGCCCCTGCATCCCACCGGCCGACCCGAGAAGTACCTGCGTCTGGTGCAGGAACTGCTGTCCGGCCACGCCCTGGGCTCGCCGGGCGGCTACCCGGTCTACCTGACACGCTGGACCCGTCATGGCCAGATGGAGACCGACAATCTCGGCAAACTGCTCCTCATCGGCGAACCCGAGGCGGTGGTGGCGGTGGTGCACTCGCCCGCGCTCACAGACGAGCTGGCGGAATACGCCTGGTGGGCCATGCCGACCATCGAGCATGCGCGTCTCATGCTGCGTCGCGAGGCCGTGGCGCGGGGGCGCATGGGCAAGGTGCTGGCGGACTTCCTAGTCGAACACCTGCCCTTTCTCCAGGACGACCATCCGGCCATCCTGGATACCGTGGCGGTGCTGTTGAGCTCCGGCGTGCTGGATGCCGGGCAGCGCGCGGTGATCTGGCGTCGCGGCAAGCGCACCAACACCTACTATGTGCCTTTTCTGGAGCTCATGCCGAACGACCTCCCCGAACCGGACGCCCGCCCGCGCCGCCACCCCGCGGCCGATGTCCTGGCGGACCTTGCCGGCCAAGGCAATGCGGCGGCCAGGTCGTTGCTTTGGGCCTTCTCCGCCCAGGGTCAGGCCTATCTGACGGCGGCGGCGGAAGTCCTGGCCCGGCCCGAGACCCAGGAGGTGGTGAACCACCTGTTCAATGCCCTGGGCGCCGCATTCCGGCCTGCCGGTGCCGCCCCCGATGCCCCCCTGCCAGGGCTGGAGGCGGCGCGTGCGGCCTGCCCGGAACTGGCGGCGGAGTGGGGGGCGTTGCAGGCCCTGGCACGCGTCGGCGAGGCCCAGCTCACGCCCATCTTCGCGCGCAGCAGCGCCATCGGTTCGCTCATGCGGCGCAAGATTACGCCGCTGGTGGAACCCCTAATGGCGCACATCCGCACCCTGCGCGGATAGAGGGGGGCCTGAACGATCAGCGTGAAAGTCGTGACAGCGACGCTCGACGCTCCCCTCCCCCTCGGGGGGAGGGGCTGGGGGAGAGGGATTGTTCATGGCCGTCAACGATGTCTTTCATCGGTAGGGGCGGTCAAGCGGCCATGAACGGTTAGGCCGCCCGCCGGCGCACCAGTTCATCTCGCCGGCGGTCTGGCGAACTGCCCGAACCAGGACGCCGGGTCGAAGGGCAGCGGCATCACCTGCGCCGGGGTGGTGGCCGGAGGCGGGGCGAGGGGCTGGCCGGCACCGGGCGATGGGAGGGGGTTCATCATTGGGCCGGGCTTGACGGGGCTGGAAGGGGGGAAGGGCAAGCCCAGCGCCGGTTGGCCGTAACCACCCCCGAGAGGCTGGCCTGGAGCGTAGCGGGGCGGCGCAAAGGGGTTGGGTGGCGAGGGCAGCAGGTAGGGGTTGCCGGCCGCCGGTCCGCCCAGGTAGGGATTGGCCATGTATTGCAGGTGCTGGTGCGAGAGCAGATTGGGTGCCATCTGCATGCCCGGATACACCAGGCCACCCAGCATGGGCACGCCCATGCCTAAGGGATAGAACAGGGGGGGCGCCATCATGCCGAGGGGGTTGGCCATGCCCGCGGTCGGCATCATGGCCGGGTTCATGCCCGGAAAACCGGTCTGGGCCAGGGCGGGCAGGGCGACGAACAGGGTTCCGGCCAGCAGGGTTCTCATATCGTGCTCTCCTCGTGTCGTCGCCGATTCGTCAAAGGTCACCCTCGGCGGCGGCGCGCATGATGTTGTCCATCTTCTCGCGGATGTCGATGGCCGCCTTGATCAGCTCAGGGGCGCTGTCCATGCCCATCTTGCCGCTGATCGAGTCGAGCCAGGACACGTCCCAGTCCAGGGTCATGACCCAGATGTTCTTGTCCGCGTCTTCCATGATGCCGATGCGGCAGGGCAGGAAGACCAGGGCTTCGGGTGCGTACATCAGCACCGCCCGCCCGGCGGCGATGTCGCAGTAGTGGAAGACCTCCACCCGCGGCGCCTTCATGTCGCCCAGCACGGCCTGGAAGTCCTTCCACATGGGGGAGTGGCCCACCAGCTTGAAGTTGAGCTGGTTGGCGCGCAGCTTCATCGACTCCACCACGTCATCGAAACTCAAGCCCTCCTTGGCCTTGTATTTCACCGCCATGTAGTTCATGACGTCGCGCACGTTCATGCGTGTGGCCTGGTTCATCCAGGGCATGAGCTGGCGCATCATGGCGTTCTTTTCCTGGGGCGTGATGACGCGGCTCATCTCGTAGGGGCGCGTCGGCTTTTTGCCCTGGGTGGTGGGAAACATGAACGGGCCGGTGGAGACGGGCAGGTTCTGCAGATAGGGGTTAGGCCTGGGCGAGTCGGCCGCGACGGCCAGTCCGCTGGACAGGGCCAATAGGGTGGCCAGTAGGGCTGTACGGACATTCATGCTGGTCTCCTGTGTTGGCTGGTACGAATGAAACCGGTTCGTCCATGGGGGCTGCGGTTCCGCATAAACCGAGGTCTCGTATGTCCGGCTTCAGGCCGACAAGTCGCCCTGGAGGGCCACCTACATGCCGTCTGCAGCCGGCAAGATAAATTCCACAATGAACGAAGCGCTACATTATCGTGTAAGTCGCGCTGCCGACTCACGACGCTCCCCTCCCCCTCGGGGGGAGGGGCGGGGGGAGAGGGACCGTTCATGGCCGTCAACGATGTGCCGGCACAAATTATTTGCGACACGTGCTCACATTACATGCGACATGATCACATTGTATGCGACAAAAAGACGTCGCATGGATTGTGCGCACGCGATGGGCGGTCATAGCTCGATCTCATGCATCGGCAGCGTGGGGGAGGACGCCTCCACCTGCGCGGCCAGTATCATCAAAGCGTTTTTGCGGCAACATCATGACACTCGATGCGCGTGATGGTCTGCCCGCCATCCCAGACATGGATGACGTGCTCCACGACACCGTGCAGCATCTGTCCGTCCGCAATCTCGATGTCCACCACGTCGCCGGGCCGCACGTCTGGCGCGTAGGGCACCTGGGCGGTGTAGCGGGCCGCGACTGGACGAGCGCGCTCGCACCTGAGCCGCAGCGGTGCTGCGTGCCCGCTCGTCAGCGGCTCTGTGACCAGCAGGTATGGCGGGCGACCGACGCGCTGCATCACGTCCGCACCTCACGCGCCAGCAGCAGTATGCGGGCGTCTTGGGGCAGCGCGGTTTTCCACTCGGGCGGCGGCGTGACCCGGTAAGCAAGGGCGCGCGCGTGTCCTTGCACCTTGGCGATGCACCAGCCCGCAGCGGCGGCGCGCAGCACAACGGAGCGGACCGATCCGTCCTGGTAGGTGGATGCAATCTCCAGGCTGACGTTCGTGCCGAGCTCAGTCACTAACGTCGGCACCCCAACCACGGGCCTGCTCAGCGTCACCTCGTGCTCCAGGGCGTCAGGCCAGAAGTAGTGCACGACATCCTCTTCTACCGGCACGCTCACCGTCCCGGCAGCCTGCACGCTGCCTGCCGAAGCCTCGACACTGAATGGCACGGTGGCATACACCAAAAACGCGGGCTGACTGGAGGACAGGAACACCGATGCGCCGCCGTTCAGGCCGTCCTCCCGGCTGTCGATTTCGGCGGACAGATGCTGCGCGTCGCCTGCCGCTGTCGCGAGCGACACAACGGCAGATGCGGTCAGTCCGTAGCTCATGGCCTCTCCTCATAGACGGTGATGTGATGATGCTGTCCGGATGGTAGCTGGCCGGACAGTACGCGATGGCGGTAGCGGATCACGGCCACTGTCTCCGCCCGTACATCGATCCATACGTCGCGCCCGCGATGGTGCAGCGTGTGCGCATCACCCGTGGGCCACTCTACGGCCAGCACGGCATCGATGGGGTGCGACACAGTGCCGACGCCACGGATGATCTCGACCGTCTCCGTCTCCACGCGCATCTGCGGCTCGACTGTGGCTGTCGCGCCGTCGATGCGGACATCCACGTCTCGCCACGGCCACAGGGAGATGTCGAACCTGCGCGCATCAGTGTCGGCGCGGATGGTGGCCGCGGGCTCCGAGTGCATGGCAATGACCCCGGCATGGTCAGGCTGCTGCACGTCGATGCTGGCCTCGATCGCGGAGAGCGCATGCGTCGTGCTGGACGCATCGCGTACCGTGAGCGCCCCGTCTGGCTGCGGTAATGCCAGCAGGCCGCCTGCGCGGATGATGGCTGCAATGGCGTCGAGGTGCGTCTGTCCGGCCAGACCCGCGCAGTCTGGCGGCAGGATCACCCAGTCGCACGCCTGCCACACCACGGGCAGGCCGTCCGCCAACGACGTCACGATGCTGCTGGCCGCTCCGCCGTGCGGCGGGTGCTCGACCTTGCGCTGCGCCAGGGCGGCAATCGGCGACCTCATGACGGTCGTCCATGCCCCGGCGCTGGCAGCATCTGGCTGCGCGGTGTCGCCGTCTGCGACGATCATGTGCCACACCGTCGGCCCCACCGTGAGCTCGACGGCTTCACCCACGGGCAGGGCGTCTGCCAGCACGACGGCCTGCGCCTCGGCGTAGATGGCGTCGCGCGCAAGGATGATCTCCAGCCGCTCGATGGGTATCTCGCGTCCGCGATGGCGCAGTTGCGGCTGCGGCGGCAAGATGATGATGGCGTCTGCTGTAGGTGCGGCGATGTAGCCGGCATCGAGCGGCTGACGCGCCTGCACACGGTCGGATGCCGTCCACGCGGCATCCAGAGCGTGCCGGACATGCGACTCATCGCGCAGACTATACCGCGCCAGCGCAATGCTGCGATGACGGCTGGATGCCCCCCATAGCGCAGACATTCCGATCCGCGCAGTGGGCGCGATACCCCAGCGGGCGGACAACATGGCGCGCGGCGATGACCAGTAGTCCGCGTCTAGCATGGCAGAGCGGATGCGTGGCGCCGGCGCATAGCCCGCATCGAGCGTCGTGACTGCTCGGTTGCGCAGGCTGTAGACCGCGCGCAGCGCGTGTGCATGCGCGTGCGCATGCGGCCCGTAGATGACGGAGAGCAGCGGCGAGATGCGGTAGTAGAGCGAATAGCCCGCATGCAGCGCGGCCCGGATCATGCCGTCGTAGCCAGCATCGAGCGTCTGCCGCGCATGCTCACGTATGGAGTATGTCGCCGCAACGCCATTGCGGATGCTGACGCGGAAGTACAGACTGGCGTTGATGCTTAGCGCTGGCAGCGCCAGGGTGGCATTGATCCCCTGCGCGGCGCTCAGACTGGCGTTGACGCTTAGCGCTGGCAGCGCCAGGGTGGCATCGATCCCCTGCGCGGCGCTCAGACTGGCGTTGACGCCTAGCGCTGGCAGCGCCAGGGTGGCATTGATAGTGGTCATCCGGCTGGCATGGTGATCGTGCAGCTATTGAGCGTGACCAGTTGTCCGTTGGTCAGTGACGTGCTGCTGATGTTGAACTGCTGCCCGCTGGTGCCGACTGTGCCGTCGATTCGGTAGCCGTTAGAGTCCTCCAGCCGCCCCCATCCGGCTGTGCCGCTGGCCGATGCGGTGGCCTGATAAGGGGCATAAGAGCTATCCAGAGACATCGAGCCGCTGGACGGCGACGCGAAATACACATTACTGATTTGGAGCAGCAGAGTCCCGGACGGGGAAGAATCGGCGCTGGCTGGCTGCGATCCCGTGTAGATGCGCAGCGTCCATGGCCCCGACTGAATCGAAGACAAGAAGTTGTTGCGCACGGTGGTATTGAGTCTGGTCGGCATGGCGGTCTCCTAGAGGCGTGGGTAGGTGTCGTAAAGCTCCGGTTCCGTCGGGCTGTTGACGAAGCCCCAGAATTCGATGACCTTGCGTGGCTTGCCGTTTACGGTGCGCACGGTCGGGATGGTGCGGTGGTGGCATCGCACACGTTTGGATTCCCAGAGCACTTCACCGGTTTTTTTGCTGATGCGGCGGAAGAGGGAGAGGGGTTTGGACATGGATAAACCATACGGTTTGGTAATTGCCAGCGTAGCCTCTGATGGCCATATTGCGTACCATAGGGGCCGTAATGGGGCAACGTAAGGGAAAACGACAGAGAAACCAATGAAGCGATACGGCCACTGATGCGCAAACACTGAATGGGTAAGCTCCCCGTAATACGAGATATACTTGTCATGAATATTGCCGTCCAAATGAAGCGGCAATTCGAAACTGCGTCTCCAATAGCCACGGACAGGAGGCGGGAGCCTCACGCCAGAAAGCCAGCGCTTGAACTCGCCATTGCTGCTGTGCAGGGGTCGCTCACAAAGAATACTATCGCAAGTCCATCCCGGTTCATTTACATCAATGCTGCCATTTATAAAGCAGTAATAACTGCGAGCATAGTATGTTGCTTGGTGTCCATGGTAATATAAATACAGGTATACGTTATTAAGAGTACAAAAATACCCGTTTTCGTCAAAGGTGAAATCGAAGCTATGGCCTACGTCAAACCATTCATAGCCAGAATGTTTTAAATGATGTTGACTTACAATGGGCCCTGGTAAAATCGGCAACACAAACTCCCACAACGCATCCTCTGCTTCAAAATCCACGACTCTGGTAAATGGCCCAATCTTGTTCGTCATGGCTGCAAGGTCATGCTGATGGTGCGCCCGGAGGTGGTGCGGAACTGGATGCGCGTGGCCTCTTGGATCGTCAGGCGGGCCTCTCCGTCGTCACTCTCGATCACACGCTCGACCGATGAGCGCGACACCTCTGTCATGTCGCCCAAGGCGGACTCCGCCGATGCGCTGGCAAATGCGAGCAGATTGACGGCAGGCTTCGGGCGCGGCTCTACGTGCAGGTGCATTGCGCCTGTGCGCTGGGAGCGGATCAGGATCGGCATGGGCAGGTCTGCCCACTGCCCAAAGACGATGAGGCGACCTAGCAGTCGCGCGCGCACATCTGCTGACACGTCGGACGGAAACAGGGCGTGCTCGATGGTGGCCGTGCGGTAGCGGGTCTCGTAGGTCACCACTGCTGTCCAGTATCCCGGCTCCGGCAGCGTGAAGACCCCCGGCTCGGGCGACTGCACGCGCAGCCGCCTGCCGCTGACGCTGACCGCATCGGATCGATGCAGGATGCCGACCGGCCCATAAGGGCGGTATTTCACGGTCGCCCCGGCCTGACCGTCGATCCTGATGGTCTCGTAGGCGATCGTGCAGCTCTGGACGGCAGATACCGTGGCGCGGCTGTCCGTCTCGGCCATCACCGGTATGGGCCTCGCCTGCCAGATGGCGGCAGGCGACTGGAAGATTTGCGGTGCGGGTGGGGTTGGAGGGCGGATGAAGTCCGAGACGTAACTGTCGCGCGTGAGCAGCGTGACATCGATCTGATCGGTCGTGTAAATGTCCAGCGACAGCTTGCCCGGCGTGATCTCCAGCAGGTCTTCTTCTGCCGTCACAAACTCCGGTGTGCCGCTGGCCCAGGTCGGGAACAGCTCCAACACAGACACCCGAATGCTCGCTGGCGCCTGCCCCTGCGCGCTGCGCTGCACCGTCAGGCGGGAGTCCCACGCCGATGGCACGATGCGCGCAGATGCCGTCGTCGTCAGGGGCATCAGCCGCTCTCCAGATCAACCACCACCTGAAAGCTATTGGCCGTAAACGGCGCGCACCCGGCGGGCACAATGCGCGTCATCCAGATGGCCGTCATCTGCGGCGCGAGGTCGAAGGTGACCGTGTTGCCGCTTGCCCACGTGCCGCTCCAGGCGGTGGCCGGGATGGAGAATCGCGGTGCGCCGGTGGCGGGGTCGTTGGGCGCGAACGTCGCGCCCGTGGTGCCAGAGCCGAGCGAGCCGGACACGGAGCCGGTGGCCGAGAAGTTCGTGGCACTGGAGAAGGTGATGGTGACGGTCTCGGCGTGTAGGCTTCTGGCCGGCACCGTGATGGCGGTGAAATCGATGCTGCCCGCGCCCGTCTTGGCGGTGTTGGCGATCCCGGCGGCCAGGTCTCCCGCCTGGAGGCAGGAGGCGATACGCACAGTGCCGGTGTGCGTGGCAGCGAGTCCAGGGGACTGGAGCGTGATGGTCCAGTTGTTGCCGGAGCGCGTCGCGGATGCGACGGTGGCGAACTCCTCGCTGCCCGTGCTGGAGGGCGTGGCCTTGTTGGTGACGAACACGATGTCCCCAGCCTGGAAGATGTCGCTCGAACCTTCCGCCGTGGCGCTGATGGATGTGCTGCCCGCCGTTGCGCCGGAGGTCACCGTCGCCACACCATACGGGCGGCGGTTGGCGGCCAAGAATGCGGCCTGATTCTCTGTGAGCGTGCCCGCGCGGATGAGGCAATGGTCATCCGCCTGTGTGGGCGCCCACGGGATGATGCGCACGTCGTAGGCGACGCTGTTGTCGGCTGAGGCGGGGTGGACAAACACCTTGCGGTGTTTGGTCGAGCCGGATGCACGCTCGGCGCTGCGCACGTCCGGGAAGACGTTGTTTTTGGTGGCTGCTGCGATGGTGGTGTTCGTCACGCGCCCGCCGTTGGTGCCAGCGTCGGATACCTCGGCGGGGGCGCGAAAGATGATGTCGGCGGATGTGATGGGCATGTCAGTCTCCTAGGGCGATGAGGGTGATGGTGCCGATGTGGTACTGGTCGTGACCCGGCCACAGCGGGCGCAGCGCAATAGCGGGGTCGCCGTGGAACGCCACAGGAATGTTCATGGCGCCCCACTCCAGCCAGAGCGGCGGCGTGCCGGTGGCGGCCAACAACAGCAGCGCATCGCGGGTGGCGGCATCGATCCAGCCGTAGTCGTCTCCGGCTTCCAGCGTGATGACGCGCGGTCGGCGCGCGGCGCGAAACAGCACGGCACGGCCTGCCAGGTCGGTGCGCGACACGTGCGCGCGCGAGCCGCTCTCTGACTGCTCGCGCCACACCAGAGCGTCGGGCAATACGATGTCGGCCAGCCGCTTCATTCCGCGATCCTCACGCCTGCGCGGCGCAGCATCCGCGCCAGGGACATGGCCTCGTCGCGGCTGGTGCGCACGCGCACATCGCCATGGGCGTCGAGCAGCCGCAGCGTCATCTCTGGCATGTCGCCGGATACGGCAGCGGCAGGCTGCGGGATCGGCACGAGACCCCCGGCGGCGAAGCGCGGCACGCGCGGCAGCAGCCCGTGATTGAGGGCATCGAGCAACGCCAGCCCATACTTGCGCACGCTGGCGGCGCGAATGACGTACTCGCCTGCCGACAGCATGGCGGGGATGCTGTCCGATGTGCCGGTGCCAGAGCCGCGCACAGGCCCCGGCCACACGCGCCTGAACACTGCGCCGCCAGCAGCGTAGCCTGCCGCCGCATCGCCGATCAGCCCGCCGGTGGCGCGCTGCTCCACGCGCCGCACATAGACCGTGTGCGTGGAGCTGGTGGGTCGGCGCAACTCGTCGATGGCCGCCTGCGCGCGGCGCGTGTCCGGCTCGACGGTGTGCCGTGATGCGCTGTCCTGCTTGAGTCCCTCGATGGCGCGGGCGGCGTCGTCTGTCTTGACCTCTGCCAGCACCTTGAGCGGGTCGTTCGCCTGCGCGTCTCGCAGTGCGCGCATGGCGGCCTCGACCTGTTGCAGTTTGACCTGCGCATCGATGCTGATTGGGTCCTTTTCCAGCGCGGCGCGCGCTTCTTCGGCGCTGACCTTCAGGCGCAGCACGATGTCTTGTTTGGCGGCCAGCTCTTTGACCTCATCGATGCGCTGTCGCACCGCGTCGATGTCTGCATGGACGCGCACGGTCAAATCACCGATCTCGCGAGCGGTGAGCCGGTCCATCGCGGCCACCACCTCATCGAGCCGTCGCGCGACGCTCTCATACGCGGCCTGCGCCTGCTGCGCCGCGCTGCGGTGCGCGTCACCCTGCCCCTTCAGGGCCTCCTCGACGATGGCGCTGGACTGCGCGATCTGCTCGATGGCGCGCGCGGCGGCCTGCGCTTCGCTGACCACCACCTGCGTGACCTGCTGTCCGTTGACCTCGACGCGGCGCGTGACTTCACGCGCGTTCGACTCGGCAAGCTGGATGGCCTGCTCGGCCAGCTGCCTGGCGCGGTCGTAGTCGCCTTGCGCCAGCGCCTGACGCGCCGCTGCCTGTTTTTCCTCGATCTGCGACAGACGGTCGGCATAGGCTTGCGCCTCGCCCATCGTGCGCTGGCGCAGCGCGCGCACTCGATCTTCGGTGGACATCCGATGCCGCGCCAGATCCTCATCGGCCCGGCGTGCTGCGTCCAGATGCCGCTGGGTCTCGGCGATGAGCTGGTCTGTGATGCTGCGGTAGTGCTGCGCCAGCGTATCCAGTATGCGCTTGCGCTCCTCTGTCGCCTGTCGTTCGGCGTCCGCGATGTTGCGCCCGGATGCAATGGCGGCCCGGCGCAGCGCGTCATGGGATGCCTGCCATGCCGCCAGCATCTTGCGCCCGGCCTCTTCTGCCGTTGCCGCTTTCTGGCGGGCGGCCTCGACATGCACGGCCACGCTGGCGCGGATTTTCTGCGCCTCACCTGCCGTGCTGGCCTCGATGGCCTGCATCCTGGATCGCGCCCAGGCGTCGAGGGCGACAGACTGATCGCGCATCGACTGCGCCATGGCGTCAGTCAGGCCGCGCGCCGACTTCTGCGCCGCCTGCGCCACCTCATCGAGCCGCCTTTTGGCCTCCGTCATGCGCTCGCCGATGGCGTTGCCGACATTGGCCATCTGGCCACTGAGCAGCTCCAGGCTCTTTTTCGCTTCGCCGATGCGGGCCTGTAGTCGCTGTGCGGCGTCGTCACCGCCGCCAAACAACACCCCCCACACGCGCCGGATGGGCTCCTCCAGCAGCGTCAGTCCTGTGAGCGCCAGCATGACCGCCCTGACCGCCGGATGCATGCCGGCCACGACCCCGAGTGTCGCCCCCAGGGTGCGCAACACGGCGACGAGCCGTCCGATATTCGCCAGAATCGCGCCCGCGCCGATCAGCATCAGCACATCGATGATGCGGTTGAAATGCTCGGCGGCAAAATCGATGATGCCGATCAGCGCCCGCATGGATGCGCTCATGCTCTGGCTCTCCGACACCCACGCCTTGGCCGCGTTGTTCAGCCGCGCGAAGGCGTCTCCTACGGTCTTGGGCAGACCTTCTGCATCCTGCCGGATGCGGTCGAGCGCTTGCGTCAGGCCAAGCAGCCGGGCCGTGGTCAGCTCGCCTTCTTGCGCCATTCGCGCCAGCTCGCCGCGCGTCGTGCCAAGCGCCATCGCCAGATAGTCCAGCACCTTGCCGCCGGACTCGGAGACCGTGACGAACTCATCCCCGTTGAGGCGGCCCTTTTGCAAGGCCTGCCCAAGCTGGCGCATGACGTTGGCCGCCTCTGTGGCGTCTGCGCCCGAGATTTTGAGGGCCAGCGCCAGCGCCTCGGTCATGCGCACGGCGTCGCCGGTTGAGCCGCCCGCCTTGCGCACGGCGTCGGCCATACGGGTATAGCTGCCCGCCACCGCGCCCATGTCCACACCTGCCAGATCGGCAATGGCGGTCAGCTCGGCCAGCCGCTCCTTGGCTGCACGCGCCGATCCCTCGGTCAGCGCCAGCCGGGCGGCCAGCAACTGCATCTCGTCGGCCATTCGCAGGATGCGGCTGCCGGCCACCGCGCCCAGAAACAGGTTGGCTGCCGCATGCAGTCGCGTCATGGCCGCCGCCAGAGACTGGCCGTGCCTGTGCGCGCCGTTCATCTGCTCGCCCAGCTCGCGGATGCGGTCCCGCACACGCGCGGCAGCCTGCTCCAGCTCGGGGCGCGATAAGATATTGGCCGATTTGAGCGCCGCGAAGCTCTGGCGCAGACGATCGGTCTCGGCGCGTATGGCGGCGTGGCTCTGCTTGATTCCGGCCTCATCCAGTAACCGCACACCGCGCCCGATGCGCACAATCTCGGCCACATCCGCGCGCCAGCGCTGCGGCAGCTCATCAAGCCGCCGCTTGCCGGTCTCGACCTCGCGCGCCAGCGTCTTGATGATGCCGATTTCGGCATCGGTGCGCCCGATCTTGCGCAGCGCAGCGTCTAGAGCCGTCTCAAAGCGCTTCAGTGCAGACGCGCCTTGCGCGGTCTGCAATTCCAGTCTCAGCTTAATTGAGAGGTCTGACATGGTCGCACGCTTGTGCCGTTATTGGATCGCCGAGCCGCTGGCGCACACGCCAGGCGGAGTCAAGACATGGGCGTTGGTCGGCGCAACGCTGGTCGCCGTGGAAGCTGTGACCGGCAGCGCCGTGCAGACGCTGGCCGTCCTGGCGTTCGCCGCCTACCTGCTGATCAATTGCATCCGGCTCTTTCGCGGTTGATCTCTTGCATCCACTGCGCCCACCCTTTTGCATCCGCCTGCGCCGCCCGTGCCGCCACCGCCGCATCAATCAATGCATCGCGTCGGATGCGGGCATGGGCCAAGAGATAATCGCGCGCGTGCGTCCACGGCATCTCCATCACATCGCGCCAGCCGAATCCGGCGGCAACGAGCCGGGCGACCCACTCATGCCACCAGAGGCGGTCTCGATGGTGCGCGCCAGCGTCTCGGCGGCCTGGTTGAGACGCGGCAGCACGCTGCGTGCGAAAAAATCCGCATTGGCCTCCAGCACCCGCGCGGCCAGGTCGACCAGCACGTCCAGCGTTTGGTCCTCCAGCCAGGCGCGGTCCACGCCTGCGCCGATGGCGGTGGCCTCGATCACGCGGTCGGCATGCTTGGCGAGCGCGGCCAGGATGTCGCCGCGCGCCATCTCCTGCGCGATGGGTTCGATGGCCGCCAGGAAAGCGGGCAAATCCCTGACCTTGACGGGTTCCATGCATCAACCTCCGGACGATTAGACCGGCACGATCAGGCGGCCGAACTGACCCAGCGGGCCGGCTGCGTCCTTGAGCGTATCCGCCAACACCCGACCGGAGAGCTCGAAGCGCTGCAGCTCGTCGGAAATCAGTGAGAAGTCCTTGGTCGGGTTGATGGCGACGCGATACAGATCGAGGATCACCGGCTTGTTGCCGTCGGCGGTATTGATGCCGTC
>OGCL01001736.1_pt1 | contig 17405 bp, 17 predicted proteins | sample 1570041 | NCBI WGS metagenome assembly OGCL01 (sample SAMN06266162, study PRJEB24511) | hot springs metagenome | isolation source: Hot spring water | place: South Africa: Limpopo | collected 2015-06-22
TATCAAGGCATTTATGGGCTTTAAACTATCTGGTTTATGCCCATATGTTGAGCTAACTGACATGATTGTAGGTGAGACCACATGTGATGGCAAGAAAAAGGCTTATGAAATCTTTGATAATATTACAAAAAAGGTATATGTCATGGAGATACCTAATATGAAATCTCCTAAGGGTAGGGAACTGTGGTTAGAAGAAGTAAAAAGATTCAAGCAGAGACTTGAGGATTTATCTGGAATGAGTATTACCTTAGATGAGCTTAAGAAAGCCACAAAGATAGTCAATAACAAAAGAAAAGCTCTTCAGAGACTAAACAAGTTAAGGGCTTTTAACCCTTCTGTAATCTCTGGGCTTGATGCATTGTTGATTAATCAAGTCTCTTTTTATGATGACCCGATAAGGTTTACCGACAGTGTTAATAAAGTCTGTGATGAACTTGATGAAAGGGTCAAAAATGGCATTGGCATTACACAAAATGGAGCAAAAAGAATACTTATTTCTGGCAGTCCAATGGCAATACCAAACTGGAAACTGCATGCTGTCATAGAGGGAAGCAAAGCAGTTGTTGTTGGTGAGGAGTCTTGTGTCGGCAGTAGAAATTGGCGTGAGATTGTAGATGAAGACTTCAATTCGGTCTCTGAAGCTATAGAAAAGATTGCAGAAAGATATTTATCTATTGATTGTGCTTGCTTTACCCCTAACAACGAAAGGATTGACAATTTAAAAAAGATGTTTACTGAACTCAAGGCAGATGGAACTATACATTATGCCCTACAATTTTGCACACCATATATGATGGAGGCACAAAAGATAGAAAATGTTATTGATTTCCCTTATATGCGAATTGATACAGACTATAGCATGGAAGATTTTGGTCAACTGAAGACAAGGGTTGAGGCATTTATTGAGACACTATAATGTCTTTTTTAGGAATTGATATTGGCTCTCGTTTTATAAAGGTTGCTGTTGTTAAAGATGGCAGATGTATTCATCATCAAAGGGTTGAGACATCTTATGATCCATTAAAAAAATGTAAAGAGTTACTAACTGAATACAAGGTAAAAGATATTGTTGCAACTGGTTATGGCAGGCACCTGTTGGATATGAATAACTCTATAAAAACCATTACTGAGATAAAGGCTTTTGCAATAGGTGCAAGAGCACTGAACAACAAATGTAGGACAATAATAGACATTGGTGGGCAAGACACAAAGATTATAAACCTTGATGGTAATGGAGTTATAAAGAAATTTGAGATGAATGATAAATGCTCTGCAGGGACAGGAAGATTCCTTGAGATAATGGCAAATGCACTTGGTTATCATTTGGATGAATTTTCAAATCTATCAGAGGAAGCAGATGCTAATATTCATATAAATAGTATGTGCACTGTTTTTGCAGAGTCAGAGGTAGTTTCTTTAATTACAAAAGGGGTAAAACGACAAGAAATTGCTTACGCAATACATAAAGCAATAGCAAAAAGGGTCTCTTCAATGCTCAAGAGAACTTCTATTGAAGAGAATGTGGTCTTTGCTGGTGGTTGTGCAAATAATAGACTTTTAAGAAGACTAATTGAAGAGGAGATAGGCAGAAGCCTGTCTATTCCAGATGAGCCAAATATAGTTGGTGCCTTTGGCGCTGGTTTGTTCTCAGAAAGGGAATATAGTAGTACATTAAACTAAAAAAGGAGGGTAAGAATGCCGAAGATTGCGATTGACCCCGTAACAAGGATTGAGGGGCATCTGAGAATTGAAGCTCAGATAGAAGGTGGAAAAGTTGTTGATGCTTGGGCATCTGGGACGATGTGGAGAGGTTTTGAAACCATATTAAAAGGAAGGGATCCAAGGGAGGCATGGGCAATTGTATCAAGATTTTGTGGTGTCTGTTCAACGGTGCATGCTATAGCATCCATTAGGTCTGTTGAAAATGCACTTGGGATAAAGATTCCCGATAACGCAAGGATTATAAGAAACCTTATCATGGCAAACCAGTTAGTTCAAGACCATGTGATACACTTTTATCACCTTCATGCACTTGATTGGGTAGATGTTGTATCTGCTCTTAAGGCTGATCCTGCAAAGACATCTGCACTCCAACAGAGTATTTCTGATTGGCACTTATCATCACCATCTTATTTCAAAACTGTTCAAAATAAATTGAAGGAATTTGTTGAAAGAGGGCAGTTAGGTATATTTGCTAATGGTTATTGGGGACACCCAGCCTATAAATTGCCACCTGAAGCCAATCTCATGGCTGTAGCCCACTATTTAGAAGCATTTGAATGGCAAAAAGATATTATCAAGATGATGGCTATACTTGGAGCAAAGAATCCCCACCCACAGACATTCCTTGTTGGTGGTATGTCTATTCCTGTTGATCCAAACAGTCAAAATGCTTTAAATGCTGGCAGCATATCAGCTTTTAAGGGTTACGCTCAGAAGTCATTGGATTTTGTCAGTAAGGTTTATATACCAAATCTATTGGCAGTAGCAGGTTTTTATAAGGATTGGGCAAATTATGGAGGTTTTGACAATTTCTTTGCCTGTGGAGATTATCCTGATGCAAAGGGCAATTTATATATGCCTGCAGGGATTATAAAAAATAAAGACATATCCAAGATTCACCCTGTTGATCACATGAAGATTACCGAAGATGTCAAACACGCATGGTATGAATACACAGGTGGCGAAGATAAGGGCAAACATCCGTGGTCGGGTGAAACAAAACCAAAATATACAGGTCCAAAACCACCCTATGAGTTTCTTGATACAAAGGGCAAATACAGTTGGGTAAAAGCGCCTCGTTACGAGGAGATGCCGATGGAAGTAGGCCCTCTTGCAAGGGTGCTTGTTGCATATGCCTCAGGACATAAAAGGATAAAAGAGATATCAGGCCTTGTGATGACAAAACTGGGAGTTAGTCCCTCTGCATTGTTCTCCACACTTGGCAGGACTGCTGCAAGAGGCATAGAGACACTTGTCATTGCTGAAAAGACCTTTGACTGGATAGATGAACTTGCTGCTAATATCAAAAAAGGTGATTTAAAGATACATGCAAATGAGAAATGGGAACCATCCACATGGCCAAAAGAGGCTAAAGGCTTTGGTTTTCATGATGCACCGAGGGGTACATTATCGCACTTTATAGTCATTAAAGATGGCAAGATAGATAACTATCATGCGGTAGTCCCAACTACATGGAATTCCGGCCCAAGGGATGCAAAAGGACAAAAAGGTCCTTATGAGGCATCACTTATTGGAACGCCTGTAAATGACCCAAACAAACCAGTGGAGATACTAAGAACCATCCATTCATTTGACCCATGTATGGCTTGTGCAATTCACATATTGGACAAAGATGGCAAAGAAGGTATTTCTATTAATGTGAGATAAGGAGGCAGATATGTCCAAAGGACTATATGTTTGGGAAGTGCCTGTAAGGGTGACTCATTGGGTAAATGCAATTAGCATATTTGTGCTTACCATTACAGGTCTTTACATAGGGGACCCTTACTTGCAGGCAAAGTCAGAATATGATTTTATAATGGGACAGATGAGGTTCTTCCATTTTATATGTGCCTACTTTCTCATTGCAGGGATGTTGTTTAGGATTTACTGGTGGTTTGTTGGTAATAAATATGCAAAGATTGATCAATTTATCCCCATGTCATCAGAGAGATGGAATAACCTCATAGGAACTGCCTTGTTTTATGGATTTATGAAAAAGGATTTACCCCATTCACCAGGTCATACGGGGCTTGCAGGTCTTACATATTTTTTTATATTCATCCTATTGATAGTTGAGATTATAACAGGATTTGCTCTTTATTCACAGAGCCATGCACCAAACAACACAGCTTTATATATTGCAGGAGGTTGGTTATTAAATAGTTTTGATGCCATGACTATAAGGTTTGTCCATCACATTCTTATGTGGTGTTTTATGCTGTTTGTATTGATACATGTCTATATTTCAGTGCACAACCAGTTTATTGAGAAGAATGAGCTTGTGTGGTCAATCTTTACAGGTTACAAAAAGATGGATGAGCATCCTCACCATTAGATTTTACCCTTAGGGTCTATTGCATCGCTGCCATAACAGCCATGCAATTTATATAATCCATCCCTTCTTGTAAGGGATGGATTTTTTTGATATTTTTGACCTAGAAGATATCTTTTTGTTTTTTTAAGAAAGTAAAAAATGTCCTATCACATTTTTTAAATTGAAAAAATCTCTGAAAAATATATAAAAAAAATTTGGCATAATTTTTGTTTAATATATTGTAATAAATTTTTGAAAAGGAGGTTTTAGATCATGTTAGTTCCATTTGAGAGATTTTTCGATCCATTTGTTACGATGAGGCCTTTTCTGAGAAAGAGGGGTGAATTTCCGCGAAGGAGGGTTGAATTTCCGCCTTATAATGTATGGCTTTCAGATGATGGTGCAGTCATTACTACTGAATTACCCGGCGTTAGTCCAGAAAATATTGATATTACTGTGGCTTCAAAGACCCTTACGATAACTGGCTCACGAGAAAATGAGGAAGTTCAAAACGGTGATTCTTATCACAGAAGGGAAAGGTGGTATGGTAATTTTAAGAAGTCTATAGAACTTCCATTTATTATTGATGTACAAAAGGTTTCTGCTTTGTTCAATCGTGGTATTTTAAAGATTGAATTACATAGGGTTGAAGAAGAAAAACCAAGAAAAATTAATATCAAATCTGAATAGGAGGTGATAATAATGCAAGATGAATTATCAAAGAAAGAGGTTGAGACACCTGAAGGAGTAGAAAGAACAAGAGATGAAAAGGTATTCTTGCCTGCTGTTGATATAATTGAAACAAAGAATGATATTGTTATAATTTCAGATATACCTGGTTGTGATGAGAATTCAGTTGATATAACTCTTGAAAAAAATATTTTGACTATCCATTGTAAGATTTATAAAAATAATATTTCAGATAAGCGTTTTGTCTTGAACGAATATGAAGTTGGTGATTATCAAAGGGTATTTACCTTATCAAATGAAGTTGATAGGGATAAGATACAGGCGAAGGTAAAAGATGGAGTGCTAAAGGTAATATTACCAAAGTTAGAACAAGTAAAATCAAGAAAGATTAATGTAACATCTGAATAAGAAAAGGAGGTATAAGCTATGTCATTCAGAAGTCTTATTTCAAGGCCTTTTTCAAGGGAATCAGTGTCTGTTAGGAAAGAAGAGGAAAATCCCTTCTTGTCTTTGCAGAGAGAGATGAATTCTCTGTTCGAGAACTTTTTTAGGGATTTTGAATCCTTACCTTTTGCTCAAAGTGCTGGGGTGTTTTCGCCAAAGGTTGATGTGCTTGAGACTGAAAGGGATATAAAGATCAGTGCAGAATTGCCCGGTATGGATGAAAAGGATATTGATGTGTCAATTCATAAGGAATCAGTGACTATTAAAGGCGAAAAGAAGATAGAAAAAGAGGATAAAGGCAAGGACTATTACAGGATGGAAAGATCATATGGTAGTTTTTCAAGAACAATACCACTACATTTGGATGTCAATATTGATAAAGCAGAGGCAAAATTTAGTAAAGGACTGTTGACAATCTCAATCCCAAAAACAGATAAGGCTATTAAAGAGGTAAAAAAGATTGCCATAAAGACTGAATAAAAATTATTATATATCTACTCAATTTATGAAAGGGGGCATTGACTTAAGCCCCTTTTCTATTTGGTAATCCTTTTTGACCACAGAGTTCACAGAGATTAAGTAAAATTTTTAAAAAGAGTGTGTAACTAGTTTACCCAAAATCGGCAATAGAACTAAAAAGCTTAATAAAATCAGCAAGTAAGATAGGAAGGGCTGGTGAAGGTTTTTTATACGACACTTTATAAAAAAAGTTCGTACGGCTTTGTCATAAGGCATTTCATTATAATGAACAAAGCAAAATTAAATAAAATTTGTCGATTATAAAAAGCCTGAAACAGCCCTTCCTATCGCTATTTTAAGGAGTTTAAATGTGCTGTACATTTTGTGGTTAATTTATACTAATAAAATTTTGGGAGGCTGAAATGACAGTCAGAAAGGCAATCACATTAGCGGTGGTCTTTACAATAGTCGGTTTAATAGTAGGACTAACCATATCATCAAACTTCAATATTCAGAGCAAGGCATATACAGAAGATGCCATCATCTCAAAGGAAGCCATTGACATCCTGACAAAGAGTAATCAAGCATTATCAGAGGTGGCTATGGCTGTCAAACCTGCTGTGGTCAACATATCATCTCAAAGGACTATTAAAAGTCAGGGTAATATGGGGCAATTCTTTAATGACCCATTTTTTAGAAGGTTCTTTGGAGATGAATTTAGGTTTTTTGATAGACCACGAGAACGTCGTCAGCAAGGTCTGGGTTCAGGTGTAATTGTAGATAAAGATGGATATATCCTTACAAATTATCATGTCATCAAAGATGCTGATGAGATATTGGTAAAGCTTTCTGATAAAAGAGAGCATAAGGGCAAGGTTATTGGAAGTGATCCCAAAACTGACATAGCTGTTATAAAGATACAGGCAGATAAGTTACCCACTATTAAATGGGGTAATTCTGACAACTTAAAGGTTGGTGAGATGATTTTGGCTATCGGTAATCCCTTTGGACTCACCCAAACGGTTACTTCTGGAATAATCAGTGCAACTGGAAGGGCAAATGTAGGTATAGCCGATTATGAAGATTTTATCCAGACCGATGCAGCAATAAATCCAGGCAATTCAGGTGGGGCGCTTGTAAATGTTAGAGGCGAATTAATTGGGATAAATACAGCTATTTTTAGTACATCAGGGGGGTATCAAGGTATAGGTTTTGCAATCCCAAGTAATATGGCTAAGGTAGTAATGGAAAACCTTATTAAGAAAGGCAAGGTCGTGAGGGGATGGCTTGGTGTATCTATTCAACAAATTACACCAGATTTGGCAAAGCAATTTGAATTAAAAGATGAAAAAGGTGTTTTGATTGGTGATGTAGTAGAAGATAGTCCTGCAGAAAAGGCTGGGCTTAAAAGGGGAGATGTTATTTTGGAATTAGATGGAAAGTCTTATAATGAGCCTTCAACATTACGTAATGCTGTAGCTGCTATACCACCTGGCAAAGAGGTTACAATTAAGATTATAAGAAACGGTAAAACAATGACTGTAAAAGCAATCGTGTCAGAGGTGCCAGAAGATTTGAAGAAATTTACAGCACCAACAGAAGGGGTTTTAAAGGGCGTAAAAGTGCAAGACATTACCCCAGAAATTAGAAGAGCCTTGTCTTTACCAAAAAGGATTACAGGCGTGATTGTAGTTGAAATTGCAGAGGGGGTCTTTGCGGAGCAGTTTTTAAATGAAAATGATATTATCATAGAAATTAATAAAAAGAAGATTAATAATACCAAAGACTATGTAAATGTCCTATCACAGATGAAGAAGGGTCAAGGTGCTTTGATATATCTATATAGAAATGGCTCAACCATCTATATGACAATTCCATCCAATTAAAATACATAATGTTCCCCCTGTTTATTTTAGCAGGGGGATAAAAAGATGGAAAAAATTAATCTCGCCATAAGTTCTTGTCTATTAGGTAACAAGGTTCGCTATGATGGAGGTCATAAGTTGGATCTCTATCTAAGAGACACCCTTGGTAAATATGTAAACTGGAGCCCTGTCTGCCCAGAAGTAGAGTGTGGATTACCCATACCAAGAGAAGCAATGCGACTTGTAGGTGAAAAACATTCTCCGAGACTGGTCACCATAAAGACACAGATTGATCATACAGAGAGGATGCAACGATGGATTGTTCTGAAACTGAAAGAATTAGAGGGATTGAATTTATGTGGTTTTGTATTCAAGAGTAAATCTCCAAGTTCAGGCATGAGGGCTGTTAAAGTTTATGGCAAAGAGGGTATCCCAGTTAATAAAGGAGTGGGGCTCTTTGCAAAGGCTTTTATGGATAGATTCCCCCTTGTCCCAGTTGAAGATGAAGGTAGACTTAATGATGCGTCTTTAAGAGAAAATTTTATTGAGAGGATTTTTCTCTATTATAGATGGCAAAGCATTGTAAAAGATAATCCAAAAAACTCAAAATCTTCAAGAATTTCAGATATAATTGAGTTTCATACAAGACATAAGTTTTTAATCTTGTCTCATAGTGTTGAATACTATAGATTTCTTGGCAAATTAATTGCTAATCAGAAAAAATACAATGCTGAAGAATTTGAAAATCTATATATTACCTCACTCATGGAAGGACTCAAAAAGATTGCTACAGTAAAAAAAAATGTAAATGTATTGCATCATATAATGGGCTATTTCAAAGACAGGATTAACTCAAATCAAAAACAAGAACTCATTGAGGTTATTGATAATTATCATAAAGGTTACTTGCCACTAATAGTGCCAATTACCTTATTAAATCACTATGTAAGGCTTTACGATGAGTCTTATGTAAAAAAACAAGTATATCTTAATCCTCACCCTATTGAATTGATGCTCAGGAATCATGTCTAAGGTTTTTAGTGAATTAATCACATCAGAAGCAAGAAGGCTTCATTCTGAAATAGAAAAAAATGTTACAAGTAAAAAAATAAATAATATTTCCATTCCTCATAGTTCTATTTTTTTAAATCTGATGCCTAACAGCTTTCTCCTAATTGAAGAAGACTATGAATCATCAAGGCAACTTTTTCAAGATTTTATCTTTTTCAAAAACCTTTTAAACACAAACAAGGAGGTTGTTTTTTTTCCCATTTCATCAAATATTGAAATGGTTGGTAAAAGGATAGAGGCACTCAGACAATATCTGCATAATTCATCTTGTAGTCTGATTACCAGTCTTGAAGCAATTAATCAATCTATTGACATCTTTTCATTAGATGAAGGATTTAAAACTCTTGCCTTAAATGGGGAGATTGAAAGAGATGTGTTACGACAATGGCTTTTAAAAAATGGTTACAGGGAAGTCTCTATGGTTATTGACAAGGGTGAATTTACACAAAGGACATTTATATTTGACATTTTTCCATGCACTTCTAATGAACCTGTCAGGATAGAATTTTTTGGTGATACAATTGAATCAATAAGGATTATTGACATAGAAACCCAACTTTCAGTAAGAAATTGTGATAAAGTCATAATCTTTTCAGCATTAGAGAGAATTTCTTCAGAAGACCTACTAAATCAACTTTCCATTCTCAAAAAGTCATCCTTAATAGTTGCATCAAAAATAAGAGAAATAGAGATTTCATCAATAGAAGAACCAATAAGGCTTTATCATAGACAGATAAGTACTGATTTTATTAATGCAAATGAAAAAGGCTTTTCAGGTCTTGGCATTTTTTCAAATGAAAGAAAATCATTCAGTGAAATTGCTTCATTTGTTCTGTCTGCACCAACACCCATCTTATTTGTCATGCAATCAAGGGCACAAGGTGAAAGATTAAATGACTTATTACAGGGAAAGGATAATCTATTGCCTTATGTTCAATTAGATGAAGCAGGTTGTTACAATGGATTAAGGTGTATCACTAATGGTGATTTATCAAGTGGTCTCAATTTGGACTCTATAATAATTCTATCAGATAAAGAAATATTTGGTGATAGACTGCCTATAAAGGCAAGCAAGAGGCAGAAACTATCAAGAATATTGCTAAATCTTGAAGAACTAAAGATAGGTGATTATTTGGTTCACAAAGATTATGGCATAGGAAGGTTTAAGGGATTAAGCAGGCAATCAGTAGGTAATTACGAATGTGATGTGATTATCATTGAATATAACAACGGCACTCTTTATATACCTGCTGAGAATATTCATCTTATACAGAAACATAGTTCTTCAGATAGTCAATTCCCTGTGGTTGACACTATTGGTTCAAAAAATTGGTTAAAGCGAAAACTCAAAGCCCGACTTGGTGCAGAAGAGATTGCCCAAAAGTTGACTAAACTATATGCTGAAAGGTCAGTGGTAAAGGGTTTTCAATTCTCTGAAGACACAGTCTTGCATAGAGAATTTGATGATTTTTTTAACTATCAGATAACACCAGACCAGTTAAAAGCCACAGAAGATATTTTAAAGATTATGACCTCTCCTAAACCTATGGATATGCTTCTTTGCGGAGATGTAGGTTACGGAAAGACTGAGGTGGTGATGAGGGCTATCTTTAGGGCAGTTTATGATAAAAAACAGGTTGCTTTTTTGGTGCCAACCACTATTTTAGCAGAACAGCATTACAGAACCCTTAAGGCAAGATTTAGTGGTTTTGATGTCAAGATTGATTTATTGAGTAGATTCAGGTCACCCTCTGAAAAGGCAAAGACACTAAAAGCCCTCTCAAAACATGAAATAGACATTATAATTGGCACTCATTCCCTTTTAAGAAAAGACATTTCGTTTGCTGATTTAGGACTCCTTGTTATTGATGAGGAGCAGAAGTTTGGAGTTCAGCAAAAAGAGAGACTGAAAGAACTAAGAAAGGGGGTTGATGTTATAACATTGACAGCCACCCCTATACCAAGAACCCTTCAGATGTCTCTGTCAGGCATAAGAGATATGACTATAATTGAAACTCCACCAGAGGATAGGGTGGCGGTAAAGACATTTACATCTGTTTACAATGAAGAGATTATCAGAGAAGCAATTGATAGGGAATTGCGCCGTCAAGGACAGGTTTTTTATGTATATAACAGAATTAACCAACTTGATGAAAAGATAGAAAAGATTAAAATGATGATAAAGGAAATCAGAGTTGCAGTTGCACATGGTGGTATGCCTGAAAGAGACTTAGAAAAGGTGATGTTAAGTTTTATGAATAGACAAGTTGATGTACTTGTTTGCACTGCCATAATAGGTGCAGGACTTGATATCCCGTCTGCAAATACAATTATAGTTGACAGGGCTGATTTATTCGGTCTTTCTGATTTATATCAATTAAGGGGTAGGGTAGGGAGAAGCAATGTTCAAGCCTATGCCTATCTTTTAATACCAGAAAGAGAGAGTATATCTGAAGATGCCATGAAGAGATTACAAGCTGTGCAAGATTTGGCTTATCTTGGTGCAGGATTTAGATTAGCTTTAAAAGACTTGGAAATAAGAGGTGCAGGCAATATACTTGGTGCTGAACAATCAGGACATATTGCAAAGGTAGGGTTTGATATGTATATGGAAATGATTGAAGAGGCAGTAGCCACTATAAAAGGTGAGATACGATATGCTACCTTAAATCCTGAAATAAGATTATTAATCTCTTCATATATTCCTGAAGATTTCATCGAAGATGTGACCATTCGTATAAGTATTTATCGTAGGCTTTCTGATTGTAAGAGTCTTGAAGAACTAAGGGATTTAAAAATAGAATTAATTGATAGATTTGGAAAACTTCCAGCGGTTATAGAAAATCTATTTACCTTATTAAACATTAAAATCCTTGCAAGAATTTTATTTATTGTTAAAGTCTATGAAGACAATGAATGTTTTAGATTTTATTTTTTAAATCATGATTTAGAGCAATATGGTATTTCTGAAGAATATTTTGTAAAAGTTTTTAATGTGTTAAATGGACTTAGTAAAAAAATAAAGGACTTGAGATTTATGAAAGATGGTTTTTATTTCAAAAAAATAAAAAATGAAAAAATCAATGCCATTGACTATTGTGAAAATACTCTAAAATTAATAAGGGATAGTATGGGGCTTTAAAATAGCGATAGGAAGGACTGTTTCGGAATTTTTATAATCGACAAATTTTATTTAATTTTCTTTATTCATTATAATGCAATACCTTATGAAAAAGCCCTAGGAACTTTTTTTATAAGGTGTCGTATAAAAATCCTTCACTAGCCCTTCCTATCTTACTTGCTTATTTTATTAAGTTTTTTAGTTGTATCGCAGATTTTGGGTGAGGCTTTAAATTTTACATTTTCATCTTATTTATAAATAATATTAGCACCCAAATACAGCAATAAGGATGGGGCTCTGAAGTGAATAGTGATGTTTTGAAACAGTTCTTTATCGCTGGATTTCGGTAACAGTTAAACTCTCTTTGTAAGACACGGAGGATGGAATGAGTAGATTTTTGACAGTAATTTTATTGTTATTTATTATTTTTTTAAGTAGTTGTGCTTTAAAACCAAGTAAACCATCTGAGGATATTCAAAAAGATGCTGAATATAACTATAAGATGGGGATTTCGAGCCTAAATGAGGGAAATATTAAGATGGCTTATGTGCAACTTCACAAGGCTTATGAACTTGATCCAAACAATAAAGACATTCTCAATGGTCTTGGAATAGTTTTTATGCAACTTGGTGAAAATGAAAGGGCAATGGCTTTATTTAGAAGGGTCATTGAGATTGATGGTAGAAATTCTGAAGCCTATAACAATATTGGTGTGATTAACCTTCAAAAAGGTAACTATGAAGAGGCAGTCCAAGTTTTTTCTAAGGCTCTAAATAACCCTCTGTATCAATATCCAGAAAGGGCTTATTACAATCTTGGCACAGCCTACTACAGGATGAAAAAATATGACGACGCCATAAGGTCTTTTCAAAGTTCCATAAGGCTTGTTAGTGATTTTTTCCTTTCTTATTATGGTCTGGCTCTTGCTTGGAATAAGAAGGGTTATTATGGAAATGCGATAAATACACTCATAATGGCAATAGCCCTTGATGGTAAATACAAAGGGAATATGGAATTGTATAAAAAAGACATGATTCAGAAGTTATTACAATCTAGTGGTATGGAGGCTGAAGATATATCAGATTATCTTGAAATTATGAAATTTTAGTTATTTGGAGGCGGCGAGCGGATTCGAACCGCTGGATAAAGGTTTTGCAGACCTCTCCCTTGCCACTTGGGTACGCCGCCTGATAAAAAAAGGATTTATATTAAATCATAAACCAGTTATTTGTTACAAGTAAATTTATAGAGAGATAAGCCTTGAGAAATATAAAGGGAATTATTCAATACGATGGAACAGGTTATAAGGGGTGGCAAACCCAGAAAGATTCATTAACCATACAAGGACTTATTACCAACTGCCTCACCATTTTGACCCGACAATCTGTCAAAATAATTGGCTCAGGTAGAACCGATGCAGGGGCTCATGCCATAGAGCAGGTAATATCTTTTAAGATATTGTCAGATATTAATTTACAAAAACTACTTAAATCAATAAATGCAATACTTCCTGAACAGATAAGGGTCCTAAGTCTTGAAGAGGTATCACTTGATTTCAATCCAAGATATGATGCCAAAGAGAAGACTTATTTATACATCATTGATAACAATCATTCTATATCACCTTTTATAAGCAAATATGTTTGGAACCTACCTTTTAAGTTAAATATTGAAAACATGATTAAGGCTGCGTTGATGTTTATAGGTGAACATGATTTCTCTGCCTTTACTGTTCTTGATAGAGAGAGTAAGGATTGCGTGAGAAAGATTAATGACTTTAAGATTTTTTTTCATAAGAAAATATCTTTTATGAATTTTTCTTTAGAGGGTAATTTCATTGTCATTGAGATAACTGCCAATGGATTCTTAAGATACATGGTTAGAAATATAGTTGGAACATTGGTGGATATTGGAAGGGGAAAAATAAAACATAAACATCTACAAAGTATTTTTGACTCAAAAGACAGACGACTTGCAGGGGTAAAAGCCCCTGCAAAGGGATTATTCCTAAAGAAGGTCTTTTATGAGTAATAAAACTTACTGTTGTTGTTCAACAAATTGTTCCATCTTTGCCATTATTTCTTTTTGTTCCTGACAGTCCTTACAGTAAATAGCAAAGGGCATAATAGCGAGTCTCTTCTCACTTATCTCTTCGTTGCATTCCTCACATATGCCATAGGTGCCTTCATCGATCTTTTGTAATGCTGTATCAATTTTTATCAGTGTTTCTCTGTGTGAACTTAATTGTTTGAGGCTAATATCTTCTGACAGATCAACTACTGAAAGGTCGCCATCGTCCATTACAGTCTCTATTATTTGTTTGTTTTCACCAGATTGAAATTTTTTAATCTCTTTACTTGCTTCCTTTACTAAAATATCTTTTTTTTCAATAAGTATTTTCCTAAGTCTTTCTTCCCTTGAAATAGTATTATTGACTGGGGTTTGTGATGATTTTTTATTTTCTCGTATCTTTGATTTTTTTTGTGTTTCCATTATAAATATACTCCATAATTTTAATGTGTTTAAAGATTAATTTGATATTGACTTTTTCTCTTCTCCTTTATCTTCTTCTTTGAAAACCTCAATAATGCTTCGTACATTTATTCCAGAACTTTCAAGGGCTTTTTGCACATCAACAGGTTTTGCATCAATTACTTTTACCATAAAATTGATATTAGTAGGCATCAAATTATACCTCCATTATCTCATTTTCTTTATGTCTTAGTATTTCCTCTGCCTTTTCAATGTGTGAATCTGTTATTTTTTGAATCTCCTCAAGTAATTTTTTAGAATCATCTTCACTTATTTTCTTATCTTTTTCTTCCTTTTTTATTTCTTCATTAATATCTCTTCTGATGTTTCTGATGGCAATTTTTGTTTCTTCAAGTCTTTTTTTGGCTATTTTTACCAATTCCTTTCTTCTTTCTTCTGTTAGATGGGGTATATTAATCCTTATAATTTTGCCGTCATTAGAAGGCATCAAACCGAGGTCAGATTTTAAGATTGCCTTTTCTATGTCAGAGAGAAGTTTGTTTTCCCATGGTTGTATTGTAATTTGCCTTGGATCTGGAATACCAAGTGATGCAACTTGATTGAGAGGTGTTTTATTGCCATAGTAATCGATAAATATACCATCGAGAAGAGCAAGTGATGCCCTGCCTGTTCTCAAAGAAGCATAGTCTTTTTTGAGGCTTTCTAATGCTAATTTCATCTTCTCTGAAGTCTTTTTACTAAATGGGTTGTTAGTCATTTTTTCCACCTTCTAATTTTAATTAATATTATTTGTGACTTTTGTCCCAACTTCCTTTCCAATAAGTATATTTCTAATGCTATTAGGTTCTCTGATGTTAAAGACTATTATTGGAAGATTGTTTTCCATACAAAGTGTTATTGCAGTTGTATCCATTACCTTTAGACCTTTTTTGATTATGTCAATATAACTTATATTCTGATATTTTACTGCATCTTTGTTTTTGATCGGGTCAGATGAATAAATTCCGTCAACTTTTGTGCCTTTTAGTATTACTTGAGCACCAATTTCTATTGCTCTCAAGGCAGCAGCAGTGTCGGTGGTAAAATAGGGATTACCTGTGCCTGCTGCAAAGATTACAATCCGTCCTTTTTCGAGATGTCTTATTGCCTTTCTTCTAATGTATGTTTCAGCTAATTCCTTCATCTCAATGGCTGATTGCACCCTTGTTTGTAAATTTAACCTTTCCAGTGAATTTTGGAGGGCAAGGGCATTTATTGTTGTAGCGAGCATTCCCATATAATCAGCAGATGCCCGTTCCATGCCTTTTACTGATGCCTCAACACCTCTAAATATATTACCACCACCGATAACAATGGCAAGTTCTATATTTAAGTCATGAACATTTTTGATTTCTTGAGCCATATAAGCAACTGTATCTGGAGAGATTCCATAATTCTTATCTCCCATAAGTGCCTCTCCGCTTAGTTTTAAGAGGACTCTCTTATATGGTAAAGAATAGGTCATCCTTCTTGTTTATTAACTCCTTCGCCAATTTGAAACCTTGCAAATCTTCTTACTACAATATTTTCTCCAAGTTTTGCAATTTTTTGTGTGACAAGGTCTTTGATTTTAAGTTTTTGATCAGGGTCTTTTATAAATATTTGATCCATCAGACACATATCAGAAAAAAATTTCTCTAATTTGCCTTCAACTATCTTTTCAATTACATTTGCAGGTTTCCCTGTAATCTGAGAACGATAAATTTCTTTTTCCTTTTCAATTACATCACTTGGGATTACTTCTCTTGAAAGATACAAAGGGTTGGCAGCTGCGATGTGCATAGCAATGTCTTTAACAAGTTCCCTAAAATCATCAGTCCTTGCAACAAAGTCTGTCTCGCAATTTATCTCAACCAAAACTCCAATCTTATCCATGTGTATATATGAACCTACTACACCTTCAGAGGCTGTTCTGCTTGATTTCTTTTGTGCAGCAGCCAACCCCTTCTGACGAAGTATATCTATTGCCTTTTGAAGATCACCCTGAGACTCTTGAAGCGCCTTTTTGCATTCCATCATCCCAGCTCCTGTGGATTCTCTTAGTTCTTTAACTTTTTCTGCGGAAACGGACATTATAATACTACCTCCTCTGTTGTTGTTAATTCTGAATTTTCTTCTGCGGTTGATTGTTCAATGGGCTCTTCAAGATTTTTTTGCATAGCACCTCTGCCTTCACGAATTGCATCAGCAATTTTTTGAGAAATGAGTTTGATTGCCCTAATAGCATCGTCGTTACCCGGTATTACTAAATCAACTTCATCGGGGTCACAATTTGTATCTACTACTGCAACAATCGGAATACCAAGTCTTCTTGCCTCAGCAACTGCTATCTTTTCTTTTTTAGGGTCTATGATAAAAACTATATCAGGATAATTATCCATTGACTTTATTCCTTTAAGATTTTTATTGAGTTTTTCTTTCTCTTCTTCTAATTGGGAAACTTCTTTTTTAGTCAGCAAATCAAAGGTGCCATCTTCTTTCATTGCTTCAATCTTTTTGAGTCTTTCGATGCTTTTTTTGACTGTAGTGAAATTAGTAAGCATACCACCAAGCCATCTGTTATTTACAAAGAAGGAATTTGCCCTTGCAGCCTCTTCTGCAATGGCATCTTGAGCTTGCTTTTTAGTTCCAACAAAAAGCACTGTTGCACCTTTTGAAGTTTCATCTCTAACATAATTATAAGCCTCTTCAACACCTTTAAGTGTCTTTTGAAGATCTATTATGTGAATACCATTTCTCTCACCAAAAATGTATCTTTTCATTTTTGGATTCCATCTTTTTACCTGATGTCCAAAGTGGACACCTGACTCCAACAACTCTTTCATTGTTACAACTGCCATATAATACTCCTCCTTTGTTTAGTTTTTCCTCCGTCTTACCTTCATAACTATTGCTTTGTTTAGAACATCTTTTAGCAAAAAACTTCTATAAAACTGTCTGTTAGAAGTAGTCTTTAGTAGACACTAAAAAGTGTTCTAAATATGCTAAGACTATTTGAAGGCTCTAATAGACGTGTGAATTTTTGGATTAGAAGGATATCATAAGATAAAAAGCTTTTGCAATATAATTGTCAACCCATGTCAAGCCAAAATCAGCGATAGAACTCAAAAGCTTAGTAAAATCAGCAAGTAAGATAGGAAGGGCTGGTGAAGGATTTTTATACGACACCTTATAAAAAAAGTTC
>OGCL01001737.1_pt1 | contig 17401 bp, 12 predicted proteins | sample 1570041 | NCBI WGS metagenome assembly OGCL01 (sample SAMN06266162, study PRJEB24511) | hot springs metagenome | isolation source: Hot spring water | place: South Africa: Limpopo | collected 2015-06-22
AATATTTAAGTAACTCATAAAAAAACTATTAGTTTATTATGGCAATTATTTGTTACAAAAATATTACGGGGATGTTAATTTTAGAAAATATTTTTGCTTAAGTAACGAGATCCAGCGATAAGGATAAGTCTCTTTTGTTCAGGAGCTATGTTTTGACAGTTCTAATGCTCCTTTCGCTAAAGTTGCAAGACTCAACTACCACCCCAAAAAGTCTTGCGACTTTTTGAAAAACCCGTTCCTTCGGGTTCAAACACTTGCGGCTGTTTAAAGCTCCCGTCGCAAAGAACTGTTGCCAAAACATCGCTATTCACTTCAGAGCCCCATCCTTATCGCTGTATTTGGGTAAGTATTTGCCCTCTAACAGATACCACTACATCTTTTAAAGATATCTCTTTACCGCTATCTTGTATTGCCTTTTTTATCATCATAGACAGTTTTGAGCAACAGGGGACTTCCATTGATAGAACCGTTACATCATTAATGTTTATGTCTTTAAAAAGTTCTTTAAACTTTTCGTAATACTCATTAATGTCATCAAACTTTGGACATCCAATCATCACAACCCTGCCTTTTAAAAAATCACTATGAAAATTTCTGTATGCAATAGGTGTGCAGTCTGCAGCAATCAAAAGGCTTGCATTCTGTAAAAAAGGTGCATTTATTGGCACAAGCTTAATCTGCACAGGCCAATGACTCAAAAGGCTTGGAAGTTCATCATAGGAATTTGATGGAATATGTTGAGGCATTGGTTTAAATTGTTTTATATGAGTTGAAGGGCAACCACAGGGCATCAATGGAGGTTGCTTATTTGATTCAATATGTTTTTGCATAGCCTCTTCGTCAAAAGGCAGCGCCTCCCTTTCTATAATCTTCAATGCCGATTTAGGACAATCACCAATACATGCCCCAAGACCATCACAAAAAACATCAGATATAATCTTTGCCTTGCCATTAACTATCTCAAGGGCTCCTTCTTTGCAAGAAGTCACACACTGACCACAGCCATCACACAAGTTTTCATCAATCTCAATTATCTTTCTTTTCATAAACTGCTCCTATTTTAAAAATATTTTAATGATAGCAAAAGACTTTTTTTGTTGTAATTAAATGTTAGGAAACTCCTCTTTTAAAGAGCAGGATTTTAAAGTTATAACAACAGTCTGCCCCTACTTTGATAAATACTGTAAAGAAAAAAAGTGGGGGAATTCGTTCTGCTCTTTCTGACTCTCTTTCGCCTGACTAATGCCGTTTTTAGCCTCCCAAAGTAAGCTAAGGGAGGGGGGAATTATTTCCCCCTTTGAAAATATAAACGACTTATTATCCTAATATAGCCTTTAAATCATCATCAACTGTTTTTATTGGCATAATGTTAAAGTTTTTGACAAGCACATCTAATACATTTGGACTTACAAAGGCTGGGAGACTTGGTCCTAGGCGAATGTCTTTGATACCAAGATAAAGTAATGTTAATAATATTGCCACAGCCTTTTGCTCATACCAGGATAATATCATTGACAGCGGTAATTCATTTACATCTATATTAAATGCCTTTGATAATGCCACTGCTATCTGAATAGCCGAATAGGCATCATTACATTGACCAATGTCAAGAAGCCTTGGGATGCCACCAATATCTCCCAAATCCTTGTCAAAAAATCTAAATTTTCCACAGGCTAAAGTAAGGATTATAGTATCCTTTGGAGCCTTTTCTACAAACTCTGTGTAGTAATTCCTTCCTGGCTTTGCCCCATCACAACCAGCCACAAGGAAAAAGTGTCTAATTGCCTTATTTTTTACTGCATCAATTACCTTATCTGCAACTGACATGACTGTATTTCTTGCAAATCCTACATTAACAGTCTTGCCATTTGTATCTTCAGTAAAGCCTGGCATTGTAAGTGCCTTTTCTATAACAGGACTGAAATCTCTGTTTTTGATATGGATTACACCTGGCCAACCAACAATGCCACTTGTGAATATGGAATCTTTATAATCGTCATTTGGCTTTTGAATGCAATTAGTGGTCATTAATATAGCACCTGGAAAATTAGCAAACTCTTTATGCTGATTTTGCCAGGCTGTCCCATAATGTCCATATAGGTGAGCATATCTTTTTAGCTGAGGATAAGCATGTGCTGGAAGCATCTCCCCATGTGTGTAAATGTAAATCCCTTTATTTTCAGTCTGTTTTAATAGTTCCTCTAAATCCTTCAAGTCATGACCTGATACAAGTATTGCTTTTCCTTTTTTATGACCTAATGGAACTTTTGTAGGGACAGGATGACCGTAAGCACCAGTATTTCCTGCATCTAAGAGTTCCATAGTCCTTAAATTAATCTCTCCACATTTAAGAACTAAATCAATCCATTTTTCCAAAGGCAATGTGTCATCAGTAAGGACAGATAAAGCCTCATGAATAAAGGCATAGACCTTATCATTTTCTTGACCTAAAATCTGTGCATGGTCAGCATAAGCGGCTACACCTTTTATACCGTACATAAGTATATTTTGTAGTGAGGCTATATCCTCATTACTTGAACTTGTAGCCTTGATGTTGTATTTTTCTCCTTGAGAAACCATTTTTTCTTTGCTTGGTTCTGGCATAAAAGACACTGCATCAGTAGCAAAATCTACCTTTGCACCTGCCTTTTTTACAGTCTCTTTCATTTTTTCTCTTAATTCTATTGCCTTATTTATCAAGGCAACAAAGTCATCCCCATCAAAATTCACATTAGTCAGAGTTGAAAACAAAGCCTTTACGGTAAAGACATTTACTTCCTTGTCAACAATACCCAGCCTTCTTGCCTCATTGGCATAAATAGAAAGCCCCTTGAGTGCATGAATAAGTAAATCTTGAAGGCTTGCAACATCAGGTTGTTTGCCACATACACCCACAACCTCACATGCCTTCCCTTTTGCAGTCTGTTCACATTGATAACAAAACATTGATAAATCCTCCTTTTGATTGAAATTGTTATTAACATTTTAAACAATCTTATTGATGATTACTTTGACTTAAGTCAAAAAATTCATTTATTTTTTTCAGGGCAGAAATAGGGTTTACTATTTGACATCCTCGTCAAAACTCCATATATTAATTGTCCATGAAATCTTCAAGTATTAATAAATGTCAAGGCAAGATTATCTATGAAGGTTAGTGGTTTTACATTCATAAGAAATGCCTCTATTTTAGGCTATCCTGTAAGAGAATCTATACTATCTATACTACCTATTTGTGATGAGTTTGTAGTCAATATTGGTGATTCTGAAGATGACACTGATGAGATTATTTCTTCAATAAAGGATCCAAAGATAAGGATTATTAGGTCACAATGGAATGAAAAGATGGTTACAAAGGGATTTGTATATGGTCAGCAAAAGAGCATTGCCCATTACAACTGTACTGGTGACTGGGCTTTTTACCTAGAAGGAGATGAGGTAATTCACGAGGATGATTTGCCAAAAATTAGGTTTTTGATGGAAAAATATTTAAACGACCACAGAGTTGAAGCCCTTGTATTTGATTACATACATTTTTATTGTAATCAAAATACCATTCTTGAGGGTCCGGGCTGGACCAGAAGGGCTCCGAGGATTATTCGCAATACCATTAGGGTTTACTCTCCAGATGGACTTTTCTTTCTTGTTCTTGAAAAAAATAAGGTAGGACGATATCCTTATGGCATTTTAACAAATGTGCCAATCTATCATTATGGTTGGATGAGGCAAGAGAGCAAATTCAATACAAAGGTCAAAAAGGTTTCTAAATATTGGAATCATCGGGCTAAAGAATTCAAATATGGTCAGATTGACCCAAAAGTTGTAAAGGAATTTAAAGGCACTCATCCTACTGTAATGAAATCCTGGTTACCCGACCCTCCTCCTGTATTAACCCTTGACAAAGAATATAGGCTGACTAACAAAGAAATAAGACAGAGAATGAAATCACTTATTGAAAGAATCATTCCCATTGACTTAAGCAGGAGACATTTTAAATTAATTAAGTAGGCAATCTGAGAATGAAAGGCAAATCTCTGATTCTAATGTATCACAACATAGGGGTGCCTCCTATTGATGCACCTATGAAGGGTCTATATGTATTACCATCTATGTTTAAAGTGCAACTTAGATTACTAAAAATCTTTGGTTTTAAAGTAGTTACAATCAAAGAGTTGCTCTTAGATATTAATAAAAATAATAATAAAAAACTAGTTGCTATCACCTTCGATGATGGTTATTATGACTTTTATAAAAATGCCTTGCCCCTATTGGCTGAATTTAATTACACAGCAAACGTCTTTGTAGTTGCATCGCTTATTGGTAAAACTAACGAATGGGATACAATTAGATATGGTGGGGTAAAAGAACCTTTGATGAACCTTGACCAACTAAGGGAGATTCAACAAAAAGGTATAGTCATTGGTTCTCATTCATACAGTCATGCTGATTTAACAGCCCTTGATGAAGAATCATTAAAAAGGGAGATTGGCTATTCAAAAGAATACCTTCAGGGATTATTGAAAACAAAGATTGAAACCTTTTGTTATCCCTTTGGTGGCTGTAATGACAAGGCAAAATCAATTGTAAAGGAAGTTGGTTACACAGCTGGTATTGGTTCAAAGAGAGGTTCTGTCAAACCTTCAGATGATGTTTATGATTTAAGGCGAATACCAGTTAGACTAAATACACATCCATTGTTGTTCTTATATAAAATACTAACTGAGTATGAAGATAAAAAGGGTAGAAGGAAGTAATTATTTAAAGCCCAAATTCAGCGATAAAGTTAAACTAATTGAATTAGTTAAATAATTCATGGGGATTTTTTCAAAATTTTTTTGATATAAATACTACAATCAGGTTTTACACTCATTGCAGGAACTAACAATCTGACCATTTCAGGTAATGGCTTAAGAGGTGGCGCACAAAAGGTCATGATGCAACATACCTCGGATGGATAGGGGCTCATACTCAGAGTTTTAGAGGTTTTCTAATAAGAAACTTTCCACCCAATCTTAGCTTAAATATAAACATAGGTGGAAACTTTACCCTTGAATTTAGGAAATCATTAATCGATCAACTCTCAAATAAATACTGGTTTTTTAGAAAGATTGATTGCATCCAAGACGACATGAATCCTCTAACGCAAAAGGTTCAAACCGGAATGTCAGCCTATTAGAAAAGACGGGGTAAAAGACACCGAGATTTGAGCAACTCTACAAAAGTCTCATTTCCCTTTAAAAAAATATCCTAAAGTTTGTTGCCGTAAGAGGGTGACACATCCATTATTTTCATAAAAATATGGGATGTGTCACCTTGTTCTCAATAGATTGTTGTTTTTGTATTTACAATATAGCCACTCTTGTTACCGCCACCACACTTAGGCTGTTGCATGATGGAGTTACAAAGTCCAGCATATAAACCATCTAAGATTTTCTTATTAAACTGTATAGTTCCATTACCAGTATTGGTTATATTTGTGTTAGTTGAGATATTAATAAGCGTTCCTTGAAACTCCACTGCTCCAGTTATTGACACGGTAGTTGCATCTGTGTATATCACGCCACTAATAGTGAGATTGCCAGGCATTGATATTGTTGATCCTCCAGTTGCGGGATTGCCATCACCTACAAGAATAAGGACAGGCCAGACATTGCTATTGTTACCACAAGGATAACCAAAACAGGGTGAGCCATTGGTGTTGATGGTAAAACCATTAAGGGCATAAAAAATATTTGCTTTACTACCTTGCACATCAGGCATGCTTGAAACATTGATATTATTAGCAAATACATTGGTGTTCCTTATGTCCTGACTTGTTATTGTAACTGTGCCACCTGAAATTATGTGAGTAGCAGATGGCATATAGTCAGTGGTTGTTGTGTGGGCGGTGCAGGTGTCTGCTCCGTGATTGCCTACATTTGCTCCAAATGTAACATCACCTCCAGCATATATTATTGAACCGAGATTGCCTGAAGTGTAGCTCAGATTACTATTAATTGCTACTCTGCCACCTGTATATATCCTGATATTATTAATAGCAGAAGCAATCTTAATTCCTGCGTTTGCCGGTCCTGCTGGTCTTCCTCCTGTGAAAGCAATTCTAACGCCGCTTACGGTTATCTGCCAATCAGTAGATGGGACTATTTTATTAGCCGTTCCAGTGGGGTTAACTCTGATATATGTTACGGTATCATCTCCAACAGCAATGTAAGGGTAAGTGTTATAATTTGTTGTGGTTTGTGCAGGTTTATATGTTGTTGATGATAGATTAATAGTTGGTGTTAATGGTCCAGTAGAGCAATTAGAGTTGCTGTAACAAGTTATTGTATTAATATCAGTAGTTCTACAACATACTGGAGTCCCTGAAAAAGTTAAATCCCAAACATTACCTGGCGATGTAGGAATTAATCCATCACCAGCTGCGTTTTCAACAGGCAGACCAAACCTTGTGGTGCTTTTTGTTTGATCATAAAATTTTATCCATCTCCAAACTCCTGTGGTTGTGGTATTGCTATATTTACTCTCTATCAATCCCATCAATTCGTCCCAAGCTGACCCGTTTGCATTATTATCACTTACTTGGAAATACCTTGGCGTTAGGTCAGCTGGTAGCATGTCTTTATTCTGGATGGGTGGCTTGCCTGAGAATCCACTTAGAGTTCCTTCATTTTGACAAGTTGAAAGGGTTGTAGAACTGCCATTAGTTACAAGAGCACTTCCTGGATTTGTAATGACTGCGGGCATTATTCCGCATTTATTTGGATAGGTATTTTCATCATCATCACAGCCAGCAATCGCAGAAGAACCTGACAAGGTTATATTGCCACCCTTTGTAACAATTCCACCCCAAGTATTACCAGCATTGGAAACAACCATCATTTTATGGACATTAGAAGTGCCTTTAGTGCCTACTGCCTTTACAAAACAGTAACTACCAGTGCTGTCCTGCACACCAAAATAACCATAGGTTGCCTGAGATGAACCAGAGCCAATAGTTTGGTTATTAACAGCAGTGGTTGGGCATGTGGATGTATTTACCACTGTTTGAATGCCTGTCATCAATCCGTAGTCTGCTGCCCATGTGGCAAGTTGATATCTTTTTTCGGCTGTTATGGCTGTGTATCCCAATTGACTCATTGTCATTGCAGCACTGCCAAGACCAAGCAAAAGGGTCATTATTGCAAGTGCAGTTATGAGAACAAAGCCTTTGTTATCTTTTAGATATTTGTTCATGTTATTTCCCTCCATTATCATTAGTATTTAATCCCTTTCCTGTCTTGCCCTACCAAATATTTTTGTAACTGTGTAGGTATCATAGGTAGAACCTGCATATTTAGTTGTCTGACTTCTGAATGCAACAGATACACTAATAGCACCGCATCCCGTGCCACCTGTAGTAGAATTGCAAGTTGTATTTATTGGTAGTGGTGTTTCTGGTATTGCTGTTACTGTAAAGGCATCTACTGGAGCTATTGGAGAGGCATTTTCGTTTTCATTGCAGGTATTTCCATAAGTCTCTGTTAGGTCAACATAAAGCCATTTTCTGTTGTTATCATTTGGGTTGCTCGCACAGTAGAGCCTTATTGTATGTGCAGCCCTTTGAATCATATCGCCAGGCTGGGCAACCTTCTGGATATTCCCTGATGCCGGCGAAAGGTCATCATCCATGGTCACATTAAAATTTGTACCTGCAACAAGCCCTGAGCAGTCCTTGTTATTTTCGCTCAGACTTGTAAGTTGTAAGGGTATAAGATTTGCGTTTGGTAAGGTTTGTGGTTCGTTCAGAGGTGTATTATTGCGCCAAAGGGTATAGCAATTTTTGTTTGTGCTTGTATCAAGTCTGCAACTAAGCACCCTTGTCCCTGTATTAGTTAAGTTTATCTTGTCTTGCACAAAACCCATGCCGTAAAGGTTGCCATAGAAGGTAACATCGGAACATCCACTTCCACCCCCAGTGCCTGCTGTAATTATGATGGTCTTTTGTCTTGTAGGGCAGTTGCTACAATACTGGTTCTCAAACTGCGATACTACCCCAACCCCCCATCTGTCAAAATATCTTGAGATTAACTCTATAGAGGGTGTTTTGTTTTCAATATTATCAGATATGCTTTTTACATCTCTAAATATCTTTAATCCACCAGTGTAGGACAAGACAACCGCAGCAAGTATGATAGAGCCTATTGCAATAGATATTAATAGTTCAACTAAAGAAAAACCAGATCTTTCTTTGATTATCTTCATAATATCACACCCCCTTTCTAATTAAAATTACAAATCATCGTTGATATTGTAAAAGTTTTGTTAGTTAAAGAATCTGTTGCAGTTGCAGAGACAGCATTACAGGTATCTGTGTTGGGATTACAAGAACCTGTTCTTGTTACAGTAATTGTCCTACCTTCATGAGTATATGTTACTGATGAAGGCGTGCCTGTATCTATCTGACACCTATTTAGTAAACTTGATGCAGAATCAATAAGGGCGTTTAAAACCGTCCTATCAACCGTCCCTTTTGCAAAAGTTGCCTGCATTGAGATAACACTTACAATGCCAATAGTGAGTATAACCATTGCGATTAGTGCCTCTAAGAGTGTAAAGCCTCTATTGTTGTGTATAATCATGAGCAACCTCCTGTGCCTGTTTCAACCCTCATACCTGTTCTGCTTATGATAGCTTTTGTGTAAGAATTATCATAAGCAACACAGACATTGCCCAATTGGATCGCTATCCCTCTTGGGTCAATAGAACCACCTGAGCCTGCAAGGGTTACATGAGATTTTGGGGTAAATGTCTCTATCACCGTGCCCGTGCATATACCTGCACCTCTTGATGTGCCAATATTTCTAACAGTAAATGTGCCACCACTTACACAAAGTCCAATATTAACACTCCTCTCCATTGCAACTATTTTTGCATATTTTGTAAGGTATTCTACCCTACTTGCATCTTCATAATAGGCATATTTTTTTTGATACTTTAAAAGGTTTGGAATGGCAATGCTTGCTAAAATGCCAAGTATAGCTACAGTAACAATCATCTCCACCAGTGAGAAGCCTCTTTTGTCTCTTATAAAGCATCTCATAAACCACCCACCTCCTTTTCAATAAGTCTTTATAGCAGTCAATAATTATGCCATTAATAATTTAAGTACTTTTTATAGTTTTTTCGATGTTTTATGACTAATTATGGTAGTCTGATTGGGTAATTTATTTCATACTGATATGTAAAATGTTACCATTGCCAAAGGGGGTCAGGTCTTGTATTTTGATATCTTTACTTTTAACTCTTTATCTGTATGGCAAAACCATTAATGTCTAATGTCAAAATTCAAGACCTGACCCCCTCAATCTCTTGTCCATTCTTTATCTCTTCAATTAGGTTCATAATCCTTGTCTTGATGTCATCTCTTACTCGCCTAAATTCATTCATTATCTCTTCTTCTGTGCCACTGGATTGTGCAGGGTCATTTAGCGACCAATGAAGACGCTTGATGTGGGGTGGTGTCCACGGGCATGATTCACCAGCATTATCACAAAGGGTAATCACAATATCCATTTGATTAAGAAGATTTTCATCAATTTGTTTTGATATTTGATGAGATATATCGATGCTTATTTCCTTCATAACACTTACTGCCTTCAGATTTACACCCTGAGGGTTCAAGCCAGCGCTATAAACCTCAAGTAAATTTTTGCCGAGTTCCCTTGCTAACCCTTCTGCCATTTGTGAGCGACAGGAATTACCTGTACACAGAAACATGATTTTCTTCACATTAACCCTCCTTATTTCAATACAGACTAAAAAGTTTTTCCTTAAAAAAAAGACTTGCCTTTTTCAATGTCTGGAATAGACTTCACCTTGTAATTAATCAATAATCCTGGCATTGTCATGGTGTATTTCATAAGCTCAATCATATCAGTAATTTTCTCAATATTAGTCTCAATGCCCAGCTCATTAACAGACTTTCTATCTATGTAAAGATATTAAAGTTTAAACAATCTGGACCTAAAACCTTAATATCAATCACCTCCTTTAGTGGAATCAAATAGCATTAAAACATCATCATTTATTTACCTTTAAACAAAATTTTCAGAGGACATAATCATCATTTTTAAATGCTGAATCATTATAAATATCTTATACAAAACATAATTGATTGTAAAACAATTTTTATAGCCTGTTGTTAATTGCATAATTTTGATAAGTTGAAAGAAAACTTGGAATACAAATTATAAATTGAATTGATAATCTGTTCCATACTGGGATAACTTTACAATCAAGGCTTGCAATCAAATCTCTTTTTATGGCTTGACAGCAAGGGGTCTTGAGGTTAATATGTTGAAAGAGAAAAACAATGACATAAAGCCCTTTGAGATTAAATCAGGTCAGACAATAGTCTCAGAGTTTCTCTCGGGTTTGCTGAAATGGTTAGCTTCAAGTTATGTAAAAAAATTTAGTTTTTGTAAATGCACTCTAACAAAATTTTCTTGGAAATAATCAAACTCTATTACCCTCTAAAAAGTCCCTTTGGGTGTTGATATTTAGAAAGGGAAATAATATATAGCTTGCTTATCTCAAGAGAACTACTTGTATCAATCTTAATACGTTCTTCAGTAGGATTTCTGATGGTCTTCTGGACAGATAGATAATCAGCAAAGATTTCTGCATCTATAAGTCCTGTGTCAATCAGGTTACCACTGTAGGTGGTAAAGAATGTAAAGCCATCACCTCCTTTTTTGGCTATAAAATCTATGCTTACAAATTTATAAGTACTGTCCATGTCTAAGGGCTTAATTGTGCCGTCATTATTTGTTCGGAGTAGGCTTGTTACACGGTTGCCCTTCTTTGCAGATGGTCTTACAGTATAAACCATGCCTGAGACATATGGATAATAAGGATTTTGAGGATTATTTACAATCTGAAAGTCTATGCCATCCTCAAGGGCTTGTTTTATCTCGCTACCTCGGAGATTGGCAAGACAGATTGTATTACCAAATGGCATTAATTCATAGACATCACCTAAGGTTATATTCCCTACGGATAGATCCATTCTGATAGCACCCCTGTTAATAAAACCTAATTCAGCATTAACCTTTTGAACAAAGCTATCAATGACAAGAGGGCCAGCACCTGAATTAAGACCAACAATTAAATCATCTTCCGCTGTGGCAAGGATTTGTTTCCTAAAATCATCAATCTGTGCCTTATAGGGTGCAAGTTTTTGAAGGGTAGCATTGTCTTCTGGGAAAATCCTCAGACCTTTACTGTTATTGATGGAGTTAATAATTTTTTTATAGGTCTCACTGTCGGTTGGTATATCTTGTCTATTTTGGACAAATCTATCAGATAGGACTATCACCTGTTGGGCATTAAAATCCTTAATATTGCCTCTTTCATCAAATTCTACCATCAATTTGGCAAGTGCCTGCCCCCATTTCCATGCCTGGACCACCAGGGTGATAACACCATCTTTATCTTTGATAACTGTTGGATAATCGCCCTCTGGATTTAGAGCATGATTTTTAAACTCCTCTCCTCCAAGTAGTGTGTGTGAATGCCCACCTATTATAATATCTATCCCCTTTATCTCACCAGCTAACCTTTTATCTTCCTCATATCCAATATGTGAGATAAGGATTATCTTATTTATACCCTTTTGCTCAACCTCTGATACAGTTTTTTTTAACGAATCAATCACATTGTTTATCTTTATGGTAGGCCCAGGCATAGATATTTCGTTGGTTTCGTCTGTAGTTACACCTATAATTGCAACAGCCTCTTTGCCAAAATACTTGATTACATATGGTTTGACCCTCTTATTTATGGAAGGTTCTTTGCTAAAATCAATATTGGCAGAAACAATGTCAAATAAGGCCTGCTCCACTAACTTTTTTGGGACAAGGGGACCTTTATCAAACTCGTGATTACCGAAGGTCATTACATCTATACCGATGTAGTTTAAGAAATCTATATCTGCATCTCCCTGAAATTTTGTGAAATATATAGTCCCCTGCACTGCATCACCTGCATGGAGAAAGAGGAGATTTTCATTTTGCCTTTTAAATTCATCAATTGCACTCTTTAGCCGAGCAAAACCTCCGGGGAATGCCTTTACTGAAATACCGTCAAAGGTCATGTTTACCCCTGCAGAAGCTGCCTCAAGGTGTGAATGGGTATCATTAATGTGAAGGATATTGAGTTTAAGAAAATTGTTTGAACTAACACAAGATTGGACTAATAGAAAGATTATTAGTATAAAAAACAGACTAATGTTTTTTTTGTAGTGCATGGATTACTTTCTTTAAATTAAGCTGGTTATTACTTTTTTATATTTTTTTTGTCTATAAGTCATTATTGGTTTCATAAAACAAACATTTTTATGACATTTATTATTATACTGTCTTGTTTTTTGTATTTTCTATAACATAGACCTTATCTGACAAGTCTTTTAACCTGCTCAATCTGATGCGAGGCAATGATTATGGATTGAGCGATTGAAAGACCATTGCAACCCTTTTTCTAAGGTAGTTCTCATCTATAGCCCTTGTGGATACAAAATTGCCATTTAGCTTTAATACAATCTCAACAATACAAAACGAACCCTCTATAACTTCGAGAAATTACAAAGAGCATCATGTAACCCAAAAAAAGCGATAGGAATGGCTGTTTCGAAATTTTTATAATCGACGATTTCATTTTAATTTTGCTTTATTCTTTAATAATGCAATACCTTTTGCTAAAGTTTCTCAAGATTTCTTTTATAAGGTGTCGTATAAAAATTCCTCACCAACCCTTTTTACTCTGTCTTGTTGATTTTATTAAGTTCTCAGTTCTATCGCTGATTTTGGGATGTAAACTATAAGCAGTATGATCGATGCACCATTGTCCTTTGAAAATTGCGACTCGTCTCTATATTCTGATGAAATATAGAATAATGGCAATGCCTCAAATGGGCTTATCAATGAACTTGGCAAGCCAAATGACACAACCACTCCTGCCAGAATTATGGCCGCTACATCAGAGGCACTGTGTGATTTGGCAAGCAACGATCAAAAAGCCTTTAAGTCTATATGGCAAAATGATAGAGATAAGGTTCTCAAACTTGTTTGCCCCTATAAAAAGGGCTGTTAGTCTGATGTCCTTAGATGTGGATTGAAGTAAAAGAATGGTTGCATTTATGATGTATGATAACATTAGTGCGGAGATTGCAAGGCTTAATACAAGCAAGGATTGGATAGACAATAAAAGGCATGGTCTTGTTTATGACAATAACGATGCTCACAATCCAAAAATGTTAATTATAAGATCTAACCCCTTTTTAAACCGCGCCTTTGGATTTAACCACAGAACGCCCTATACCCCGCTTAGAGGCAGGGCTGTACATAGAGATAGCTATGTAATTATAAGACTGTGTGCAAAAAATGCCCTATATCATAGGCACCTTCTATGGGTTCTCAAGCCGTAAATAATAGATTAAAAACTCCTTCTTTGCTCAAAAAGGGTAACTCCAAATGTAATGAGGAAAATCAAGATTGATTTGGTAGGTTCTCTACCAGAATTAGCGATGTCAATCAGTCTCTCACCAGCCTGTTTAATCCCTAAACTAGAGCCTCAACCAGCAATACTTAAATTTATATGTCAGGATAAGCCTGCATCACCCTCTTTGTTGGTGTCTCCATGCAGTAACATCAGCAATCCTGATGGTTCCTTTTTGTTCTTTGAAGCCTGGTATTAAGTCTGAAAATACAATACTTGCAGGGTAACAAAAGAAATCAAAATCAGACAAACCCAAAGGGCTCTAAATCACCCTCTTTTCTTGTTTTATTTACCCTTCATACTATAATATTACATTTTTAAAATTATACAACACTGCCAAAACATCCACCACTGCTTAGGGCTGTGCAGGCATAACAGTGTTCACCTATTTTAATTGCATAGCCATAAAGGTCATTTATATTCAAGTTCCATAAATCCTTTTTGATATTGAGTCCAATGGCATTGTTGAAATCACAGTCATAGAGTTTTCCGTCATATCCGATATTTAAAATATACTTGCACATGAGTTTGTCAATAGTATCAATATTGAAGCATTGGCTTAAAAGATTCATGTATTGCTCATATGAATTGTGTTTTTTTAGAATCTTGCCAAATCTTCCAATTGGGACATTATTGATAATATAAAGGTTATGAAATCTGATGTCATAATCTCTGCTGAGTGTATCTCTAAACTCCTTTTCAAGCACTGCTTGAGGCTGTGGGAGTTTGAAGTCAATTGGATTGTGCACGAGATTTAGTGTTTTTTCTATGCCATACCCCATATCATTTAATTTTTTTAGAACATTGATAGATTGCACAAAGACGCCTTTGCCTCTCTGATAGTCTGTCTTTTCCTCTGATAAATATGGCAGTGAACAGAAGAGTTCTACACTTTTATCGTAAAGGTAATCCAGTAAACCGTTTGAAATATTTAGTGCAGTCAGATTACTTCTTAAGATAATCCTGCTAACACTATCCATTGCTGATTTGATGAACCATCTTATCTCTGGATGTAACTCTGGTGAACCACCTGTTATATCAAGCGTCAAGCCTGAATTATTTTTTAATAGTTGAAGTATATCTTTCATCACAGCTTTAGACATTACATTAATTCCATCAGGAGATGCATTTACATGGCAATGGATACAAGACTGATTGCATAGATTACCTATATTTACCTGAATGGTGGTTATCTTATCTTTAAGTAGCTGTTTGTTGAGAGACTTAAGCCTTTCTTTAAATGGAACATGAATATTAAAGACCGTATCACTACCACAACAAGATGATGCTGATTTTGTAAATAGATAGTTCTCGCCCTTTGTCTCACGGGGGTCTCTATAGATAATTTCATTTAAACGGGGAAATGGATTTGGGACAGGCTCTTGGTATGGTGATATGTGATAAAAATTCTCTTTGTAAGGCTCCATCTTTAAAATGTTAAAAGTCTTATTACAAACTGCAATCCTCTTACCCCTTTCATAGATATTACCGTCATCGTCAAAGATCTTGCGAAAGGGACCTTTATAAATCACTGCCTCTTTGTGGTCAATACATGGACCTCCCTTGCCTTTGTATGCAACCACTGTCATAGACCTAAACTCTATACCATCTATTGTCTGCCAAGGTGTTTCGTCTCTCTTTAAAATCTCCACACCATAAAAGCCAACAGAGGTAAAGGCATCTAAAAAAAGGTCTTCTCTAAATGCACCAGATATACACCCAGACCATAGCTCAGGGTCATCCTGTAGATACTGGGGGACATCTTCATCACTAACAATATCGCTAATTACCGCCCTACCACCATCTTTTAGGACACGATATATTTCACTGAATAATTGTGATTTATCCTCTGGTCTTACTAGATTTAACACGCAGTTTGACACCACCACATCTATGCTCTTATCAGTTATCAGGGGTGAGTTCTTTCTTATATCTTCTATGAAGGTATTGAGGTTGAAAATGTCATCAGAAGATTTCACAGGATTTGTTTTTAGGTATTCATCCACCTTTGATAAATCAAGTGAGAGGTCTTGGATTTTCCCTTTTATAAAAACCGTGTTGTTATAACCCAATTTGCCTGCTATCTCTGCTTGATATTTCCTTGCAAGTGATAGCATAACATCATTCATATCAACACCAATTACTTTGCCATCTTTGCCAACGACCTGTGCCATGATGTAGCAGAGTTTGCCAGCACCTGAGCCTAAATCAAGGACAGTCTCTCCTTTTCTTACATATTGAGATGGGTCTCCGCAACCGTAGTCTTTGTCAATTATCTCCTTTGGGATGATCTTAAGATAATCATTGTTATAACTCGTTGGACAGCAAAGTTTAATCTCTAATTTCTTTGCAGCATTTGTGTATCTCTTAAATACTGCATTTTCTTTATCCTGCATCTAAAGCCTCCTTAAAATATTAGGATATGTCAAATTAAAGAAATATTGTATTCAATTCAAGAGCAAATTACAAACAAAAAATGTATCGGTGATGAAAAGTTCAAAGTTGTCTAAAAAATTAAATTCCTTATGACAATCTGCTTAAATATAAGTTTTTTGGGCAAACAAATTCAGAGTAAAAAAAGGTTGTTTTTGATAAACCCTATACTTCCCACCACATAATAGCTGTTTTTTTAGTAATATTAGCCTTAATGACTCCATCTTTGAATCTTCTTTTCAGATACTTTCTTATAATTAACTTTGTCTTTTCATAGTCTAATTCATTAAAGAGTCCAAAAAAACTCTCCTGTTGTTTTATCTGATTTTCTACGCTATCTTCATAAAAATGATTATGAGAAAGGAATTTTAAACAAGGCATGAATCCCTTTAAATACAGAAAATTAAAGGGATAGATTACATCAAAGGATTTATAATGTCCAAAAGGTTTACCTGTAATTATCTGCCAAAGATCTCTTCTAATCTCCTTAAAAATATCTACCTCTTCAACCGCTGTAACATAACAAAGGAATCTATTAGATGCTCTGTGCATCCTCATAAGACTTGCTGTGTCTCTTATGGCAGGACAAAAGGATGTAAAGACAAGTTCAAAATTTTTATAGTATTTACATTGGTACCATGATTTATGAATTGGGGTTATATTATTAATACCTTGTCTCATAGAATTTTCCATCATTTTATTAAGCATATCTTTGGCACTATCAAGTGCATTGATATGGTTTACCCTTTTTGCAAGTGGTAATGTGTATGTGCCTGTGCCACAGCCAATATCAAGGACATTAAAGGTTTTATCTAATATACCTTCATTTTCTAATAAATCAAGGGTGCGAATTACTAAAGACTTATCGTATCTTGCTCTATCGTGATATAGTGCACTTATTGAATTCCAATATTTTTGCCATTTCTTGTGGTTTGCTCTATTGAAAATAATAGGCGATGAATTATTAGCATGATGCCAACATTTTTGCCAAAAAAATGGGTCAAGTATATATTCAAAATTGAATTTATTATTTTCCATAATACTCACTTACTGTTCATATAATACAATTTATATAAAAGTAAATAGTAGATCCCAAAAATAGCGATAGGAAGGGCTGTTTTAGAATTTTTATAATCGACGATTTCATTTTAAATTTGCTTTATTCTTTATAATTCAATGCCTTTTGCTAAAGATTCTCAAAATTTTTTTATAAGGTGTCGTATAAAAATTCCTCACCAACCCTTTCTACTTGATTTTGTTAAGTTCTCAGTTCTATCACTGATTTTGGGTAGATTTTAAATATTACAAAAAAGATACAATCTTTCCTAATTTATATTATTAATAAAGATAAATATTCTTAGAGAAAGATGTTTTAAAAGTGATAAAAAACATTTGTGTATATTTTTCTATAATATCAGAGCTATTTATAGAAACT
>OGCL01001738.1_pt1 | contig 17400 bp, 13 predicted proteins | sample 1570041 | NCBI WGS metagenome assembly OGCL01 (sample SAMN06266162, study PRJEB24511) | hot springs metagenome | isolation source: Hot spring water | place: South Africa: Limpopo | collected 2015-06-22
CCGGCAATGATGGGCACCTTGCCCCGGCAGGTGTCCACGGCGGTCTTGATGACTTCGCTGTACTCGGGGCCCGAGAGCGAGAAGTACTCCCCCGTGCCACCGGCGGCAAACAGGGCACTGGCGCCGTAGGGGGCCAGCCACTCCAGGCGCTCGATATAGGTCTTGGGGCGGAAGTTGCCCTGCGCGTCAAAGTCCGTGATGGGGAAGGACAGCAGGCCGGAGCCCATGATGGTTTTGAGGTCTTGAGGGGTCATGTCAGTGCGGGGCGATGAGAAGAAAAAGAGGGTGGCGCGAAGAATCAGTCGAGCTTGATGTTGGCGGCCGTCACCACGCTGGCCCAGCGCGCGCGTTCCTTGGCAAAGAACTGGTCCTGCTCGGCGGGGGTCATGGTCACGACCTCGGCGCCCTGGCCTGCGAGGCGCGAGCGGATCTCTGGCGAGCGGATGGCGGTGATGAGGGCCTTGTTGAGCTTTTGCACCACGGCCTCGGGCGTGCCGCGTGGCAGCAGCACGCCTTGCCATGTGCCGGACTCATAACCGGTGATGCCCTGCTCGGCGATGGTGGGCACGTTGCCGATCAGCGGCATGCGGGTGGACTTGGACACGCCCAGTACCTTGAGCTTGCCGTTTTGCACCTGGGGCAAGGTGGCGAGCATGCCGTTCATCAGCACCTGGGTCTGGCCTGCCACGGTGTCCTGGATGGCGGTGACGCCGCCCTTGTAGGGGATGTACTGCCAGCGTGCGCCGCTGGCGCGCTCCAGCGCCACACCGGCCAGGTGGGGGGCGCTGCCGGTGGCCGTCACGGCAAAGTTCAGGTCGTTCTTCTTGGAGTAGGCGACCAGCTCCTTGAGGTTGCTGACCGGCACCGAGGGGTGCACCACCAGCAGGTGGGGCGAGTAGGCCAGCATGGTCACGCCGCGCAGGTCTTTGGAGGGGTCGAACGACAGCTTGGTGTAGACCGAGGGGCTGATGGCCAGCGCGCCCACGTCGCACAGCAGCATGGTGTAGCCGTCGGGCTCGGCCTTGGCCACGAAGTCGGCGCCCAGGTTGCCGTTGGCGCCGGGCTTGTTCTCGACGATCACGCTTTGCTTGAGCGACTCGGACAGCACCTGGCTGATGGAGCGCGCAATGATGTCCGAGCTGCCGCCGGGCGGGTAGGGCACCACGATGCGCAGGGTCTTGGCGGGCCAGTCGGCCGTCTGGGCCGTGGCAGAGGCGGCGGCAAGGGCTGCGGTGCAGGCCAGAAGAACGGCGCGGCGGGTCAGGGTCATGAAATGTCTCCGGTAGATCAGGTTGTTAGTCATCGTACAACATGGTCGATAAATACACAAGACACCGAGTCGCAAAGTGGTCTGGTGTACGGAAAAATCAGGGTAAATGCGGAGCAAATTCGCCGGATAAAAGTCTCTGAACCCCTTGAAGGAATGGCGCCAGCGCTACCGAAAACTGCGGGTAATCCCTTTGATGTGATGGTGGAGGTTGGATTCACAATGCAATCCATGTTGTATGACGACATATCACAAATCCGAGACAAACCCGGGCTGAGCGTCCTGTTTCCATGGGTAGCAGGGCCACAGGGCTTGCCCTGAAGAGGGCTGGCAAGCAGAGGCGCCAGCTTCAACACAAACACCGGGGCATCTTCACCTTTGACACACCAGGAGACTTTTGACCATGCAACGCAGACACCTCATCCACACGGCGGCCCTCGCCGCTGCCGTGGGCTTCATCGGCCTGCCCGCCGCCGCCCAGGGCACCTGGCCCACGGGCAAGACCATCAGCTACGTGGTGCCCTTTGCCGCTGGCGGCACCACCGACACGCTGGGCCGCCTCATCGGCCAGCAGCTGGGGCCCGTGCTGGGCACCACGGTGGTGGTGGAGAACAAGGGCGGTGCGGCAGGCAGCGTGGGCTCGGAGGCCGCAGCGCGCGCGGCGCCCGATGGCTACACCCTGCTGGGCGGCACCGTCAGCTCGCACGCCATCAACATCAGCCTGTATCCCAAGCTGGGCTATGACCCCATCAAGTCCTTCAGCCCCGTGACGCTGATCGGCACCAACCCCGTGGTGCTGATCGGCACCAACCCCGTGGTGCTGGTGGTGGCCGCCAACAGCCCGCACAAGACCCTCAAGGACGTGCTCGCGGCGGCCAAGGGCAAGGACGGTGGGTTGTCATCGGCATCCGCCGGCACGGGCAGCTCGCAGCACCTGGCGGTGGAGCTGCTGGCCTACAAGTCGGGCGTGAAGTTCACGCACATCCCCTACAAGGGCAGCGGCCCGGCCATCCAGGATGTGATCAGCGGCCAGGTGGACATGATGTTCGACACCACCGTGGTGGCGGCTCCGCACATCCAGAGCGGCAAGCTGCGCGCCATTGCTGTGACCTCGCCCAAGCGCCTGGCCTCGATGCCCGACGTGCCCACCGTGGCCGAGTCGGGCGTGAACGGCCTGGCCGACTTCCAGGTGCAGTCGTGGCAGGCGATTTTTGTGCCCGCTGCCACGCCCGCTCCCATCGTTTCGCGCCTGCACGACGAGATTCGCAAGATCCTGACCCAGCCCGACATGCAGACCCGCCTGAAGGGCTTTGGCATGGAGCCCGCCGACCTGAACACCACGCAGATCGCCGCCTTCCAGAAGGCCGAGGTGGAGAAGTGGGGCCAGGTGATCAAGGCGGCGAACATCAAGGTGGACTGAGCCGCCGCGTACTTTTTATCTCCCTGTGAAGACTTTGCGGAACCGCCTGCGGGCTGTTCCGCTTTTTTTATGGTGCCAGCGTTTGTGTGCCGTTCAGCCGGTGGCGCTGCCTTCCGCAGGGCGCGCCGCCAGCACAAAGTCGGGGTGCTGCCCCGTCAGCAGCAGAAACATCGCAAACACCGGCCCCTGCATATTGCGCTCGTCGCTCATGCTCTCCAGCGCCTGCCAGGTGCGCGACTGCACGCCGCCCCGGCTGCCGGTCTGCAGCGGGTAGCCCATGAGTTCGGCCGCCTGGGCCTGGCTCAGCCCGGCGGCGGTGCGGGCGGCCTTGAGCTGGTCGCCAGTGGGCACGGGCATGGCGAGAGCGAGGGCAGGGCGTGGTGGCTGGGACATAGGTTTGCTATAAAAATGGGAGCTTCTTGGGCAGGGTGGACGGGCGGAGAAGCCCATTTTTACCCAAAACTGCGCGACAACACCCGGGTGTGGCGCTGCTGCGTCACTGGACAAAACGGTGGGGTGCGGCTCTGCGGCGTGGCGAGGGGGCGCTCCTAGAATTTGTTCGCGCTTGACGAAAGACAACACCACAACACGCCGCGCACCCAGCGGCATCCGAGGAGGGACCTGTGAGCTACACCATCCAGATCTGGGAAAAGCCCGCCGATTGGCCCTGGCCCACCACCAAGGCCGAGGCGGACGCGCAGTACGAGCGCGCAGAGGCGGGCCCCCAGGTGCCGATGAACCCCAAGTTCGCGGCCTGGGCCCAGGCCGTCGAGCAGCGCTCTCCCGGGTTCTGGGACATCTACCTTGGCGGCCCTGAAATGACCGACCCGACCTGGGGCGTGGGCATCAACACCCGCGCTTCGGATTGGGGCGCTCCGTTTGACGATGGCTGGGAGCAGGCAGTGCGCCTGGGCCTGAACCTGTACGACCCGCAAAGCGGCGTGCACTACCTGGCCAACGGCGATGCGCCCGAAGAGCCCGATCTGCCCGTGCAGCGTGCGGCGCGCGCCCGCAAGGCGGGCGACGACGCCACCGCCTGGGCTGAATACCGCCACTGGGCTGCGCGCGGCAACCCCCACGCCCTCTATGCCCTGGGCCGTGCCTTGCGTTTTGGCACCATGGGCCAGCGCAGGCACTTCGATCTGGCGGCCGCGCTGCAGTTGATGGGCGCCCACGATGCAGAGACCCGCAAGGATGCCCAGGCGTTCTTCCAGCGTTTTCCCGACGAGGCCAAGGCACGCATCCAGGTGCTGATGGCGCGCCTGAAATCAGCGCCGGGCGAACCACTGCTGCAGATCATCGACAACGACCGCAAGGCGGTGGACGACGCCGTGGCCCGCAGCCAGCAACTGGCGCTGTACTCGCGCAAGCGCATCGAAGCCACCGACGCCCTGGAGCCCGCCGCAGCACAGGGGCATGAGGTCGCGGCTTTCCTGCACGCGCTGGATGTCGTGATCGGCTGGGAGCAGCCCAACTTCGAAAACGCCCGCTATTGGTGCCAGCGTGCCGCCGAATGGGACCACGAGCCCGCCAAGCGCCTGCTGGCCCTGATGTTCGAGCGGGGCTGGGGCGGGCCGGTGGACATGCAGGAGGCCGCGAAGTGGAACGCGGCCGCGCAAGAGCAACGCCTGCAGGCGCAGAAAAAGCAGCAGGCGCAGGAAGAGGCGAAATCGCCCGGCGGCCTGAGCCTAGCGCCCATGGCTTCGGCCTCGCACGGGTCTGCGGCAGCAGCGCCTGTGGTGTGGACCGGCAACCCCCTGCGCGACCTGCCCGGCTGGTACGCACGCGAGGGCGACCCGCACGCCGCCTTCCACCTGGGTACCAGCGACGAGCATGGCCGCTATGGCGGGCCTGTCAATTTGGCCCAGGCGCGCGCCTGGTACGCCCAGGCGGCCGAGGCAGGCCATGCCGACGCCACCTACAACCTGGGCACCTTCATTGAAAGCGGCAAGGGTGGCCCCAAGGACGTGCAGGTGGCCAAGGCGCTGTTCATGCTGGCCAACACGCGAGGCACCACCATGCAGGTGGCCGACCTGGGCATCAAGCCGCAGGAGCAGGGGCCCGTGCGGGCGCTGGTGGTGGCCCTGCGCGAGCCCGGCCGTCTGCGTGCCGTGCTGCAGCAGCGCGGGCTGGCGGTCGCCGTGGCGGCGCCAGGGGGCGCGGCGCCCGCGGCGGCAGTTGTTGCTTCGACAGCCGCTGCCGGGTTGTCTGCATCGGATTGGGGCCGGACCGGTGGTGCGGCGCCGCAGGCTCCCCGGCCTGCGCCCAGCCGTGCGCGCAGCACACGCAACGACGACGAGGATGAGGACACCGACGCAGACACTCAGGGCTCGGGCTTCTCACTGCACCTGGGCCATGTGGCCCTGGGGGTGGGCGTGGCCAGCGTGCTGCTGCTGCTCGCCTTCTTCAAGCCCGGCGCGAGTTTCCGCATGGGCATGTTCGCCTTGGGCCTGGTGGCGGCTTTCGGCGCCTGGCGCACGGCGCGCGACTTTGACTGGTCGCCCCTGGCGCGCGCGGTGGTGGCACTGCTGGCCGCCATCCCGTTGCTGGGCATGGCGGTGTGCCTGGGGTTGCTGTTCAAGGCCTTTCGCGCACGCTAGGCGCCGTGCTCACTTATCTCGCGATCCCCAGCCAAGCAAGGTAGGTGGGGCGGAAGTCCAGCGCGGTGCGGCGCACCACTTCGAGGGTGGTGGTGTTGATGGCCACCAGCTGGCGCGCGCCGGGGTCGGAGAGGTAGACCTCATCGCGCGCCTCGTTGGCCGCAAAGGCCGGGAACGGCGCCGCCGTGGGCATGGCCGGGATGGCGCCGGTGATGGTCTTCTTCACCACCCAGCCCGTTGCCCCCCGCTCCAGCACATGCAGGGCGCCGGTGTCGTCCAGCACAAAGAAGGTGCGCCCCGCGCGGTCAAACCCGTGCGCGCGGCGCAGTTGGCCGTCGGCCCAGCCGTTGATGGCCACCGGGGTGGCTTTGGCTGCCGCCGTGTCGATGTCGTAGAAGCGGGTGGTGGAGGGCGTGCCCGCGTTACCAATGCCGATGAACCGCGCCCCCAGCTTGGGGTGGCCCGCAATGGTGCCCACGCCCGTGGGGGTGGCGATCTTGGTGGCGGCTGCTGCGCCCGTGGCCTGGGGTGACACGGCCAGCACGCCGTCGGCGCAGCCGCTCACGGTGGTGCCGCCGCTGGTAAAGCTGCCGTGCATGCTGGGGCACTGCGCATCCAGGCGCCGCACCAGCGTGTACTGCGCGCCCTGGCGGCTGTAGATCTCTGCCTGTGTGGCGCCGGTGGCATCGGGCGCCCGGTAGGTGGCGACCAGGAAGTTACCGTTGGGTTCGGCAAAACCATGCATGGGCTGCGCAAAGCTGATGCTCGCGCCCACGCGGCCCGCGCCCAGATCGGCATCCTGGAAGACGGTGGCCGAGGCCACGGCCGACGGCGCACGGCCGTCCATGAAGATGCTGGCCTGGCCCGCGCGGTCGTCGTAGTGGGTGGGCTGCGGGCCGGTGATGCGGAATCCCTGCAGCTTGGGCGCGGCCTTGTAGTCGTGCAGGTGGTCGCCATGGTCTTCCTGCCAAATGCCCGCATCGGCGATCTGCACCGTGTCCTGCGGCCGCTGGAAGGCCAGCGCATAGCGCCGACCGGGGCTGGCATACACGGCAGACGGCTGGTTGGCCAGAGGGATGTTGGCCACCACGGCGCTGCTGTCCAGGTCAAAGATGCGCAGTGCGGTGGCCGCGTCTTCGGCCATGGCGAGGCGGCCTGCGGTGTCGATGCGGGTGTCCTGGTGGGGCGCTTCGCTGCTGCCATCACTGCCGCCGCCGCAAGCGGCCAATGCCAGAACGAGGGACAGCGCCAGGCCGCCCTGAAGGGATGAATGTTTCATGGTTTTTTCTCACTGAATAGATCGATGCGGCCCGGCAGGTACGCATGGGCGCATGGGTACATGCGTGCACGCGTGCTTGCGCATGCCCGCCGGTCGCAGGTGGGTTGCCGAAAGGTTCAGTGAGACAAGGGCGGCCCGCGCGCGTCAAACAGCGTGGCCCAGCGCGCCACAAAAGCGCCTTCCAGGCGCCGCAGCCGTTGCATGCACGGGGGCACTGCGGGCGGGGGCACAGGCACGGCTATGGCGGCGCCCGGCTGCTGGCCCAGGGCGTCGAACAAGCGGCAGTCTTCAGCGTCTTCGTGCTGGGAGAAGAGGGTTTCCAACGCTCCCGGCGCGACCTGCGCATTGCCAGGGGCATGGTGGGACTGCTCAGCGTGGGCCGCCACAGCCTGTGTGATCTGCGTGCCAATATCCCCGTGGACCGGGCTGTGGGCAATGCCATGCACCAGCCCAAGTGTCTGCGCAAACAAGATGCACAAGGCGCACCACGCGCACAGCAGCGCTGTGGCCAGCCACTGGGGTAGCCCCGCCTGGGGGCGGGGCAATGCGACGGCCCTCGCGCTCATGCTGCCTGCGCGCAATCCGCACACAGGCCGTAGAGCGTCAATTCATGGCGCTGCACCTGGAATCCCTGTGGCGCCAGCCCCTTCAAGTCGCCCGGGCAGGCATGCACATCAAAAACACGCGCGCACTGCGTGCACTGGAAGTGGTGGTGGTGCGACTGGCCTGCGGGCTCGTAGCGTGGGCTCTCGCCGGGCAGTTGCACCACTTCGATGGCGCCGTCTTCCAGCAACGCCTTGAGGTTGCGGTAGACCGTGGCCAAACCCAGCCCATCCACCGACACCTGGGCGGTTTCCAGGATCTCCTGGGGCGACAGCGGGCGCTGCGCGCCAGCGACCACGGCATAGATCGCTGTGCGTTGCCGGGTGAATCGTTCCATGGAGGTTTGCTGTGGGGCGGTGTTTAATGAGAATGAATTATCAACTAAATCCGGGCGGCTGCGGCCACCCGGTTCCGCATTTGCACTAAAAGGGCGGCGTTAAGCGCCCGGCACTTCGTGCGGCAGCATTTGCGCGAAGTAAGACTCCGGCTGGATGTTGGTGTAGTTGGGGATGTCAGCCGCCAGTTCGGCCATCGTCTGCTTGGCTGCTGTCTGGGCCTGTTTCAAGTCGCTGAAGAACGCGTTGGTCAGCGCCACCACCTGGCCCGGGCGGGGCTCGCCAGGGTAGAGCACGCGGTCGCTCTCCAGCCGCACCAGGCCGAGCGGCTGCAATGCCGCTCGCGCAATGCGCATATGCTCGCTGTGGTAGTAGTCGTGGTTGAAGGTGGCGCCTTCGCGCCAGCGGTATACGGCGGTGACTTTGATCATGGGTGGGTTTCCATCCGGTCGTTGAAAACCTCCACCGTAAAGACACCGCACGTGCTGCACAGCCGCCTGGGCGACATGCTGTCACCCAGGTGCATGTTCCGGTGATGGTGACCGGTCAGCCCGGCACCATGAACGCCCGCAGCAGGTATCCTCCGTCAGTTGCCGCAAGCGGCCAATGTGCGTCATCGTAGCTGGGTCGGTGGTGGGACCTGAGCGGGTATCTGCCTGGGTGCCGCAAAGCTGTGATTACGATTGCAGTGCTCAACAGCAAGCGGCTCAACTGTCTCCCGCAAAGACTTCACACAAGATCATCCTGTGCGCACTCACCACACTGCAATACTCGTCTGCTTTGGCATCGCATTGTGTGCAGGTAGCCTCGTACATAGCTTCAACTCATTCGCCGCCCATCCCGTGGCTTTTACGCAAGATGCCTGGCGCAAGCTTCGACCTGATGTCGAGTCGAGCGCTGATCCTGGCTGCGTCTTGGGCGGACTAGCGAAGGGGCTGAAGGAAAGCGGACTTTTGGACGGCAAGCAAGAGAACTTCGTCATCGAGCAGATTGGCTACCCAAGCAGTCGAAGTGGCAATGAACTTGTGTACGCAGTTGGGCAATGTCACAACTGGGGATGGCATCACAGTGAAGTTGTAGTGCAACTGTCAGCCAAGGGCACGGTGCGCGGCATCAAGTTCCGCGCGAGCGAATAGCTAATGTTTGGTTTGCGCAACTGCACGGGCGGCTGAGTGAGCCCCTCTGTTGAGCTGAACACAATGGGTATGCCCACTAGGACCCGACGGGCAGTACGGTGTAGATCTTTGCAAGCCGGTGCCTCGCGTGCCGACTCGAATTAAAACGTTGAACGACTGCTTTGCCTTTGACCGACGACAGTTCCTGGCCGAAAGCTCCCGACAAATCGCTCTGATATCCACCAGCGCTGCAACGCCGCAGACCACCCGCAAAGACCACTGCCCGCAGGGTTGAAGCGAAATCGGGCCGATGAACTCGAAGCTTTGGCGCCCCGGCTGCTTGCATGGACATATGAGCCCATGCAGCGCATCCGAAGCGTCCACGTCCGTCACGATGGCGCTCCAACGTGATCCCCTGCGAGATCGCAAACAGACCCTCAGTCTTCGTCCGACTCGCCCAGGAACCCGCCGCTCTGGTGCCCCCACAGCCGTGCATACACCCCGCCCTGGGCCAGCAGCTGCGCGTGGGTGCCTTCTTCGACGATGCGGCCAGCGTCCAGCACGATGAGCCGGTCCATGGCGGCAATGGTGGAGAGGCGGTGCGCGATGGCGATCACAGTCTTGCCTTCCATCAGGCTGTCCAGGCTTTGCTGGATGGCGGCCTCGACCTCGGAGTCGAGCGCGCTGGTGGCTTCGTCCAGTAGCAGGATGGGCGCGTCTTTCAGCATCACGCGCGCAATGGCCACGCGCTGGCGCTGGCCGCCCGAGAGCTTCACGCCACGCTCGCCCACCTGGGCGTCGTAGCCGGTGCGCCCGTGCAGGTCGCTCAGCGTTTCGATGAACTCGGCGGCCTCGGCGCGGCGGGCGGCAGCGTGCATGTCCTCTTCCGTGGCATCCGGGCGGCCATAGAGGATGTTGTCGCGCATGGAGCGGTGCAGCAGCGACGTGTCTTGCGTGACCATGCCGATGTTGCGGCGCAGGCTGTCCTGCGTGACATGGGCAATGTCCTGCCCGTCGACGAGCACGCGGCCCGCGTGCACGTCGTGAAAGCGCAGCAGCAGGTTCACCAGGGTGGATTTGCCGGCACCGGAGCGGCCGATGAGACCGATCTTTTCGCCCGGGCGGATGGTGAGCTGCAGCGCATCGATGACCGGGCGGCCTTTGCCGGAGGCAGCTCCCTGGTTCTCGTAGGCAAAGCTCACGTTCTCGAAGCGCACTTCGCCCCGCGTGACTTGCAGCGGCTGCGCATCGGGTGCATCCACCACGGTGCGGGGCTTTGTCAGTGTGTTGATACCGTCCTGGATGGTGCCCACGCTCTCGAACAGCGTGGTCATCTCCCACATCACCCAGTGGGCATGCCCGGATACGCGCAGCGTCATCGCGATGACGGCGGCCACCGCGCCCGCGCCTACCTCGCCCAGCGTCCAGAGCCACAGCGCCGTGCCGCAGGCGCCCAGGATCATGGCCACCACCAGCGCCTGGTTCACGATTTCGAACAGGCTGACCAGCCGCATCTGCGCATAGCCCGTGAGCTTGAACGCATCCATGGCCGCCCGCGCAAACTCGGACTCGCGCCGCGTGTGCGAGAACAGCTTGACGGTGGCAATGTTGGTATAAGCGTCGGTGATGCGCCCGGTCATCACCGAGCGCGCATCGGCCTGCGCCTTGCCCACCTTGCCCAGGCGCGGCACAAAGTACCAGCAGGCCAGCCCATAGGCCACGATCCAGAGCGCAAACGGCGCGATCAGCCGCGCATCGAAGCCCGCGAGCAGCACAAGGATGGTGACGAGGTAAATGCCCATGCCGATCACCACATCGGTGGTGGTGAAGATCATGTCGCGCACCGCCAGCGCCGTCTGCATGATCTTGGTGGTGATGCGGCCCGCAAACTCGTCGGCATAAAAGGCCATGCTCTGGCCCAGCATCAGACGGTGGAAGTTCCAGCGCAGGCGCAGCGGGAAGTTGATGGCCAGAACCTGGTGCTTGAGGCTGGTCTGCCAGGCCACCAGCACCAGTGTGCCCATCAGCAGCGCCACGATGCCCAGGATGGAGCCCTTGCGCTCAGCCCACAGGGTGTGCGGCGCCACGGTGGACAACCAGTCCACCACATGGCCGAGCACGGCGAACAGCAGGGCCTCGAACACGGCAATGGCCGCAGACAGCGCCGCCATGGCCACCACGTAGCCGCGCAGGCCACGGGTGCAGTCCCACACAAAGGCCATGAAGTCCTTCGGGGGCAGATGGGGTTCGGCGGGGGGATAGGGGGGAAGGCGGCTTTCGAAATACTTGAACACGTAGCAAGGCTCCTCGTTACCCGATGGTAGAGGAGCTGCAGGACCAAGGTATGTCAGCAGTGAGTTGTCCGCGCCTGAAGTAGGTGCACTGTGGCTGGCGGCCTGCGCAATGTGTTGCCATGGGTTACAGCAGCAGGGTGATGACCACAATGGCCACGCCCAAGCCCAGGTTCACCGCCACCCATTGGCGGATGGCCGCCATGGCCTGGCCGCCTGCGGGCCAGTCGGACGCGGCCACCGCCCGCTGCAGGCGGCGAAAGAGCGCAAAACGGATGTGGCCGAAGATGGCCATCATCACGATGCCCAGCGTGGCCATGACGGTCCAGTCCAGTGGCATGGCAAAGCTGCCGCCTGACTGCGCGGCCTGCCGCGCGACGTTGCCGATCATCCACAGCCCGCTGACCAGCACCACCACCACCGCCACGGTGACAGCACCCAGAAAACGCTGCAGCACGTCGTGCATCAACCGCAGGCGCTGCGGCGGCTCCAGCGACTGTGCCGCCGGGCGCAGAAAGAAATGGGCAAACACCATGCCACCGATCCACACGATGATGGACAGGACATGGGCGAGCTTGAGGGCGTTGTAGAGCATGGGGGTGAACCTGGTGGGGAGGGGCGGGCCGCAGGGCTTGCTGCGGCCCGGATTGTGCAGCGAATGCCCGCTGCACGGGGGCTTGGCCCTGCCTGCCGGAGGGCCTGGGTCAGAGGGCCTGGGTCTCGGTCTGCTGAGCCACGCGCACCTGGTTGCCGCCGCTTTTCTTTGACAGGTACATCGCCTCGTCAGCGTGGCCCAGCAGGTGGTGTTCTTCGCCCCCGTGTTCGGGGTAGATCGCCACGCCAATGCTGGGCTGGATGTTCAGGCGAATGCCCTCCAGGTCGAACGGCTGAGTGAAGGCCGACAGGATCTTGTCGGCCACGGTGGTGGCGTGGTCGCGGGCCAGGCCGCTTTCGAGCAGCACCACAAACTCGTCGCCCCCGAGGCGTGCCACGGTGTCGGAGCCGCGCACGCATTCGAGCAGGCGCTGCGCCACACGCTGCAGCAGCAGGTCGCCCATGGCGTGGCCCAGGGTGTCGTTGACCTCCTTGAACCGGTCCAGGTCGATGAACAGCAGCGACAGCAGGCGCTGGTCGCGCCGGGCGCGGGCCAGGGCGGTCTTGAGGCGGTCCAGAAACAGCTGGCGGTTGGGCAGGTGGGTGAGCTGGTCGTACTGCGCCATGTGCTCCAGGCGTTCGTGCATCTGCTTGCGCTCGATGGCGGCGGCCACTTGGGTGGATACGAACTGCAGCAGGTCCTTGTCCTTGTCGGTGTAGCGGCCCTGTTCGGTGTAGCTTTGCAGCACCAGCGCGCCAATCGCGCCTTTCTGGGTTTGCAGGGGCACGCCCAGCCAGTACAGCGGCGGGCGCTGCTGTGGGGCGGGTGGTGGGTGGGCGGTGCGGTTCTCGGGGGTCAGCAGCAGGGTGCAGCCGTTGTGGATGACCTCGGCACACAGCGCGTCCTGTGCCAGCGCCATGGGGGGCGGGGCAGGCAGTGATTCGTTGACGTGGTAGGGGAAGCTCAGCGCATCGGCCTGCGCGTCGTACAGCGCCACCGCAAAGTTGGTGGCGGGCAGCAACCGCCCGATGATCTGGTGAATGTGCTGGAACAGCGCCTGCAGGTTCTGCGTGGTGTGGGCGGCCTCGGAGATCGCGTAGATCACGGCCTGCATGGACTCGGTGAGCCGGCGCTCGGTGATGTCGTGCGCCACGGCCAGCCGCATCTGCTGCTCGGGCAGCCAGCGCGCCGTCCAGCGGATGTGGGCAATGGTGCCGTCCTTGCGAACGTAGCGGTTCTCGAACTGCAGTTGCAGGTTGCCTTCGGTCACGCTTTTGGCCTGGCGCTGGGTGATGGCGAGGTCATCGGGGTGCACCATGTCCAGCATGCGCTTGCCCACCACTTCTTCAGGCAGGTAGCCAAATATGCGCTCGAACGCGGGGCTGACAAAAACAATGGTGCTGTCCACGTTGACGAGGCAGACGGCATCGAGCATCAGGTCCACCACGTTCAAAGAAGGAATGCTGTGCATGGGCGGCGCGCGCAAGGTGCAGGAGTGGAAGCCCATTGTGCCGCGCACACTGCGGTTGTCGCCGCTTTTGTGTGGTGCTGTGTGGGTAAACAAACACGCCCGACCCCGCCCGCCGGTTTGCGCCCGCTCCGCGAGGTGTCTGGACGCGGGTGAGGGTCTCAGGTGTACCGGGTCTCGAGCGCGTCCCATTCGGCCTTGCGCACCAGGCGCTGGCGCTCGGCAAACGGTGCCACCAAGGCTGGGTCTTCGTCGATGCGCCGCTGCTCGCGCAGCACCGTGAGCGCCTTTTGCATCCCTGCCACGGCACCCTGCAGCGCGGCGTTGGCATACAGCACCAGGCCGTAGCCCAGCGTGGCCAGCTCCTCTGCGCTGGTGATGGGGGTCTTGCCACCAATCACCATGTTCATGAGCTGCGGCGCAGCCAGCCGCCGGGGCAGGGCGCGGATCTCGTCGAGGGTGGTGACGGCTTCGACAAACAGGATGTCGGCGCCCGCCTCCTGAAAACGCTGGGCGCGCTCCACGGCGGCCTCGAAGCCCTGGGTGGCGCAGGCATCGGTGCGGGCCAGGATGAGGGTGCCTGCGTCGCGGCGCGCGTCCACGGCGGCCTTGATCTTGCCCAGCATCTCGCAGGTAGGGATCACCTCCTTGCCGTTGAAATGCCCGCAGCGCTTGGGGCTGACCTGGTCTTCGAGCTGTATGCAGTCGGCCCCCGCACGCTCCAGCACTCGCACCGCGTGGTAAGTGTTGAGCGCGTTACCAAAGCCCGTGTCGGCATCCACGATGAGCGGCAGCTCCACCGCATCGCGGATGCGCGCCGTGTGGTCGGCAATGTCAGAGAGGCCCATGAAGGCCTGGTCGGGCAAGCCGAACCACATGTTGGTGACGCCCGCGCCGGTCACGTAGAGGGCTTCAAAGCCCAGGTCGGCCACCACACGGGCGGAAAGCGCGTTGAATGCGCCGGGCACGATCACACCCCGGCGGGCCTGGGCCAGGGCTTTGAGTTGTTGTTTGGTGTTCATGAGTCGCAAGGAACTTGATTTGCTACTTTTTTGATAGCTATAAGGGGATGATGGATGCGCGGGAGAGGCCAAAAAACCTCAAAAAATGCCGCCAGGCACTCGCACCCAGCCCTCCATCAGGATGCGGGCGCTGCGGCTCATCAGGGCCTTGGTCACCTTCCACTGGCCGTTGAGTTGCGCTGCCTCGGCCCCCACGCGCAGGGTGCCCGAGGGGTGGCCGAACCGCACGCTGCTGCGCACGCCACCGCCCGCTGCCAGGTTGACCAGCGTGCCCGGTATGGCCGCTGCCGTGCCAATGGCTACGGCTGCCGTGCCCATCATGGCGTGGTGCAGCTGGCCCATGGAGAGCGCGCGCATCAGCAGGTCGATGTCTTTGGCGTCAATGGCTTTGCCGCTGGAGGCCGTGTAGCTGGCGGGCGGCGCGACGAACGCGATCTTGGGTGTGTGCTGGCGGGTGGCGGCCTCGCCCAGGTGCTGGATGAGGCCCATGCGCAGGGCGCCGTGGGCGCGGATGGCCTCGAAGCGCACCAGTGCGGCCGGGTCGCCGTTGATCGTGCCTTGCAGCTCGGTGCCGGTGTAGCCCAGGTCCTGCGCGTTGAGAAAAATGGTGGGAATGCCCGCGTTGATCAGCGTGGCGGCGAAGCTGCCGACGCCGGGCACCTCCAAGGTGTCCACCACGTTGCCCGTGGGGAACATGGCTCCCCCTGCGTCGCCGTCGTCCGCCGGGTCCATGAACTCCAGCGCTACCTCGGCGGCGGCAAAGGTCACACCGTCCAGCTCAAAGTCGCCCGTTTCCTGCACCTGTCCGTGGGTGATGGGCACATGCGCCACGATGGTCTTGCCGATATTGGCTTGCCAGATGCGGACGGGGATGGTGCCGTCCTGCGGAATCCGCGCCGCATCGATCAGCCCCATGTGGATGGCGCAGGGCCCCACCGCCGCCGAGAGGTTGCCGCAGTTGCCGCTCCAGTCCACGAAGGGTTGGTCGATGGACACCTGGCCAAACAGGTAGTCCACGTCATGCCCTGGCTGTGTGCTGCGCGAGAGGATCACGGCCTTGCTGGTGCTGGAGGACGCATTGCCCATGCCGTCGATCTGCTTGCCGTAGGGGTCGGGGCTGCCCAGCACGCGCAGCAGCAGGGCGTCGCGCGCGAGGCCGGGTTGCTGGGCGGGGGCGGGCAGGTCGTCAAGGCGGAAGAACACGCCTTTGCTGGTGCCGCCGCGCAGGTAGGTGGCGGGGATGCGGATCTGTGGTGCCAACGAGGTGCTCATGGAGGAATATCAAATTTGATAGCTGTTGGCGCTGGCTAGGCGCGCGCCAAGGCCTGCTTTTTATCAACACTCTTGGCGAGGAAGTCTTGTGCAAAGCGTTGCAGAACGCCACCTGCCTCGTACACGGAGACCTCTTCGGCGGTGTCCAAGCGGCAGACTGCGGGCACGTTGAGCACTTCGCCATTCTTGCGCCGGACGATCAGCGTGAGGCGTGTGCGGGGCTTCAGCTTGCCTTCGGCGTCGAAGGTCTCGGTGCCGTCCAGGCCCAGCGTCAGCCGACTGGTGCCCGCCTCAAACTCCAGCGGCAACACCCCCATCCCAATCAGGTTGGTGCGGTGGATGCGCTCAAACCCCTCGGCCACCACCACCTCGACCCCCGCCAGCCGCACACCCTTGGCGGCCCAGTCGCGGCTGGAGCCCTGGCCGTAGTCAGCCCCGGCGATGATGATCAGCGGCTGGCGGCGGTGCAGATAGGTTTCTATGGCCTCCCACATGCGCATCACCTGGCCCTCGGGCTCCACGCGGGCCAGCGATCCTTTCTGGACCTTGCCATCGACCACGGCCATCTCATTGACCAGCTGCGGGTTGGCAAACGTGGCGCGCAGGGCGGTGAGGTGGTCGCCCCGGTGGGTGGCGTAGGAATTGAAGTCCTCCTCGGGCACACCCATGCGCGCCAGGTATTCGCCCGCCGCGCTGTCCGGCAGGATGGCGTTGGAGGGCGAGAGGTGGTCGGTGGTGATGTTGTCGGGCAGAAGGGCCAGCGGGCGCATGCCCTGCAGGGTGCGTGGGTGGGCGGCCAGCGCGCCGATGCCCTCGGTGTCCCAGTAGGGGGGGCGGCGGATGTAGGTGGACTGTGGCCGCCAGTCGTACTGGGGCGGCACGCGCGGGCCATCGTCCTGCCGCAGGGCAAACATGGGCTCGTACACCGCGCGGTATTGCGCGGGTTGCACGGCGGCCTTCACCACGGCGTCGATTTCTGCATCGCTGGGCCACAGGTCCTTGAGGCGGATCGCCCGGCCGTCCACCACCGCCAGCACATCCTTCTCGATGTCAAACCGCACCGTGCCTGCAATCGCATAGGCGACCACCAAGGGGGGTGAGGCCAGAAACGCCTGCTTGGCATAGGGGTGGATGCGCCCGTCGAAATTGCGGTTGCCCGAGAGCACGGCGGTGGCGTACAAGTCTCGGTCGATGATCTCCTGCTGAATTGCAGGGTCCAACGCGCCACTCATGCCGTTGCAAGTGGTGCAGGCAAAGGCGACGATGCCAAAGCCCAGCGCTTCCAGGTCGGCCAGCAGACCGGCTTCCTTCAAATACAGTTCTACCGCCTTGGAGCCGGGCGCGAGCGAGGTCTTGACCCAGGGCTTGCGCGTGAGGCCCAGCCGATGGGCGTTGCGCGCCAGCAGGGCGGCGGCCATCACATTGCGCGGGTTGCTGGTGTTGGTGCAGCTGGTGATGGCGGCGATCACCACGGCGCCGTCGGGCATCGTGCCTTCGCCGGGCGAGGGCATCGCCCAGGGGCCCGCAATGCCCCGGGCGGCCAGGTCGGACGTGGCCACGCGCGCATGCGGGTTGGAGGGGCCAGCCAGGTTGCGCACCACGGTAGACAGGTCAAAGCGCAGGGTACGGTCGTAGACGGCGCCCGCGAGCGTATCCGCCCACAAACCGGCGGTTTGGGCATAGGTTTCGACCAGCTTCACTTGGCTGGCCTCGCGGCCGGTCAGCCGCAGGTAGTCCAGCGTCTGCTCATCGATGCTGAACAGCGCCGCCGTGGCGCCATATTCCGGCGCCATGTTGGAGATGGTGGCGCGGTCGCCAATGGTGAGCTTGGCGGCGCCTTCGCCAAAGAATTCCAGGTACGCGCCCACCACCTTGGCCTTGCGCAAAAACTCGGTGAGTGCCAGCACCACGTCGGTGGCGGTGATGCCGTCCTGGCGCTGGCCGGTCAGCTCCACGCCCACCATCTCGGGCAGCCGCATCATCGATGCGCGGCCCAGCATCACGTTCTCGGCCTCCAGGCCGCCCACGCCGATGGCGATCACGCCCAGCGCGTCCACATGCGGCGTGTGGCTGTCGGTGCCTACGCAGGTGTCGGGGTAGGCCACACCCCGATCGGTATGGACCACGGGCGAC
>OGCL01001739.1_pt1 | contig 17391 bp, 14 predicted proteins | sample 1570041 | NCBI WGS metagenome assembly OGCL01 (sample SAMN06266162, study PRJEB24511) | hot springs metagenome | isolation source: Hot spring water | place: South Africa: Limpopo | collected 2015-06-22
ATATAAGCAACAAAGCTTCCACAAAGCTTTACAGATAAAGAAATAACATCTTTGAGCAAAGTCGCTTTAGGTCTAATAAGTCTAATAATGACAATTCTGGGTTCATGTTACAGTATCCCTTTATTAGGTACACTTGATTTTTTTACTTCAAAATTTATACATTTTAATAAATGCTCATATATTTTCTATTGAGCTTGAGAGTTTGGTAGGATTATTTAACCCTTACATTTTAAAAAACTTAAAATACCTATATTTTAAACAAAATTAAGGAAATAAGGGTGCTTTTTCTATACCATGGCATCTCAAAAATTCAAATCTTTCATTCAAGAAACGCTCTCTCAAGCCGGCATTTCCATCAACGGTTCTCAGCATTACGATATCCAGATCAAAAACGAAAACATTTATGACAGGATCCTAAAAGATGGTAGCATTGGTTTTGGAGAGGCATATATGGACGGATGGTGGGAATGCGAGAGACTGGATGAGTTTTTCTGCCGCCTGATTCCCACCGAACCCGAAAAAAAAATCAAAAACTGGAAAATTCTGAGCTATTTTTTAAGCGCCGCAATACTTAATAAAAGTAGTAAATCAAGGGCTTTTCAAATAGGCGAAAGGCATTATGACATAGGCAATGAACTTTATAAAAACATGCTCGACAGAAGGATGGTTTATAGCTGTGCTTACTGGAAGGATGCCAACAACCTCGATGATGCTCAGGAAGCAAAACTCGACCTGATCTGTAAAAAACTTTATATTAAAGAGGGCTCCAGGATACTTGATATAGGATGCGGATGGGGAAGTTTTGTTAAATATGTCGCTGAGAAGTTCAATGTCAGCGCAGTAGGGATCACGGTATCCAAGGAACAGGTCGAGCTTGCAAGAGAGATATGCAAGGGTTTACCAGTTGAGATAAGGCTTCAGGATTACAGGGACCTTGATGAAAAATTTGATTATATTGTTTCGGTAGGAATGTTTGAGCATGTTGGATATAAAAATCACAGGGTTTATATGGAGATCGCCCATAAATGCCTCAATGATGATGGTCTTTTCTTGCTTCATACCATAGGCAACAATCAGTCCAAAATTGCATGTGATCCCTGGATTGACAAGTATATCTTCCCCAACTCCCTTATTCCATCATTAAAACAAATCACTACAGCTATCGAAGGATTATTCGTAGTAGAAGATTTACACAACTTCGGCTATTACTATTATCCAACCCTTATGGCTTGGTTTAATAACTTCAATACTAATTGGCACAAAATAAAGGAAAAATACGACGAAAGATTTTACCGAATGTGGAAATATTATCTGCTGAGCAGTGCCGGCTCATTTAAAAGTAGAGACCTCCAGGTCTGGCAGATCGTTCTCTCTAAAAAAGGGGTTCCGTGCGGCTATCAATCAATTCGGTGATAAAAAAGCCTCAGTTTGAAAAAAATTTACAACACTACTGCTTCCTGTTCTTCAAGTGTGGGATGTCGTTTTGTTTTGGTAATACCCTCTTATACCTCCCGCTGCTGTTCGTCCTGCATATACACTTGCCAAAAATTCAGCGATAGAACTAAAAAATGCTGTAAATTTTACCAGCCCTTCCTATCGCTATTTTTGCGATTAGCAATATGTATTTATTCAAAAGCAAATTTTCTTCTATAATAAAGTAGTATGCTCCTTAGAAAAATTGCCAAGCTTTTCTTGTTTTTTCTTATAATTTTCGTTATAGGCTTTTCCGGAGTTTTTCTCTATCTTACCCTCATCGATTTACCCGATATTAGTTCCCTTGAAAGTTATAAACCTCTTGAATCTTCCATTGTCTATTCTTCCGATGGAAAGGTGCTGGCAGAGTTTTTCACCGAAAGAAGAACCTTCATTCCTGAATACAAAATCCCCCTTATGGTTAAAAATGCCTTTATTGCGATTGAAGACCAGCGGTTTTATTCCCACCCCGGGATTGACATAATAGGCATAATGCGCGCACTTTATAAAGATATAAAGGCTGGAGGAATTGTCGAGGGCGGAAGCACTATAACCCAGCAGTTGGTTAAGATGCTCTTTTTGACCCCTGAAAAGAGTCTGAAAAGAAAGATAAAAGAGGCTATTTTAGCCGCACAAATTGAAAAAAAATATACTAAAGATGAAATCCTTGGAATATATATCAATCAGGTATATTTCGGGGCAAGGGCATATGGCATTGAAGCGGCTGCCCAGGCATATTTTGGGAAATCAGCATTGGATTTAACCATTGCTGAAGCCGCTCTTCTGGCTGGTCTGCCAAAAGCCCCTTCTACATTTTCACCTTTTAGAAACCCTGAAAAAGCGCATCTTCGAAGACATTTGGTGCTGAAAAAAATGGTCGAAAACGGATTTATCACTCAAGAGCAATTCAATTCTGCCAACTCTGAACTACTCCCTCAGAAAATGAATTACCGAAGATATGAGGCGCCGTATTTTGTAGAGCATCTTAGGCAGCAGCTTGAAAATAAGTTTAATGATAAATTATACACCTCGGGCATAAGGATTTATTCCACAATAGATTATTCAATGCAGAAAGTCGCTGAAGAAGCTGTAAGACACGGACTATCATCAGTTGAGAAGCGTTCAGGCTCAGGGATTCAGGGTGGACTTGTTGCGATTGACTTGACAAACGGCCATATTAAGGCAATGGTGGGCGGCACAGATTTTTGGCAGACCCAGTTCAACAGGGCTATCATGGCGTTAAGACAGCCGGGTTCAGCATTTAAACCCTTTATTTATGCCGTTGCCCTCGAAAATGGCATGAGCGCCGATGATAATATCCTTGATGGTCCTATATCTTTTAAGGCAGCAGGACCCAAAAGCGTATGGTCGCCAAAAAACTACGACAATAAATATCACGGCTATGTTCCATTAAAAAAAGCCCTTGCTTTATCTTTAAATACAGCTACTGTGAGACTTGCCAGCAACCTTGGGCTTGACCAGATTATCTCCTTCATCAATCTATGCGGTATTGAAAGAAAACTTGACCCCTATATGCCGCTTGCCCTTGGCGCATCAGAGGTTACATTACTTGAGCTAACAACGGCTTACTCTGTCTTTGCTACAGGTAGAAAGATAACTCCGATTTCCTATGAAAAAATAATGAGTAGAGAAGGGATAATCTTAGAAGAAATTTTACCTTATTCAGAAGAAATCCTTTCACCGGAAACCACTGAAGGCATGAAGATTCTTTTGAGAAGCGTTGTGGAAGAAGGGACGGCTCAAAGGGCTAAAGAACTCGATAGAAAGGTTTATGGTAAAACTGGGACAACCAACAACTTTTCAGATGCGTGGTTTATAGGTTTTGATGACAGGCTGGTAGTAGGTGTCTGGGTCGGCAGAGACAATCATAAACCTATAGGTCAAAGAGAAACAGGAGCTTCGGCAGCCCTGCCGATATGGATAGAGTTCATGAAAAATATATATTATTAAATTAAGCCATTTATCTAAGAATTGTCATTAGAGGAAAATACTATAAAAATCAGATATTTTTTCTAATAGCGACCATTAGGAAAAATGACAATTCCGGGATAATCTATTTTTTCGTAATCATGGGCAAGAAGATTTCTGAGAGATGCAATCTTGGTAAATTCATAAGCAAAATCTGGCGGGATGATTTTATTTTCACCGATTCAATTTCTTGAAGTATTTCAGTGAGTTTTTTGAGCAAGGCTGTAGAGATTGTCTTTCCATAATGGAATTAGCAGATTTCTTATCTGTCCGTAGCGCCTGTGAGGGTAAAGTTGACCTGACAGTTCCTGTTAGTATCTGCATTTAATGCCTGATCGTAAGTAAGTGCCTGAGCCTGTGCGCTTGTGCAGGTTCCGGCAGTGCTTGCATGACGAATTATAGATTCACCAACATTTAGATAACGGTTATTAGCAGGCTGGGTAATTTCAGCATTGTTGCCAAGATTATTTCTGCAAACTCCGTCTATGGTGAAATCCTGTGTAGCGCCTGTCGTATTCCAGACTCGATAGTTTTGGCATCCCACAACAAAAGAAGTGGAGCAGCTGTTGCTCCCCGCACTATTGCTTACTACGAGAGTGAAGGTTCTAATCCCTTCGGTAGTCTGGGCTGCGGTTGTGCATGAGCCACCCGTTGAGTTCGAGAAGGTTGTGCAGGTTCCGCTCTGAGGAGAAAAAGTTCCATTTACAGGTCCGTTGGTTACTGACCAGGAAAGAGTTGGAGCCCCTCCATATCTCACAATTCCAGGATTGGCAGACAGGGTGCAGGTTGGAGGAGATCCAAGAATATTCACAGAATACGCTCCCCCTGATGTCTGAGGGCCTGGATTAGTGCAGCTGTCACGCCATGTAATAGTGAAATTACATGAGCCTGCAGCATTTGGAGTGCCTGTGATCGTTGCTCCTGAAGCATTACAAGTGAGACTCAAGCCGTTACAGCTTGAAGGTGCGCAGCTGGTATTGGTATATGGCGGGACGCCTCCAGATGCAGAGATTGATTGGGAGTAAGGTGTACCAACTGCTGCACCCGGCAGTGCCACGGGCGCTGGAGTAGCTGAAAAAGCTGGGCAGGTCCCACCGCCCCCACCAGAAGGATTAACTGTTAATACGAAACTCCTTGAGTTGGTTGTGCATGTGTCATTTGCTGTAACAGTTGCAGTATATGTCCCTGCCGAACCCGTGGCAGGCGTTCCTGATATTGAGTTTCCAGAACATGTCATTCCAGTCGGGCATGAAGGCGAAACAGACATAGACCATGTATATGGTGTTCTACCACCTGAGGCAGATATAGTCGCTGAATAAGCTGACCCTTCATACGCAGAAGGAATCGTCTCGGTTATAATTCTCAACGGTTTAGGTCGAACAGGAACAGAGCCTGTATAACTCACTGCTGGCGAGCCTGCTGAATCATTAACAGTTGTTGATATTGGAATAGATGCAGAACAAGCCGTTAACTCGCCAGTTGAAGTAGCTGGATTAACATTAATCGTGCCGGATAGAAGCCCGGTAGAATTTAGCGTTAACCCGCTTCCTGAAGCAACTGCCCAAGTGTAAGGGGGCTTCCCCCCCGTAGCCTGCATCGAATATGAATAAAAAGAGTCTTCTTCACCCTGTGGAAGAATTGAAGGAGAAGTTATTATTAGCGGCTGGGGGCAGCCCCTCATTGACCTTATCTCATCAAGGGAGGCATAAGCAACAATGTCGTCATAATTATACTGTGGATTTGCTGGCACATAAGTGCAGGGGTTATTATATCCCATATCCTGCTGCCTAACATAAAAAGGTGATGATGTTCCCGTGCAGGCGCCATGGGCGTCAGCGCCGGTGCTGTAAATCACAAAGGCGATGTTTGATTTGACGTTGTAGCTTGAGCAGTTTAGATTTGTGCATTCATGCACCACCATAGACGTGGTATTTACACCGCAAGCGTCTCCTGAGGAGAGTTCGCTGGCTGGATAATAAAGTAAGCTCTTCCGCCATGTATCTACACCCTTTGAACCTGCTGCCTCAAGATTAGCAGGTAGATGTCCGTTTTTTACTGCATACCCAACAACAGCTTCTTTTGCCGTCCTGACAATCTCCCTCGTTTCAGACAACTTCGACCGCTTAGTCAGCGTCCCCAAAAGCCCGCCGCCCAGAGTCACAAGAAGCCCTATAACCACAAGAACTATGGCGAGTTCGATAAGGGTAAAACCTTTTGCTCTTAGAATTTTATATTTCATCCTAAAAAACTGACTTTAAGACATTCCAAATAAGTTGTCATGGTTCGACAAACTCACCATGACATAAAACTGTCCTACGCAAGAGAATTACATCCTTCGACAAGCTCAGGATGACATATAAAAAATTATAAATGCCCACTTCAAAAAACTAATTAATACTTCTTATCAAAAAGATAAGTTACCGTCACGGTCCCTGATGCAGGCCATGCTGCTGCTGCAGACGTCCCTGCTACACCGCAATACTGAACCCTGCCTTTTGTGCCATCCGCAACACCATCAAAGGCTAAATCAAGCTGTGAGGCATAATCAACTGCAACATTCGTTATGAGCATGACATTACGAGTAGCAGCGCTTCCACAAACAGTAGCTAAGCCGACGATATTCATCGTTACATCAGCCTCAGTGTCGGCAGGATAAGACAGCTTTGCATCATCAAGAGAGGTTTTAAGAGCAGTGAATGTGTTTATTATACCGTCCCTAGGAGCATCTGTGTCGCCGGGAAAATATCCTCTTTTGTCATAGAATGTCCATACAGGGACTTCCCATTTACTCGGGAAATTAATGATTTTTTTAACCTTAGCGCCTTCAATTAGGTCTTGCCCTTTTAAGACCGCACCCAATATTATCCCAATTATTACGAGAACTATGGCAAGCTCTATCAGGGTAAAACCCTTTTGCCCTCTAATAATCTTCATCTCATACCTCCACATAATTTCTGAGTGAACCACTTCGCATAAAGCTGATGGTAGTCAACAAGATATTTTTTTTCGCGCCTCTGCTGATAATCATGTCATCCTTCGGCAAGCTCAGGATGACATGATTACTTACTTAAATTTTATACTCATACGCACTCAAAACTCACTCTTTAATCTCTGTCGAGTGGTTTCTTATTCGACCACAGAGAAAGTCAATAGTCAAGTCTGAACTCTTTTTAGAACCTATAATATACAATTATTGGCGCGCCGGTTGTGTTGAAGTCCGCACTCCCTTGTATAGAACCGGTATTCCAGACGCCATCATCATACTGGGTGTCAATCGACTGAGCCACATCCCTTGGGATGTTTTGCATGGCTATCCAGTTAGCGGAAATAGTATTTACAGTTCCATAAGCCACAGCTATAGCCCCGCCATAAGCATTGCTTGGATTAGTCCTACTACCGCCTGCCCCTGTGATTATGTTTGCCCACCTAAGATGGCTCCACAAATTACAGGACTCTTGCCCCGCTGCCTCTGCACCAGAACAGGCATATTCAAAACCGCCACCTATGTTACCATCGTTGTTACCCGCCTGAAAGCCTGCCCATGTGGGATGTGATGTATTGTCATCTCCCGGGAATTTGCCAAATTTGTCATAATAGGTATAAACAGCGGCAAAAATTTCCCGATACTGATTATAAGCCCTCTTAATCTTGGCATTGTTAATCAGCTCTTGCCCTTTTAAAACAGCTCCTAAAATAATGCCGATAATCACCAGGACTATGGCGAGTTCTACTAATGTGAACCCTTTTTGGTTCTTCAATCCTAATTTCATACCCTTTTGTCCTCCTTATTTAGGATTTTTGTTTATTTTAAAAAAAGTTGGCAAAATCTATGCCATACTTTAGCGACAAATTTTTGACAGCAACCAAATTTAGATCTTTACGCCTTGTATAGAGTCTGATAAATTTCACAATTCTAAATCCTTTTGGCATCATATCACGCCTTTCACCGTCTATGATTTCGTAATTGCCTCTGGCAGTGAATTTATGTCCTGATATTGTATAAATCCCACCCTAACAGATTGTTCATAATAACCTCTTGAGTTTTTACAATCTTTACTTATATGCTATCATTATATCAAATCTTTCTTGATTCGTCAACTATTTTAAGATTATACTTAACAATATGAACAGGTTATTCCTCAAAATCAGATATTTTTTGACTATATTTTTTCTTCTATTCACCATATACTATCTGTTATCCACCAATGTTTATGCCTTTTGCTTTTCTGAGGCAGGAGCTACTTATGGCATAAGCCCTCAACTTCTTAAAGGCATTGCTAAGGTAGAATCAAATCTCAATCCCAAAGCGGTCAACAGAAATCCTAACGGCTCTATCGATATGGGGCTTATGCAGATTAATTCTTCGTGGATAAACAGACTTAGCCTCGAACCTGACAGATTGCTCTCAGATTCCTGCTACAATGTAATGACAGGCGCAAAGATTTTGCGTTTATGCATCGATAAGTACAGCTATACATGGGAAGCAGTGGGTTGTTACAACGCTGTCAGCAGACACAAAAGGGTCGATTACTCATGGAAGATATTTGAAACCTTAAAGGCTGAAGAAAGAAATACAGCCTCAAGTTCTCTTAAAACATCCAAAAAAGATTCAGAGACTTCTGGCGCAAAGAGCCATCAAACGTTGTTTTTCACTGTTAAAGATATCGCCGCTGCTGATTAAGGAATAATATATCATGAGCCTTTTGTCAGACCTTTTATCAAAGATAAAACAACCTCAGTTCAAGAAAGACATCCCGCCTAATCTGAGGTCTGTCGTTTCTTCATCTAAAAAGACCGAAACAAAACGAAAGAGATTAGTTTTATTAATGACATTGCTCCTGATGATTGTAGGGTCTGGCTTTGCAGCGGTGTATATTTTTGATAAGTTCTCTCAAGAGGAGCACCAGAAAAGAATTCATATCGCCAAAAGATTTGAGAGAGACAAAAATGAGGACAAGGAGGCGGTTAAACAAGAAGTCAGAGATGCAAAAAGCGAAGATGGCGCTAAAACTACAGAGGACAAAGATATTAAAGTAGAGACTGTTCTGAAAATCGAACCTGACCAAAAGTCATCTAAAAAATCCGATGAACTGAGCCGAAAGACACACCCGCAGACTGAGAAAAAGGACGAAGATGCAAAGCCTTCTGAGGAGGCAGCTACTGCTAAAAAAGAAAGCCCTGCAGCTGAATCAAAAACGACCTTTAAAGTTGAAATGACCAGAACCGATACATACGAAAAAGACCTATATCTTTATCAGGCAAGAGATTTTGAATTAAAAGGGAGGTTTCAGGAAGCCATAGAAAGCTACAGAAAGGTGCTTAATATTGAAGAAAAAAATTACAGGGTCATGAATAACATAGCTTCAATATTTATAAGGTTAAAATTGTGTGAAGATGCTGTGTCATACCTGAGAGAGGCAATTAAACTAAAAAAAGATTATACCCCCGCCCTCATCAATATAGCAGTAGCCCTTGCATGCACAGGTCAATTGCAGGATTCAGAAAGACATCTGTTAAAGGCTCTGGAGTTTGAACCTCATAACCGTGAAGCCTTATTTAATCTTGGTGTATTATACGAGCGACAGGGCAGGACTGAAAATGCAAGAGAATATTTTATGAAACTAAAACACGCTGGAGACAAGCGTGGAGAGGCTGCCATAGAGAGGCTCAAGAACTAATTATTGACAGCAACTGCCTTGTCGGCGATCCAGCCTTCCCTGCCGTCAGAGATTCTTGTCTTGAACCATTTCTTGCCGCTCGCTTCGAGAAACTCATCTATTACTTCGAAGGTTATCCCTTTTGAAGCCCATGTTATTGGCGCCGAATCAAGTGAAGGTTCAGCCCTCAGATTCGCAGATTTAACAATTACAGTAACGGTTTTAAAACCCTTGCTTTGAATCTCCGAGCCTTTATCCTGCTTATCATTGAAAACGGCTTTTTTATCAGGTGAAGGAATCTTGTCTGAAGACTGTAAAGAGGCTCCAACTACTGTAGATGGTTTTGTGGCTATAACAGGTGGATTTTCAGTTTTTGCACTAAAAGTCCAATTCTGTTCAAACAGCAAATAATATCCTGCTCCCAATAATACGGCGATTATACAAATAACCACAATGTATTTTGCCCTGAACCATCTGGAAGGGCGTGCATTTACTTCTAATATCAGACCCTTTAAATGTTTTACTGCATATCCGATGTGTTTGGATGTGACAACATTGCTGTTGTCTAAATAAGCCGACATCAAAGCCCTTGAAAAAAGGATGTTGATTAATCTCGGGATACCATGAGAAAAACTATGTGTAGGCTTTAAGAAGCCTTCATCAACCTTTAAAAATCCCTTTCCTGCCTTTATAAGCCTGAAATTTATATACTCTAATGTCTCTTTTTCAGAAAATGGGTTTAGCCTGATTCGTATTGTTATCCTCTGGTTCAACTGCCTAAGATTTGACTGAGTCAGCCTCGTTTCTAATTCGGGCTGTGCAAAGAGTATGATCTGCAATAGTTTGCTTTTATCTGTCTCTAAATTAGAAAGGAGCCTTAGCTCTTCGAGTGTTTCATCAGGAAGGTTCTGAGCCTCGTCAACTATGATGATAACGTGCTTTCCCGCAATTGACTTTTCAACCAAAAAATCTCTGAAAGCCTTTAATATATCATTCTTATTGGACGACCTTAGTTTTACACTCATGTCATCTAAGATCGAAACAAGAAATTCCTCCGGCGTCAGTCTTGGCGTCAGCACCAATGCAATCTCTGCCTTATCTTTCCATGTTTCTTTGAAAACATTCAGAAGCAAAGTCTTGCCGGTGCCCGGCTCCCCTATGACAAGGCAAAAGCCCTCTTTCTGTTCTATGACATAATTAAGAGTCATTAACGCTTCATTGTGCCCAGCCGAAGGGAAAAAGAAGGCAGGATCGGGCGTTAACCTGAACGGGTCTTCCTTTAGTCCATAAAACTCTAAAAAATCCATTATTTACCCAGCTTTGAGACAAGTTCATATATGGGGAACAACAGCCCCACAATAATCAAAGCAAAAATGATGCCGATTAAACCGATAATGATAGGCTCTATCATCTTGCCGAGCTTTTGAGACACATCATCCAACTTTTTAAGATAGAATTCAGAAAGGTAGTCAAATTGCTCGTCAAGGGTGCCGCTTGTTTCTCCAACATATATCATTCTCGTAACCATAGGCGGGAAAACTTTGTGCTTTTTTAGCGCCTCTGATATTCGGCTGCCAGCTAAAATCGATTCCTTAGAATCATCGATTGCCCTTGTAAAAACATCATTGCCAATAAGTTCCGCTACGATAGTCAAAGACCTATCTACAGTAATCCCTGCAACGGTCAGGATTCTCATCTGTTCAGTAAAAAGGGCAAGCAGTTTGTTGTATATGATATGTTTGATTATCGGCATCTTGATTTTCCAGCTATCCACATAATACCTTGTTTCCTTCTTCTGCCTGAGCAGCTTGATAAAAACAAACACTGCAAAGGGGAAAAGTAATATCAGATACCAATAGGAACTGCAAAAATTGCTTATATAAATTAATATCCTTGTCTGGATTGGGAGTTCAAGCCCCATTTCTTTAAAAACGGATATTAACTTGGGAAGGACATATACGAGCCAGAAAAAAAGAGCGCTCATTGTGGTTATAATGGCAAAGACGGGATATATGAGAGCCCTTTTTATAGTAGCGTTCAAGTCTTCCATTCTCTGCAGGTGGACAGCAGCGTCTGAAAGGCTTCTTTCAATCGAGCCTGTTTCCTCCCCGACTTTAACAAGACGAACAAATATATCGGGAAATATAAGCTTATTTTCAGCTATAACATCAGAGAATCTCGACCCCAATATAAGCATTCTGAGCATTGAAAGCAGCTTTTCCTTAAAATATTTGTTTTCTGTCGTCTCTGCCAGATCAGAAACCGCAGTAGTTATAGGTATGCCTGCTTTGAGCATTAATGAAAGATTATTGGCAAATTCAATGATGTCCTTCCTGTTGACCTTTCTTGCCCGAAGTTTATTTGCAACGGATGCAATATAATCATTGGTCCTTTTTATATTTACAACATTGAGTCCAGCCGAGACGATGTCGCTGTAAGCGCTATCCATATCGGCGCTTTCGACCAGACCCTTTATCACAGCACCTTTGTGGTTTACTGCCTTATATGAGAAAAATGGCATTACCCTGCGACCCTTGTTATTTCACTGAAAGTGGTTAAACCTTCAACAGCTTTTTTAATGCCGTCATCCCTTAAAGGCTGCATGCCGTTTTTTACTGCAATATCCTTTATTGAACTTACAGATGCACCCATATAGATAAGCTCTTTTATATCATCACTAACAACCAATATCTCGCCAATTACGGTTCTGCCTGAATAGCCTGTGCTGCCACATCTGCTGCAGCCTATACCCTTAAAAGCCTTTTTAATCTTTCCCTCAAGCTCAAAAAAACCCATCTTTTTCAATTCATCAGGCGCAAGCTCATACTCGGTCTTGCAGTGTGTGCAGATTTTTCTAACAAGCCTCTGGGCAATGATAGCAACCAGAGATGAAGAAAGGAGATACTTGTCAACATTAAAGTCTATCAGTCTTGGGATAGCAGTAACCGCATCGTTTGTATGCAGTGTAGTAAGCACAAGATGCCCTGTAATAGATGCCCTTATCGCTATCCTTGCCGTTTCTTCATCCCTAATCTCGCCAAGAAGCAGCACGTCGGGGTCCTGCCTCATAAAGTTCCTGCCAGCAGTTGCAAATCCAAATCCTGCCTTTTCATTCACCTCTGTCTGCTTAACCATGCTTAGCCTGTATTCAACCGGGTCTTCTACTGTAAGAACGTTTTTCTCAAGGAGATTGACTTCCCTTAATGCTGCATATAAAGTGGTTGTCTTGCCGCTTCCAGTCGGTCCTGTAATTAGAATAATACCGAAAGGCTTCAAAAACAGTAGCCTTATTTTCTCGGCATCTTGTTCCTGAAAGCCCAAATTGCTGATGCGCAGCAGAGGACCCGAACCGCCGAGTATTCTGATCACGATATTCTCGCCATAGATAGTTGGGATGGTTGAGACGCGCATGTCGTATTTTTTGTTCAGAAATTCAAAGGAGAAAGAGCCGTCCTGCGGCAGTCTGTTTTCAGCTATATCGAGCTGGGAAAGTATTTTAATCCTCGAAATGACGCCATTCTGAGCGTTTTTCGGGAGGCAGTGGGTGTGATGCAGAACGCCGTCTATTCTATAAAAAACATGGACGGTCTGTAATGCAGGAGTTATATGAACGTCAGTAGCCTTTCTCCTGATTCCATCCATTATCAAAAGCTCTGTGAGAGAAGATGTCATGGCAGCGGTGGGCAAACCTGATGATTTTATTTCATTGATAATATTGTCGACACGCTGGTTAATCGGGTGTTTGAGGAAATAATATGCCACCTCTAATTTTTCATAGAAACTCTCTGTGTCAATGACATATATCTGAGGGGGTTTGCCGCTTATTTTGGTAGCCGTGTCAATAGCAAGGATGTTGTTGGGATTGGTAATCCCAATTGTTAGAGTGCCGTTATTTAATCCAAGAGGCAGAAAACCCGTTCTTTCTGCCACCTCTCTGGGAACGAGCCTTAAGGCTTCGTCTGAAAGGGGAAAATGGTCAATATCAACAAAATCTAAACCTGCCTGTTCAGCAAGCGCCTGAGCAATCTCTTTGGATGTTACAAAACCGAGTTTTACAAGGGTCTCTCCAAGGAGGTCGCCTGTTATTTTTTGTTGACCAAGGGCGACGGCAATTTGCTCTTCTGTGAGCAAGCCTTTTGATGTTAGCAATTTGCCAAGCATAATCTTTGCTTTTAGGTAATAATCTTGGGTCGCAGCATTATAATAAGTTCCGTCTTTTCGCTGATGCCGTCCCTTCTCTTAAACAAATTACCCACAATAGGAACACTGCCAATAAAAGGAACCTGAGTGTCTATCTCGCTATCCCTATTTTGAATAAGACCGCCTATAACTATGATATCCCCATCTTTAACCTTAACAGTTGTGCTGAGTTCTCTAAGGTCAACAGTCGGCAAAGAAATCTGGATCATATTTTCTCCAACTTTTCCAACAGTTTTGTCCTCAAGCTTTACGAGGTCGGAAACTATAGGCGTAATAGACATCGAAACATCCCCATTCTCACTGATAAAAGGGACTATGCCTATTATAATACCTGACAACACGCTGCTCGTCTGGACTGTAAATGTAGTAGTTCCCGTGCCAGCTGTCGTGGCAGTGGAAGTTGTTGTCTCAACTCTGGAAATAAAATTTACATTCCTGCCAACGCTTAGCAGGGCTGTCTGTCCATTCATTATATTTACCCTTGGATTTGATAAAACCCTTATATTGCCCTGAGTCTGGAGCGCCTTCAAAAGACCAGTAAAATCCCATCTGGAAAGCCCTATCTGGAAACTTGGCAAATCACCAACCACATCTGTGAACTTTGATGTGCCGAAGGTAACCTGTCCAACATTATTTATGTTGAGCGCTGTCCAATCAATGCCATACTTGAGTCCCTCAGAAAGCTGGACCTCTACAATGCGGGCCTCTACAATAACCTGCCTGTTAAGTATCTTTTTAATGGTTCGCAAATAATCCTCAACTGTCTGAAGCCTATTTTTGGAAGCAGTAACCACTATAGTGCCAGTCATCCTGTTGATATTAAAGCCTGTTTTGGGGTCTTTTCCTATAAGATTTGCGAGAGACTTTTCCAGAGAATCCCAGAACTTCAACGCATCTTTATCTGCCTGAATCTTCTGGGTTACAGAGCCTTTAATACTGCTTGCTCCAGATGAACCACCTGTTGTTCCTGCAGTTCCTGTAGCCCCAGTTGTCTCTCCTCCTAAAATATCTCCCCCTACCTCGACACTATATTCTTGAATGACCGCTGGCTGTCCAAACTCAAATACCCTTGTATCAATTGCTTTCACAAACAGCATGTTCTCTTTGATAGAGTAAAAGTAATCAGCAGACGAAAAGACAGTATTTAATGCGTCCTCAGCGGTTACGTTTTTAAGGGTAATAGTTACGGGGGTTTCAGGGTCAACCCCTTTTTCCATCACAAGGTTTAAGCCTGTCGCTTCTGCTATAACATGAAGAACATCTCTTAACGGCGTGCCTCTTGCAGAGATAGAAACAATTCTGGTCTTAAGAGGAGAAAGTTCTTCAGATACTGGAGTAAATTCAGGAGGTTTCTCAATCTGGGGAGTCTTTGTCTGGGCAGGTTGAGGTTCTACTGTCCTTTGCTGCATGTCAAAACTCGCATTTTCGTTTCTTTCCTTTTTTACTGCCGTTGAACACCCAGAAATAAGAATAAATACGAGAAATAAAACAAGAATATTTTGCGGTTTGCAGCCCTTCAAGCCGTTACATCCCGTTTTTTCAAGGAAGCTTTTAGTGCCCTGTGTTATATCTTGCATCTTATTTTTCCTCCAGAAGTAACCATCTTGATTTTTTTGCTGCCAGGATAGGCTTCAGCAGTATCCTGTTTTTTTCGATTCTTTCGAGTTTCATATCGCCGATGATATCGCCTTCTTTTAAAACAAGCCCGTTGACGATAGCCAGATTCCTTCTATTTTGACCTATAATAATCATTGTCAGCTTCAACTTTTCAAGTTCGCTGTCAGCTTGTGCCCCTTGAGGCGTTAAGTCAGAAAGCGAGACAGAAGGAAAATCCCTTTTTTTAATCTCAAAAGGACTTGCAAGCTCATCGGCGACCCCTGCATGTCTTTCACCTTTGACATCAAACCTTTCTGGAACAAAACCCAAAATCTTTTTCTCAACCTGCGTAAGAGGAGGTTCAAAAGGATTAAGGTATAAAAACTTTCCAATAATTAAAGATATTAATATTACAATGAATGGCAGAGCTATCTGAATCTTTTCCCTGTTTCCAATCATATGCTGCCCTTTAATTTCCCTGCCGGGATTTTTAAAATCCCCTCAATCTTACAGGTCAAAAGTTCATCCTTCTGTTTGTCTGTAACCTTCTCAATCAACATAGACTTCATATGAAAAGATGGAAATCTAAGATTTTGAAGATACTCTAAATCTTTCACAAAATTTTTATAGTTAGTGACAGGGGTCTTGATATTTATAGCTAATACTAATTCCCCAGCCTTCTCTTCAAACCCTGTTATAGTTATCTCGCCGCCTTTAAAAAGCGTTTTTATATCATCAAGGGTATATAGTAAAAGCTCCTTATGGCTCTTTTCGGAATAATTCTTGGGAAGTAGGTTTATTACCATTTTAATGACTGAATCCATGTCATCTATGGATTGCCTCATACTCGATGTATTTGCGACTACTTGATTCATTTTAATGACAGCAGTTGTTACGCTTTTGTGGTACATATTCATGAAATAAACTAATAGAATTACTAAGCCAAGTATGAACCCCGATAACATATACCATAAAAAATATCTTTTAAGTAAAATTTGTATCATCTGCACTCCATTTCGATGATAAAATTCCTTGTTTTAAGTTCAAGGGAATGAGATATAAGTTTAATATTTTTAAGCTCATTTGATTTATCCTCAATAGATTTAATAAAACCCTCATATTGCCCCTGCATATTAGCAAAGCTCTCTGATTTTACCTCTCCTTTCAATTCGAGCTTTATAAAATTCACACTCTTGGTCATTGAGATAGAATCGAGCCTTATGCCATCTTTTTTTAAGGTTGAAATCAAGACTAATATTTTAGCGATATTTGGATAAGATTCAACTTCTCGCAGGTCATTAAGAAATGGGGAATAATTAACCATAAAAGCCTTTCTGGATTCATAAGATGAAAGCACCGATTCAACGCCTGCGATATTTCTTCTTGATAACTCAAGCCTTCTTTTGTCATCTGTAATATCTTTTATAAGATATCCCAAGTGCCCTAAACCAAGAAAAGAAAATAAGGCAAAAACGACTGCGGCATATTGCAAAAAGAGTTTCAGGTTATTAAAGTCTCTGTATTCTTCTGATAAAATATTAATCTCTTTTGTTGCTGAAAAGGTTGATATAGGCGATGCAAAGTCAAGAAATAGACCAGTTTTAGAAGGAAAGCATGTAAGAGGGGCAGGACCATATGCAGGCACCTCGTATGAATTGCATAAACCTCCAAAAAGCAAGACGCAGGAAGGGTTTATTCTGAAAGTTTGCTTGCAATAGTTGACAGTCATATTGATGTTCTGGATATCGAGATCGCTTAAGCCCGATTCAAAGGATTGAATATTTCTAACAAACCTTATTTTTTTATCCTCGATTAAAAAGAGATTTTTGTTCAAGCCGGTCCCAGCTACGCAAAGCACAGGCTCATCCATTTCTACCTGAGATGCTAAAGAGAAGATATCAGGATACATCGCCTTGACAGTTTTTCCTTTCTGGATAAATCTATCAGCTATAGCCTTTATTTCGTCATTTTTTACTGCAAACACAAAGACCTCGTTCATCCTTGCATTTTCAATTAATTTTTCACCTAAAACAGCGTAAAGAAACGAAAATTCCTGGAAATCTGACCTCTTTCTGACCTCTTCTCTTACAAGTTTTTTAAGAATGCCTTTTTTCGTAATAGGCAGGGACAAAGTATCTTGGAAAAATTCCTTAAAGTTATTCACAACAACAAAATTCTTGGTTTTTTCCCTTGCAAGAAATTCATCAAACTCATAATCTCTTAGAGTCAAGGCATCATCAACAAGGGCATCTTTTCCTTTTTTTCTTGCGTAAATTACCCTTACGATATCCTCTTCAAAGCTAACCACCACAGCTCTGCCCAAAATAGACTCCTTAATATTTATAGGGTTTTATTGGCTTCTATATAATAATACAATATTTTATTATAATATCAACCAACCCAAAAATAGCGATAGAAATTGGGATACCCCTCTTTGGAGCATCAAAATACACTTTTTTAAGCTTGCAACTGTTTA
>OGCL01001740.1_pt1 | contig 17391 bp, 19 predicted proteins | sample 1570041 | NCBI WGS metagenome assembly OGCL01 (sample SAMN06266162, study PRJEB24511) | hot springs metagenome | isolation source: Hot spring water | place: South Africa: Limpopo | collected 2015-06-22
CTGATTCTATTACTATGCTCTGTTATCCATGCCGCTATTTGCACAAGTTTCCATCTCAATGTCGCTATCGTGCAGTTCTGCATCCCTTCCTGTATTACAAAATGCTTCTGCGCTGCCATAAGATTATAGCTCAGCACTCCAATGCTGAAATACATTGCATTTGCCTCAAATTCTCCGCATGGCATTTGCTCCATCCCAATGCCTATCTTTAGTTCCTTGATGTGGTTCTCCATCTGAGCCCTCTCGTTGTATTGCCATACCGCTCTGCAAGTATCAGGAACACTCTCATTGTGTATCTTTATTACAGAACCTGCATCTACTTCCAGGTTTGTTGCTATTGCGTGATAAAAGTATTCATCTGGTTCAAGAAGGGTTAACTGCTCTTTCTTCCACCTTAAAACCACAAGGGTAAATGCCTCTGTCTCATTCATGGCATGAACAGTTACCGCGATTTCCCTGTCTGTCTTGGCACCGCCTATATCATAGTAAGGTCTCCATTGCCCCTCTGCTATCAGTTCTATCACTTCCTTTACCGCTGCATCTCTGTCAGCTACTATTGTGAAGGTGCTACCCTTTTTGCCCTGTAAAAAGTTTATGACTTCAGCATTATAAAACTCTCTATCACAAGCGGTATGTTTGATTCTCTTGCCTGCCGCCTCTACTACTTCAAATCCGCTCTGTAAAGCTTCCTTTGTGCCACCCATTGCATTGCCCTTGCGGTATTTTTGATGGATAAATATTGGTAATTCCTTTAATCCTACAAGCATGGGACGGTCTCCTTCCTGCCCCGTATAGAGCATCTCTGCATAGTCCTTATCTCTTAGGTCTATTATCGTTGGGTCTGCCCACAGTGTGTATTCATTGTTGCCTTTATCTATCTTTAGCATCTTTACATTTGCTTCCCTGTGAACTTTGTCCATCCCCTCAATTCCCGCTCCCTTACCCATCCGTAATAACCAGTCTCCTACTGCAGAATCAGATGGTATAACCTTCAGTCCTGTCGCTTTCTGCATGACCCTATCTTCTCTGAGCTCCCTTAAATCAGCTATGTGTCTGCCACCTCCATATTGCATTAGACTTAACGGCCTTATATATTCCCATGCCTCATGCCCTCTGTTTGAGCCAGGAACAGGCATATGCTTATCTATAATCTTATCTATCTTCATCGCCTTCATAAATCCGTCAAACATTATAAGCCCTGCCCTTGCTGTTACTTCGTCTCCTGACCTCTCAATCTTATTGCATTGCAGTAGATTTTGTTTTATCATTCCTTTAACCCCTTTCTTGGTTTTTTCTTTAACCATTGTGGTTATATTTTATATCACCACAAATCATTAACCAGAAGGGGTTTTACTATTTTTGAAGAGTCTATGTCTATTTCTGGGGTAATATCAAACTCTTGTGCTCGTTAAATACATATGAGACAAGCCGAGACAGTTACTTGCACAAAGTGTCTGCTGTCGTTTAGTATAAATCTATGGTCAACATACTGAAGAAAATATTCGGAACAAAAAATGAAAGAGAATTAAAGAGATTATTTGAGATTGTTGAGGAAATAAACAGGATTGAACCGATAATCTCATCTCTGAGCGACGAGCAGCTTAAATCGAAGACATCAGAGTTTAGGGAAAGGCTTGCTGCAGGTGAATCCCTTGATGATATCCTTAATGAGGCTTTTGCTGTTGTAAGGGAGGCATCAAAGAGGCTTATGTTTATGAGACATTTTGATGTGCAGCTTATTGGCGGCATTATTCTTCATGAGGGAAAGATAGCCGAGATGAAGACAGGTGAGGGAAAGACCTTAGTTGCAACCCTTCCTGTTTATCTGAATGCCCTTGACGGCAAAGGGGTTCATGTCGTCACAGTAAACGACTACCTTGCAAAAAGAGACGCCCAGTGGATGGGGCCGATCTACCATTTCATGGGTCTTTCTGTCGGCGTAATACAGCATGACAATTCATTTCTCTTTGATCCTGATTATGTATCTCACGACAAGAGATTTAATCATCTAAAGCCCTGTTCAAGGAGAGAGGCATATTTAGCTGATGTAACATACGGAACTAACAATGAATTTGGTTTTGATTATCTCAGGGACAATATGAAATATGACACATCTGAGTTTTCTCAAAGAGAGCTAAATTATTCAATTGTTGACGAAGTTGACAGCATCTTGATAGACGAAGCAAGGACTCCTTTAATCATATCAGGCCCTTCAGAGGAATCAACAGACAAATACTACAAAATAAACAAGATAATACCTGCTTTGAAAATTGATGCGGATTTTAAGGTTGATGAGAAGCTTAAAAATGTCATACTTACCGAGACTGGAAGCTCAAAGGTAGAAGGGCTGCTCGGAGTAAAGAATCTTTATGATCCATCAAACATAGAGCTTGTTCATCACACCCTTCAGGCGTTGAGAGCTCACCATCTTTTCAAGCGCGATGTTGATTATGTAGCAAAGGATGGAGAGGTAGTCATTGTTGATGAATTCACAGGAAGGCTCATGCCCGGCAGAAGGTGGAGCGATGGGCTGCATCAGGCGATTGAGGCAAAAGAAGGGGTAAAAATAGCGAGCGAAAATCAGACGCTTGCAACTATAACATTCCAGAACTACTTTAGGATGTACAACAAGCTGTCCGGAATGACAGGCACTGCTGATACAGAAGCTGCAGAATTTGCTCAAATATACAATCTTGAGGTTGTTGTTATTCCAACGAACAAGGCTATGATAAGGGCTGACCACCCTGATGCAATATATAAGACAGAGACGGCAAAGTTTAAGGCTGTGATAAATGAAATAGCGGAGCGTAATAAAAATGGCCAGCCTATCCTTGTCGGAACCACATCTATCGAAAAATCAGAAGTCCTTAGCCATCTCTTGAAAAAAAGGGGAATAAAACATTCTGTATTAAATGCAAAATATCATGAAAAAGAGGCTGAGATTGTTGCTCAGGCAGGAAGGCTTGGAGCTGTTACAATAGCAACTAATATGGCGGGCAGGGGGACAGACATAGTATTAGGAGGGAGTCCAGAAGGACTGGCAAGGGAATTCTTAAAGGACAAGAAGGAATATACTGAAGAGGATTTTAGGTTGGCATATGAAAAGGCAAAAGAGGTGTGCAATAATGAAAAACAGCAGGTCTTAATCTTAGGAGGGCTCCACATAATCGGCACTGAGCGGCACGAGGCAAGAAGAATAGACAACCAGCTTCGCGGACGTTCTGGAAGGCAGGGAGATCCAGGCTCTTCAAGGTTCTATCTTTCTTTAGAAGACGACCTTATGAGGATATTCGGCTCTGACAGGATAAACGGCCTTATGAACTTATTAAAAATGGATGAAGATATCCCGATCGAGAATAAAATGGTTACAAAGGCTATAGAAAATGCACAGAAGAGGGTAGAGGCTCATAACTTTGATATAAGGAAGCACCTGCTCGAGTATGACGATGTAATGAATAAGCAAAGAAAGGAAATATACTCATTCAGAAAAGATGCGCTGCAGGGCAAGTCTCTAAAGGACAAGATATTCGAAATAATTGAGGATGAGGTTGACGAACTTATGTCCATCTACTGCCCTGATTCAGGAGATTGGGACTTAACAGGGCTTAAGGATTCGGTTTACGGCATTTTCTCATTGAGCATTGATTTCAACGAATACACAAGCACAGATGAAATTAGGGACAATATCATCTCAAAGGCAAAAGAGGCATACAACATCAAAGAAAGAGAAGCAGGTTCGGAGTTTATGCGATATATTGAAAGGATGCTGCTTCTGCAGGTAATCGACTCGCAATGGAAGGACCATTTGTTAGGCATTGACCATATAAAAGAGGGCATAGGTCTGAGAGGCTATGCTCAGAGAGATCCCCTCGTTGAATATAAGAAAGAGGCTTTTGATCTTTTTGCAGACCTGTCGCGCAGGATTAACACAGAGGTTTTGATGAGAATGTTCAAGATTCAGATAAGCCGCGAAGAAGAAGATCAGATAAAGTCTCAGTCACAGCAAAGACTCATATATAACAGAGGCGATGAAGTCAGCACAGTTCATAAGGAGAAAAAAATAGGCAGGAATGACCCATGCCCATGCGGAAGCGGCAAAAAGTATAAAAAGTGCTGCGGCTCTGTATAAAACTGTCTTGTTCATGCGTAATTTTGAAGATAATCGGAGGATAGATGCTAAAGGCTAAGGACATAATGACAAAGGATGTAATAACAGTTTCCCCTTCTACAACGATAGAAGAGCTTGCTTCAATACTTACAGAGAATAAGATAAGCGGATGTCCTGTTGTGGATGAGAATAGGGGATTGATAGGCATTGTGACCGAAAACGACCTTATAAACCAGAAAAAAAGACTTCACATCCCTACAATAGTAAGGCTCTTTGATGCATTTATTTTGATCGAAAGTCCGAGCAGGCTCCAGAAGGAGTTAAAAAGAATGACCGCAGTTAAGGTAGATGAGATATGCTCAAGAGATATAATAACTGTCAGCGAGGAGACCCCAATAGAAGACATAGCTACTATAATGTCTGAAAAGAGGATTCATCTTATTCCTGTTGTTGAAGGCAGCAAGATAAAGGGAATAATAGGCAAGATGGATTTAATCAAGGGGATAGCCAAATAACTCGTGGCTAATGCAAAAAAATGGAATATTAACCATGAGCTGTGAGCTTAGGATTATTACAAGCTCCACGAAAGAAACAGAGGAGCTTGGATTTAAACTCGGGAGATATTTAAGGGCAAGCAAAATGGCGAATGTCCTTCTTTACGGAGATCTTGGCGCAGGGAAAACCACTTTTGTTAAAGGAGTTGCTTCAGCATTTGGAATCCCTCCAATGGACATTGGAAGTGCCAGTTTTGTTATAGTCGCTGAATATGACACTCAGCCCCCTTTTTACCACATAGACCTATACAGGATAGAAAACGAAAGAGATATAGAAGTGCTTGGCATATGGGAATATCTGGAATCAGGAGTTTCTGTCGTGGAATGGGCAGAGAGGCTTCCAGAAATCCACGAAGGTGCAGTTAAGGTGAGGCTCAATTACATTGACGAGAACTCAAGAGAAGTAATTATCGAGGGGATTGAATCATTAGAGCTATGAATATACAGCGTATAGGCATAATCTGCAAAACTGGAAGGCCCGAACCAATCGAGATACTAAAGGACTTTCTCCCATGGATCAGAAGCAAGGGATATAATGTATTTCTCGATAATGAAACAGCTGAAGTTCTCAATATTGAAGGGCATGTAAGATCCCAAATACCCTCTCTTGTGGATCTGATAATAGTCTTAGGCGGAGACGGAACAATTCTAAGCGTAGCAAGGCTCATTGGCAGCAGGGGGATTCCTATTCTTGGAATCAATTTAGGGGGGCTTGGATTTATAACAGAGGTCAACAGGGATGAGCTAATTGATGCTGTTGAAAAAACAATATCAGGAAACTGCTTCATAGAAGAGAGGATAATGCTTTCAACCAATGTGTATCGTCACGGCGAAAAAATTGCCGATTTTGTGGTCTTAAATGATGTAGTTATAAATAAGGGCGCTCTTGCAAGGATTATAGACCTTGAGACAAATGTAAACAAATCTTATCTCACTACATTTAGGGCAGACGGCCTTATAATATCAACGCCAACAGGCTCTACAGCCTATTCACTATCTGCTGGAGGACCGATTCTTTATCCAACTCTTAACTGCTTTATTCTGACCCCTATTTGTCCTCATACACTTACAAACAGGCCCATTGTTTTGCCTGATGATTTTATTATTAATGTTGAACTCATATCAGAAAGCGAGGATGTATTTTTAACGCTCGATGGACAGGTAGGGTTCTCCATGAGAAAAAATGACATTGTAGAGGTTAAAAAAGCAGAATTCACTACAAGGCTTTTAATTCCGTGCGAAAGAGACTATTTTGAAGTTATTAGAACAAAGTTGAAATGGGGAGAAAGATGATTCAAGGGTTGAGAGAAAGCGTAAAGACTATGATGGAGTTGTATAAAGAACTTGGCTTTGAAAGACTGCCTCTTGAAACGATAAGTGAGAAGTCAGAAGCCATAAGTCAGAAAAAAACGAGCAGCACTTGTCATGTAGTAGAAATTAGTAAAGTTAAGGCATTGAAGGATCTTCGTGAAGAGATTGGCGACTGTCAGAGATGCGATCTTTCAAAAGAAAGGACACATATAGTCTTTGGCGAGGGCAATCCGAATGCAAAAATTATGTTTATAGGGGAAGCGCCTGGCAGGGAAGAGGATATTCACGCGCGGCCGTTTGTCGGCGACGCAGGACAGCTTTTAACAAGAATGATCGAAAAGATGGGGTTTAAAAGAGAAGATGTGTATATTGCAAATATAGTGAAATGCAGACCCCCGATGAACAGGGATCCGCAAGATGACGAGATGGCTTCATGTTTCCCGTTTCTCGATAAGCAGATAAAGATAATATCTCCTGAGGTTATAGTGTCTCTTGGAAAAATATCAACATACAAGATTATGGGAGTTGCAGATCCTATAAGCAAATTCTCTATTACAAAGGTTCGAGGAAAATTTTATGAATATAATGGCATTTTAGTGATGCCGACATTTCATCCCGCATATCTTTTAAGAAATAAAAAAGATAAGTGGCTTGCATGGGATGACATGCAAGCTGTGCTGAAGAAGTTAAAAATAAATTAGCTATATCTTTAATTTAAAACTGGCAAGGTAGATATCATGAAGACATTATGGGCGCCGTGGAGAATGGAGTATATCGTATCAGAAAAGGATAAGGGATGCCTTTTTTGTGAAAAACCAAGAGAGAAAAAAGATAGAGATAATCTGATTCTTTATAGAGGAGAAAATACTTACATAATAATGAACAAATATCCGTATAACAATGGACACGTAATGGCAGTGCCTTATCTTCACACCCCTTCCTTTGAAGGTCTTTCAAAAGAAATACTCAATGAACTTATTGATATAACTAAATATTCCGTAGACTGCATTAAGAATGTTTACAGCCCAGAAGGATTTAATATCGGAATAAATATTGGCGAGGCAGCAGGCGCAGGCGTGGAAGAACATATTCATATTCATATTGTCCCGAGATGGGTGGGAGATTCAAGTTTTATGACTATACTTGGAGAGGCAAGGGTAATCCCCGAACATATCCTCGACACATACGACAGGTTCTATCCTGTTTTTAATTCTTGACTGATATAAATTGAGTTCGTTAGACTACCTCTATGCAAAAAAAGATAATAAAGGCTTTTGAAGACAGCATTGCTGTTAAGGTGCAGTTTTCAAAAGAAAATGCCGAGCGCATTGCAGAAGTGTCAAAATTAATAGCCGATGTTTTTAATGAAGGCAAAAAATTAATTATTTTCGGCAACGGTGGAAGCGCATGCGATGCATCTCATATTGCTGCTGAATTTGTTAATAGGTTTAAAAAAGAACGACCTGGGCTGCCTGCCATAGCATTAAATACAGATGTGGCTGTTATGACATCTATTGCAAATGACTATGACTATTCAGAGATATTTTCGAGACAGCTAAAGACATTAGCTGATCAAGGAGACATTGTTATTGCTATCAGCACAAGCGGCAACTCAAAGAATATACTTAAAGCAGTTGATGTTGCCAAAAAGCGCGGTCTGAAGACAATCGCATTTACGGGCTTAAAAGGAGATAAGTTCGCATCTAAAACAGATTATGCCTTTATTGTACCGTCTGACGATACGCCACGGATACAGGAGACCCATATAACACTTGGACATGTGATATGCCAGATGGTTGAAGAGATACTTTTTGAAGCCCCAAGAAAAAGATGAATATCCTCGGCATAGACCCGGGTAGCATAAATTGCGGTTACGGGATCGTAAAAGCGGTTAATCCAAAAAGATATGGACTTAGCAGTCAAGGCAATAAAAATCTTGCATATATCGCTTCGGGCAGGATAGTTTTGCCCTCAAAAAAGCCGATTTATGCAAGGCTGAAAGATCTTTACATATCTCTTTTAGAAGTAATTTCTGAATATAAGCCTGATGAAGTAGTTATTGAAAGGATATTTTTTGCAAAAGGGACAAAGGCTGCGCTCAGTTTAGGGCAAACCAGGGGAGTTGCATTGCTCGCTGCTTCATCAGCAGAATGTCCTATTTACGAGTATAGCGCCCTTGAAGTGAAAAAAGCGGTTGTTGGCTACGGAATGGCTGATAAAAATCAGGTGCAAAAAATGGTAAAGCAGATACTAAGATTAAACAGGGTTTTATCCTCTGACAGCGCAGATGCCCTCGCTATTGCGATATGTCATGCAAATAACAAGGCAGTGATATGATAGCGTCGCTCAGAGGCAGGCTTATTTCAAAAAAGCCGGATTATCTCATAATTGAAGTGGGCGGAGTTGGATACCTTGTGAATGTGCCGCTTTCATTACTTTCTGAACTTCCTGATGAGCATACAGATATATTTCTCCATATTTACACTCATGTTAGAGAAGATGCCATTCAGCTTTACGGCTTTAAGGCTGATGAAGACAGAAAGATTTTTACCACATTATTAGGCATATCAGGAATAGGCCCAAAGCTCGCACTTAGCATACTATCAACAATTTCGGTGGATAAATTTCAAGATGCTGTTGATTCTGAGGATGTTGCACTGCTTTGCAGGGTGCCGGGTCTCGGCAAAAAAACAGCGCATCGGCTCATTCTTGAACTTAAAGAAAAGCTTCCTTCTATGCAGCAAACGAAAGACGCAGTTTATGAAGATACTCTGTCAGCCCTCATCAATCTCGGCTATAAAAAGAACGTTGCGCAGGAAGCACTTGAAAAGGCATATAATAACGGCTACAGGGATATTGAAACTCTCTTGAAAGAGGCGTTAAAATATTTAACAAAGGAATGAAAATAGAAGACAAAGAAATTCATCCCCTTTCCCCTGAAGTGATTCAGGAGGATATCCAGTACGAGGTAAATCTCCGTCCTCGAACGCTCGACGAGTTTGTCGGGCAAGATAAGATAAAAGAGAACCTAAAGGTCTTTATCTCTGCTGCTAAGATAAGACAGGAACCGCTTGACCATACACTTTTTTTTGGACCCCCTGGTCTTGGCAAGACAACACTCGCAACTATAATTGCGAACGAACTCGGAGTAAACATAAAAACCACTACAGGCCCTGTGCTCGAGCGTCAGGGCGACCTTGCAGCAATACTTACAAACCTTTCGGATAAGGATATTCTTTTTATTGATGAGATACACCGTCTGCCGAGAATTGTCGAGGAGGTCTTGTATTCAGCAATGGAGGATTACAAGCTTGATATTATAATAGGTCAGGGGCCTAATGCACGCACGCTTAAAATAAATCTGCCGCGCTTTACTCTTATAGGAGCAACTACAAGGACAGGACTTCTTACATCTCCGCTGAGAGACAGGTTTGGCGTCATAAACAGGCTTGAGTTTTACAATGCCATCGAGCTAAAACAGATTATCATAAGGTCTGCACGTTTGCTTGATGTTGAAATAAAAGACAATGCTGCATCAGAGATCGCAAAACGTTCTCGTGGAACCCCGAGGATAGCTAACAGGCTTCTGAAAAGAGTAAGGGATTTTGCTCAGGTTAAGGGAGACGGCATTATAGATACAGCTATTGCCTTCGACTCTCTTAACGCCATGAATGTGGATATGCTCGGTCTTGACGATATTGATAGAAAACTGCTTCTCACAATTATAGATAGATTTAATGGAGGACCAGCAGGAATTGATGCCATTGCAGCATCTCTCAGGGAAGACAAAGAGACCATCGAGGATGTTTATGAGCCGTATCTTCTGCAGGAGGGCCTGCTTGAAAGGACATCTAGGGGGAGACTTGCAACAAGGCTGGCTTATGAGCATCTTGATAAAAAACTGCCTCATGGTTTGTTCTAAATGCTTGCTGTTTTTAGAGTGCAAATTATTTTAATAATCCTTTTTCTTTTATCTGCTTCTTGTATGAGGAATAATGTGTGGCATGATGAATTGAGTCTTTGGATGGACAATGTGAAAAAATCCCCTCAAAAGGGAAGGGTGCATCATAATCTCGGTTTATCTTACAAGAAAGCAGGATTTATTGATAAAGCATTAGAGGAATATCAGAATTCCTTAAGATTAAACTATACCCATCCAAAAACTTTTCTTGAGTTCGGCATTGTTTTAATGGATAAAGGCCACATTGATACGGCAATAAAATATTTGCAGGCTGTTTCAGCTTCAATGCTAAATCATAGGGCAAAAAGTTCCTACAATGCTGAATTTGATATGATTCTTTCAGAAATTCATACTTATCTTGGCGCTGCATATGGAGCTAAAGGAATGACAGATAAAGAGATAGAACAGATTCAGATTGCCTTAAAGCTCAGTCCTCTTTATGCCGATGCCCATTACAGGCTCGGTGAGGCATATCTTAAAAAGGGATTGAAGGATAGGGCGATTACCGAATTCGAGATGACGCTATCAATAGACCCTGATCACATAAAAGCAAGAAAGTACCTTAATGAGCTTGATAAATGAAGCTACTGATGCATATATGCTGTTCTAATTGCGCTGTTTATCCAATAGCCGTAGTAAAACAGAGCGGCATAGATGTAAAATGCCTCTGGTTTAATCCCAATATCCATCCATATACAGAATATAAAAACAGGCTTGAAGCTCTAAAAAAACTTGAAGGTCTCTGGCGTTTAGATGTGACATATATTGATTATTATGGTCTCAGGGAATTTTTAGGAAATATAGTCGGCAACGAAGACAAAAGGTGCGAATATTGTTATACAGTTAGGCTGGAAGAAACAGCTAAGAGGGCTAAAGAGATTAATGCCGATGCCTTTACTACATCTTTATTGGTGAGCCCTTACCAAAAATTTGATATAATATTAAATATAGGAAAGATTTTGCAGGAAAAGTATGATGTAGAATTTTATGCCAAAGATTTCAGAAACGGCTTTAACGAAGGCAGGATGCTCTCAAAAGAGCTTGGACTTTACAGGCAAAAATATTGCGGATGCATATATTCTGAGATGGAAAGGTAGGAGTGGAAGGTTTTCAAAACATAGGAAAGTTTCTAATAATAGCAGGAATTGTTATAATAGTTATAGGTGCTATATTGATGCTTTCAGGAAAGGCATCGTGGTTTAGCCAATATTTGGGTCAATATTTTGGAAAATTGCCGGGTGATATTGTTATTCAGAGGAAGAATTTTACTCTTTATGTGCCTATTGCTACAAGCATTCTCCTGAGTATTTTATTAACAATAATTTTATGGATTATCGGGAGGAGATGATGAAGAGAAGCCAAAAGTCAGTTATTAAGAGGTTAAGAGGTTTGGAAAATAGGAGAACTCAACTTCTTAAGTCAATTTCGTATCTTTTAGTTTCACTGTTCGCTATTTACTGTTCACAATCTACTGCCTTTGCTGAAGATACCATGAGGATACTGCTTTTAGACGCCAAGAATTTTAAAATCCCCCAGAAAAATGAGAAGATTGAAAGGCTTGGAAATTCGAATGGAGAGGTTTTATTGAGCGGCTTGAAGTATTCAGGCATTATAGAGTTCTGGAAAGGAGAAAACGGTCTTTATATAATAAATGAACTCCCTTTGGAGGATTATATCAAAGGTGTTGTATCTGGCGAGGTTGGAAAGGACTGGGAAACAGAAGCACTTAAGGCACAGGCAGTCGCTGCAAGAACCTATGCAATATACCAAAAAACCATGAATAACATTAAAAATCTGCCTTATGACCTTACCTCCTCTGTGATGCATCAGGTTTATAAAGGAGGCTTTGTTCCTGAAAACATCAAAATGGCAGTAGAAAGCACGCGAGGCGAGATACTGACATATGAAGGTGAACCAATACTGGCTTTTTATCATTCAACAAGCGGAGGTATGACAGAAGACCCAGTCGAGGTTTTTGGTCAGAGCTTTCCATATTTAAAGCCGGTTGAAACATCCTGCGAGCTTTCTCCATATTCTATATGGGAAAGGAGAATACCTATTTCAGATATAGAGCGGGCTGCCAATATTAAAGATATAAGGGATATAGCTATAGAATCTTACACGGTTTCTAATAGGGCAAGGACATTAACCATTACAACTGATTCAACAAAGCAAGATATACTTGCAAAGGATTTGCGAAAAGAGATCGGCTGGGACAGGCTGCCGAGCACAATGATAACGAATATTAGAAAAACTACAGATGCATACATATTCGAAGGCAAAGGATATGGTCATGGAGTTGGAATGTGCCAATGGACTTCCCTTGATATGGCAAAAAAAGGAATGAGTTACAGAGAAATCCTTTCAAAGTTTTATCCTGGAACAATTATATCTTTGATTAATAATCACTAAAATGAGGACTTCAGAATTTGATTTTTTTCTTCCTGGGAATCTGATTGCTTTAAGACCTTTGGAGAAAAGAGACTCATCGAGGCTTCTCGTCCTTCACAAAAACGGTAATATAGAGCATAAGATGTTTTTTGATTTAGTTGAATATATGAATGAAGGGGATATGCTGCTTTTAAATAATACAAAGGTCTTTCCTGCGCGTATCTTAGCTGTAAGATCTGATAAAAAAGCAATTGATATTCTGCTTATTAAGGAGTCTGACAGAAGCGGCATATGGGAAGTCATGTATAAAGGAAGATTCAGCGGAGAAGTAATTATCGGGAATACGATAAGGGCAGAGGTGTGGGTAGAAACAGCTAAGAGGCAAGGGTCAGGAGTCAAAAGCCATTGGTCAAAAAAATTTTTAAAATTTTTGGACATCGAGCCTTTGAAAGCAAGGGATACAATTTGGCAGTATGGGTATATGCCTCTTCCACCTTATATAAAACGCTTGCCTGATGAAGACGATAAGTATAAGTATCAAACTATATATGCTGAAAAAGAGGGATCTATTGCAGCTCCTACCGCAGGCCTTCACTTTACAAATGAACTCCTTGATAAAATAGAAAAAAAAGGCGTGCTGATAAGGACAATAACGCTTCATGTGGGACCTGGCACGTTTAAGCCTATAAAGTCAGAAAATATCGAAGGTCATATCATGGATGAAGAATATTTTGAAATCAAACACTCTCTTCTCAGCGAAATACAACATATAAAAAAATCAGGTGGAAAGATTGTCACAGTAGGTACAACCACAACGAGGGCAATAGAGGGATTCATGAGCGGCTTATATCAGAACACAGACAAAAACAATTTAACCGATCTTGCTTCCAAGTGCTCTTCTCTGTTCTCTGGAGATGATGGCTGCATAAAGGGGTGTACGGATATTTTTATTTATCCCGGCTATAGTTTTAAGGTTGTTGATGCGATTATAACCAATTTTCATCTGCCTAAGTCAACACCATTGATGCTTGTTTCAGCTTTTTGCGGATTTGACAAAGTCTTGCAGGCATATAGAGACGCCATTTCAAGGAATTATAGATTTTTTTCTTATGGCGATGCTATGCTTGTGTTATAAAGAAAATTTGAGGAGGATTTGATTACAAAAACCGTAGAAATAGAACTTGACGAGGAAAAGGAATATCCCTTTCTTCACGGCGCCCTTGATAAGACATTTAAGGCTTTGGAGAGCCACCTCGGCGTAACTATCGGCATCAGAGGCAAAAGGCTTTTTATTCAGGGAGAGGACAATTACATAGAAAAGGCTGAGAGATTCATTCAGGAGATACGGGAAGTAAACAGAAAAGGTTACCTTTTAAAGCCTGAAGATGTTGCTTATACAATGAAATCTTTATCCGAAGGAAATGAGGTTTCAATAGGAGATCTTTTTCATGAAAGCATCGCTGTCCCTTCAAAAAAGAGATTCATAATTCCCAAAACAGATACTCAGAGGCAATATATAGAGGCAATATATAAATATGATATAGTTTTTGGCGTTGGGCCGGCAGGAACAGGCAAGACATATCTTGCAATGGCTATGGCGATAAATGCATATCTAACAAAGCAGGTCTCAAGAATTGTGCTGGTCAGACCTGCAGTGGAAGCCGGAGAAAAGCTCGGTTTTTTGCCAGGAGACATTACTGAGAAGGTCAGTCCTTATTTAAGACCATTGTATGATGCGCTTTTTGACATGATGGAAATAGAGAAGGCTTCGAAATTAATTGAAAGGGGTGTAATAGAAATAGCGCCTCTTGCATTTATGAGAGGCAGAACCCTTAATGACTCATTTGTAATCTTGGATGAGGCTCAAAACACGACTCCCGAACAGATGAAGATGTATCTTACAAGGCTTGGATTCGGCTCAAAAACGGTAGTTACAGGAGACATTACCCAGATAGATTTGCCCGCAGGGAAAACATCTGGACTTGTAGAGGCGTTGAAGATACTTAGGGACATAGAATTAATAAAAATAATTTATTTTTCTGAAAGGGATGTAGTAAGGCACAGGCTTGTGCAAGAGATAGTCAGGGCCTATGAAAAATATGAAAAACGGGACGCAGAAGAATAGACTAAAGGAATCAGAAAGACTTTTCAAATCTATAATACAATACAGGGACAAACACAAAGATGATATATCCAAGATATCCGTTTTAATCATCTTTAGTTTAGTTTCGGCTCTTATAATTCAGAAAAAGATAGGAATAGATTATCTTCTCGGGAGTTGTCTGACAGTATTAATAATATTGTTTATCTTTTACAAAGATATAAAGAGATATAAGCCGGCTTATCTGAAAGATTATAAAATGCTTTTTTTATTAGGGCTTCTTGTACCAGGCACTCTATTGTTAAGTAGGTTATTCTCTCACATTCTTTTGGGTCTGCATAAAGGACTTGATTTCCCTGGTGAAATTTCCTATTTATTTGGCATACCTATCCCTATCGGGGCAATGTTGGCAGCGCTTATTTTTGATTTTCATACGGCTATAATTTTTTCTTTTGTAATGAGCCTTTTGACAGGAATATGGCTTGAAAACCCGTTGTTTAATGTATATGTATTTATCGGCAGTCTTACTGCTGCATTCAGCGTTATAAGGTGCAAGAAAAGATCGGCTCTTATAAAAGGTGGAATGTATGTAAGTGCTGTCAATATCATTACTGCTGGGATAATTCTGCTGCTTATGGGTGATATTTTTTCTCATGCTGCGCCTGTCTCCATTTTATTTGCTGCAATGTCCGGAATTATAGTTGCTTCAATGGTCTCCATTGTATTGCCATTTGTAGAGTACGCCTTTGGAATATCGACTGACATAAGCCTTGTTGAATTATTAGACCTTGACCAGCCCTTAATGCGCCGTCTTATGATAACAGCTCCGGGCACATACCATCACAGTGTAATTGTAGGCAACCTTGCAGAGGCAGCAGCAGAAGTTGTAGGAGCAAACCCTCTTCTTGCAAGAGTGACTGCTTATTACCACGATATAGGAAAGGTCAAAATGCCTGAATATTTTGTTGAAAATCAGTCAATGACTATTAGTAAACATGACAGACTGACTCCGCATATGAGCAGCATGATATTAATTTCGCATGTAAAAGAGGGTGCTGAGCTTGCCAGACAGCATAAGCTGCCAAAGTCTGTTATTGATATTATTCAGCAGCATCATGGAACAAACCTTATAACATATTTTTATAAAAAGGCTGTAGAACAGCAGCCAATGCATACACTGCAGGAGGATTACCGGTATCCGGGACCCAAACCTCAAACAAGGGTAGCAGCTATTGTTATGATGGCGGACGCTGTTGAAGCAGCTTCAAGGGCTCTTGAAGATCCTACTCCTGCAAGAATTTCAGCTCTTGTAGATAAAGTGATAAACAGCGTTTTCCTTGACGGTCAGATGGACGAGTGCGAGATAACCTTAAAGGACATATCTGTAATCAAAAAGAGATTTAGTTATATTTTGACAGGCATTTTTCATAAAAGGATCGCTTATCCTGAGATTAGCGCACAGTCGGGATCTAAAAAAATCAGACAAATAGAGGAGATTAGTGAACAGAGTGGAAATATTATTAAGGAACAACCAGAGGTTGTTAAAAATAAGCCATCGAACAATAAAGAGGATACTGAAAAAGGCATTATCATATCTCAAAGATAGCGGATGCCTATCTTTTTCTCATTATTCATTAATAGAGATAAGCGTTGTCTTTACTAACGACAAAAGGATGAGGGAGTTGAATCTTAAGTATCGGGGAATTGACAAACCAACAGATGTCCTCTCTTTTCCACAAATTAAGCATCTTAGAAAATTTGAATGCTTCAATCATGCAATTCCTCTGGGAGATATAGTTATAAATACATATCAGGCAAAAAAACAGGCTGAGGAACATAATTTTAGCCCTTATAAAGAGCTAAAATGGCTTTTGATACATGGTCTTTTGCATCTGTTAGGCTATGACCACGAAAAAAACAGATACCAGGCTGCTAAGATGAGAAGACTGGAGATTGAACTGTTGAAAAATATTATATAGCCTTCTGAATTTTTTTAACCTCAAGCTTATTGAGTGCATTTATATATGCCTTTGCAGCAGCAATTATTATATCTGTATCAGCTCCGTGACCTCTGACTGTTTTGCTGTCTTCTTCAAGCGAGACTATGACCTCTCCGAGCGCATCTGTTCCGCCAGTAATGCTTTTGACCTCGAATTTTAAAAGCCTGCTTTTTGTCTTTGAAATTGCAGCGATTGCCCTATAAACTGCATCCACAGGCCCATCGCCATGCTCCATCTTTTCTACAATATTATTATTAACCTTAATCTTTATCGCAGCAGTTGGTTTTACATTGATCCCGCTTGCGATAGATAGATCAACAAGGCCGTATACCTCTGGTATCTTTGATGCACTCTCGGTTACCAATGCCTCCAGATCCTCATTAAATATCTCTTTTTTCTGATCCGCAAGATGTTTGAACCTTTTAAACGCTGCGTCTATCTCTTCATTGCTGAGTTCGTATCCCAATTCCTGAAGTCTTGTTTTAAATGCGTGCCTGCCTGAATGTTTTCCGAGAACAAGTTCTGTTTTTTGAAGTCCTATATCTGCAGGCCTAATTATCTCGTATGTCATCTTCTCCTTCAGCAGCCGATCGCATCGCGGCGAAACCTTCGCCTTCAGCGACTTCAAGGAAAAGCTTCGCACCGGTTCCTTGAATCTCGCCAACGTCCACGAGCTGAAAATCAGTCCCGCGACAATTACTTTTCAGGATCAGCCGGCCGGCGCGGCGCGCGACGGCGAAAAGCGGACCGTGCAGTATTACACCGTGCCGATCCTCGGCATGCGCGACGCCACCGCCCACGAACTGACGCAGCTCCTCGAAGAAAAACGGATCAAGTACAGCTTCGTCGAAGAACCCCCCGCCTGGCAGCAATTGGCCTACTTCCTCATTGTGCCGGTGATGTTCCTGTTATTCCTGCTGTTCCTGTTCCGTCGGATCGGCGGACCGGGAACGGCGATGTCGTTC
>OGCL01001741.1_pt1 | contig 17390 bp, 13 predicted proteins | sample 1570041 | NCBI WGS metagenome assembly OGCL01 (sample SAMN06266162, study PRJEB24511) | hot springs metagenome | isolation source: Hot spring water | place: South Africa: Limpopo | collected 2015-06-22
CTGAAGACGATCCTGAACCAGATTTCCGATAAATACGGAGCGGTGAAGGTCACCTCGACCTGGCGCCCGCCCTGGCGGGCGCGGCGCGGCTCCTATCACAAGCGCTGCGAGGCGATGGATTTCCGGGTGCCGGGGGTGCGGCCGCGGGCCGTCATCGAATGGGTCCGGACCCTGCCCGAGGTCGGCGGGCACAAGGTCTACTGGAACGGCATCCTGCATGTCGACACGGGGCCGCGGCGCCCCTGGTGAGGCTCACTCCGGCGCGCGCTCCATGCCCTTCTCGGCCAGGATGCGCCGCGCGGCATCGCCCTTCAGGAAGGCGAGGAACGCCTTCGCCGGGGCCGAGTTGGCCGAGCCGGTGGCGAGACCGCCGGTGTAGACGGTGTAGTTCTGAATCTCGGCCGGCAGCGGCCCGACCAAGACGGCGCCGGGAACGGCGAGGATCTCGCTGATCTGGTGGATGGCGAGATCCGCCTCGCCGGTGACCAGCCGCTGGGCGACGAGTCCGCCCGGCACCAGCACGGCCTTGGCGCGGATCGGTTCGGCGATGCCCATGGTCTCGAGCAGCTTCGAGAAGTAGATGCCGCTCGAGCCGCCGGCGGCCGGGTCGATATAAGCCACCTTGCGGGCTTCCAGCAGCGCCGTCTTGAGGGATGCGACGGTGGCGATGTCGGGACGCGGCGCGCCCTCCTTCACCGCCACGCCGACAGAGGTCCGCGCCAGATTGACCGGGGTCCCCGCCGCAATCTTCCCGCTGCCCACCAGTTCCTTCACGGCGGCGGGCGTCAGCACCGCGACATCGAAGGCCTCACCCCCGCCGATGCGGCGCAGCAGTCCGCCGGCCGTATCGTTGTCGATGACGAGCTTGTGGCCGGTGCTCTTCTCGAACTCCGGTGCGACGGCGGTCACGATCGGCTTGAAGGCCCCCGCCGTCAGGATCTTGATCTCGTCGGCCGAGGCCGGTGCGGAGAGACAGGACAGCAGGCCGGCGGCGGCCAGGACAATGGCTGAACGAAGACGCATGGTGAACTCCCCCGCCCGCGCGACCGGGCTCCCTCTGGTGGCGTCACGACTAGGGGCTGTCCGTGACCGCAGCAACGGGACAGATGCCACTGTTTCGCGGCCGCCGATCACAGGCTGGTGAGCTGGGGAGCGCAGCGTCCTCAGGCAGCGCGGGCCATCGCCGCCGCGATCTCGCGATGGGTCTGCAGCAACAGGCCCGAGACCTCCGCGATCTGCTCCGCGCCCGGCGGTGTCTGGTCCTCGCGCGCCGCCCGCTCCATCTCGGCCGCAGCGGCCGCGAGCCGCCTGGCGCCGAGGTTCGCGCTCATCGATTTCAGCGCATGGGCGCAGGCCGCGATCCTGTCGACATCGCCGGACCGCGTGGCGTCGGCCAGACGGTCCGCCTCTTCCAGCGACTTCACCCGGTAGAGCTCGGCGATGCGCTGCGCGGTCTCGATCGAGCCATCGGTCATGGCGATCAGATCCCGGAGGACCGCCTCGTCGAGGCAGGCTGCCTCGTCCGGCACTCCCTGGGCGATGGGCTGCGCGGCGGCCCGCTTCCGCTCTCCCGGCGCGAAGGCTGCGAGGACCTCACCGAGCCGTGCGAGCGTGAAGGGCTTGTGGACGACGTCATCCATGCCGGCCTCGCGCCAGGCATCGGCCGCCGTGCCGACGACATGAGCGGTCAGGGCGATGATGGGCAAGCGGGCCCGCCCCGTCTCGGCCTCGCGGGTTCGGATGGCGCGGGCGGCCTCGAAACCATCCAGGCCGGGCATGCTGCCGTCCATCAGCACGAGATCGAAGGCCTCGCGTTCCACCGCGGCGACGGCCTGCAGCCCGTCCTCGACGAAACGCGCCACGATGCCGAAGCGACGCAACGCGGCATCGGCGACCTCGCGGTTGACCTCGCTGTCGTCAGCGACGAGCACGCGCAGAGCCGGAAACTGCTGGGTCTCGCCCGCCACGGCGCGGCGGATCTCCGCACGCCGCAGCGGCGCGCCCTCGCGCAGCGCCGATAGCACCGCCCGGAGATCGCGCTGTTGAACCGGCCAGGTCAGCACCTCGTCCGCGCCCGCTTCGATCAGGGCGCCGGGATCCTGGGTCGCAGCTGCGACGACGAGAACCACCGCCGCCCTGCCCTTGGCCGCCGCAAGCCCCGCGGGCGAGGTCACGATCAGATCGAGGCTGGCGGCCGCCGCCTCGCCCGGCTCGTAGCCGGCCGCGGCCAGCGCCCGGGCGAGCATGGCCGCCGTCTGGCCCTGCTCCAGCAGGATGGCCGCGCTCCGGTTCCGGTCGGAGAGCGCCGGCCGCTCGTCGAGCGCGGGGACAGCGGCGATCGGCAGTGCGAAGGAGAAGGTGCTGCCCTGTCCGAGTGTGCTGCGGACCTCGAGCGTTCCGCCCATGGCGGCGACGAGCTGGCGCGCGATGGAGAGCCCAAGCCCCGTGCCGCCATGGGTGCGGGTGGTCGACTGGTCGGCCTGGGAGAAGGATTCGAAGATCGTGCCGAGCTTGTCAGCCGGGATGCCGATGCCGGTGTCGGTGACCGAGAAGCGAAGCGCCCCCTCGCCTTCCCGCGTCAGCGCCACGGTGACGCCGCCCGCCTCCGTGAATTTGAGTGCATTGTTGACGAGATTTCCCAGCACCTGGCCGAGGCGCACGGGATCGGCCGTGATCGTCAGACCTGGCGGCGTCTCGAACAGGCCGCAGAGGTCGAGTCCCTTGGACAGGGCGCGATCGCCGAAGAGCTGGAGTACCGCGTCCACCGATTCCTCGGGGTCGATCTCGAGCGTCTCGACCTCGAGCTTGCCGGCCTCGATCTTCGAGATGTCGAGAATGTCGTTGATGATCGCGAGCAGGCTGGTGCCGGAGCGCGCGATGACCTCCGCCTGGCGGCGGGCGCGCTGCGGCAGCTCGCCGGCGGCCAGTAGCTCGGCCATCACGAGGATGTCGTTCATCGGCGTGCGGATCTCGTGGCTCATCGTCGCCAGGAAGTCGGACTTCGCCTGGTTTGCCCGGTCGGCCGAGAGCGCGGCGCGCTGGTAGTCGGCGGTGCGGTCGGCGACTTCGCGTTCCAGCCGGTCGCGGTGGTCGGCAAGCCTCTGGTCGCGCTCGCGGATGTCACCGAGCATGCCGTTGAAGCTGTCGACGAGGATGCCGATCTCGTCACGCGGGCCGGCCGGCAGCGTCACCGTGTAATCGTGCTCTTGGCGCACGCGCATCATGGTCTGCGTCAGCACGCCGAGGGGACCCGTAATGCGTCCCTGCAGGCGTAGCGCCAGCGCGATTGCGACCAGCGTCGCCACCGCGCCCGTCAGCAGCGTCTCCTCGACGGCGCGGCGGATCAGCGCCGGCAGGTCGCGCGTGTCGGCGACGACCCGCAGGCTGCCGACAGTGGCGCCGCCATGGATGACCGGCACGACGGCCTCCATCGAGCGGCTGCGGAGGATTGCCGGAAGCGACCAGCGCGTCTGCGGCCCGTCCACGACGAGATCGCCCGCGAGTTGCTCGGTCGCGCCGATCTCGGCCAAAGCGCGACCGTCGCTGGTCTCGATGCCGGCATAGGTGATGCCCTTCAGGCGCGAAATCGCGTTGATCGCCTCCTGAGCCGCTGCGGAATCGTGGTCGGCGGTGGGGCGGGCAGCGGCGGCGGCGATGGCGAAGCCGGTGTCGAGCACGGCGTCGCGCCGCGAGACGCCATAGCTCTCGGTCTCGCGCCACACCGAGACGGCCACGAGCACCCCGCTCGCCAGCAGCGTCGAGGCGACGACGAGGAGGATCAGGCGGGTACGGATCGACAGCTGAAGACGCATGCGCATGCCTGACGATAGGCCGCCCATGCTTTCCCAATTCCAAACTCGATTGCGAATAAGTCGAAAGAGTCGGAACGGTTTATTTGCATCTGCGCGTCAGGGTTCTCGCTCAGGCACCAGAACGGTGCCGCGGGAGCGTTGCGATGACGATGACGGGCGAAGCCTGCATCCCATTCACTTACGTGCTGAACGATCGACTCTCGATCCTGGCGGTCGATGACGACCCGATCCAGCGCGAATTCTGCGCCGTCTATCTCGCCGGCCCGCAGGCCGACGTCACGACCGCTGGCTCCGCCGAAGAAGGCCTCGCGCTGCTGGAGACGACCGCCTTCGACGTCGCGCTGGTCGATGTCGACATGCCGGGGATCAACGGCATCGAAATGGTCCGCCGTCTGCGGGCCGACCGGCGCTTCGACGACCTTCCCGTGATGGTCATCACCGGCCGCGAGGACATCCTGTCGATCGACGAGGCCTATGCGGCCGGCGCGACCTCCTTCATGTGCAAGCCGGTGAACTGGCGGCTGCTCGGCCACCAGATCCGCTTCATGGTCCGGGCGCACCGCGCCCTGGCGGCGGCCTGAGATGGCGGCGCGCCTGACGAGACTGCTGCGGCGCCTGCTCGGCTGCGAGCGGGGCGGCACCATCGTGGCCATGGGTGTCGCGCTGCCCGTGCTGGCGATGGGCGCGGGCGTCGTCGTCGATTACGGCATCCTGTCCGAGCAGCGTCAGGCCTTCCAGACCGTCGCGGACGCCTCGGCCCTGGCGGCGGCGCGCGAGTTCCGCCTCGCCAACGCCACGCCGGCGACGGTCCAGTCCGCCGCCGAAAAGTTCGCCAAGGTCCAACTCGCCGCTGTCAAGCAGACTGCAACCATCTCGACCTCAGTCGATCTCAAGAAATTTTCCGTGACGGTCGACGTGTCGACGGTCGCGCGGACCAACATCATGCACATCTTCGGGCAGGACATGGTGACGGTGGCGGCCAGCGCCACCGCGCGCGTCCTCGGCACCGCCTCGATCTGCGTCATCGGCCTCGAGACCTCGAAGAACGAGACGATCTATCTGGAAAAGGAAGCCAAGCTCGAGGCGCCCGAATGCGCCGTCTATTCCAACTCGAACAAGACGCATGGCCTCAAGGCGATGCAGAACTCGCAGATCCGGGCGCGCTTCATCTGCTCGGCCGGCGGCAGCTACAAGGACAAATACGACAGCTTCGTGCCCAGCCCGACGCTGGACTGCCCGATCCTCAAGGACCCGCTGGCCTCGCGGCCGGCCCCCTCGACCGGCGCCTGCGCCTCCAACGACCTGAAGATCACCTCCGGCACGACGCTCGCCCCGGGCACCTATTGCGGCGGGGTACGGATCAGCAAGGGGGCCGTCGTGACCCTCAGCGCCGGTGTCTACGTCTTCAAGGACGGGCCGCTCGACGTCTCCGGCGGCGCAACGCTCAAAGGCGTCAATGTCGGGCTGTTTTTCACCGGTAAGGGCGCGGTTCTGCGCTTCGATGCCGACACCAAAATCGATCTCACCGCGCCGCGTGACGGTGTCATGGCCGGCATGCTGGTTTTCGAGGACCGCAACTCGCCGCTGAACCAGAAGCACGAGATCCTCAGCAACGACGCCAAGGTGCTGCTGGGGACGCTGTATCTGCCGCAGGGCGAACTGAACATCGGCGCCAACAAGCCTGTCGCGGCTGATTCGGCCTACACCATCGTGGTGGCACGGCGGTTCACCCTTTCGGCCGGGCCGACCATGGTGATGAACGCGAAGTACTCGTCGACCAACATCCCGGTGCCGGAAGGCGTCGGTCCCGGCTCGACGGCGGCGCATCTGGCGCGCTGACCCGCCGCCTCAGGCCGGCGTGTCGGCGACCGCCGGCCAGCCCTCGCGCAAGAACTGATCGATCCGTTCGGCGGGGACGGCTGGCGAGAACAGATAGCCCTGGAGCAGGTGGCAGCCGGCAATGCGCAGGAACTGCTGCTGCGCCCGGGTCTCGACCCCTTCCGCCACGACCTTGAGGCCGAGTGCCCGCGACAGCGCCGTCACCGCCTGAACGATCGCGGCCGCTTTCAGCTCGCCGGTGCCGTCCACCAGAGACTTGTCGAGCTTGAGCTTGTCGATCGGGAGCTTCTGCAGATAGGCGAGGCTCGAATAGCCCGTGCCGAAATCGTCCAGCGCGATGCGGATGCCGGCGCGCCGCAGCACCTCCATCGTTTCGATCGCCCGCTCGAAATTCTCGATGATCCCGCTCTCGAGCAGTTCGAGCTCGATTTGGGCGGGCGCGCTACCCAATTCCGCGATGACCGCCAGCAGCCTTGCGGCAAAGTCCGGCGCCTGGAACTGCCGCGCGCTGATGTTCACTGCAACTGTGAGCTGCGGCCAGCGCAGACCATCCGTGCAGGCCTGCCGGATCACCCACCAGTCCAGCGCATCGGCCGTCGCATCATCGACCACTTTGTCGAGGATGCCTCCCGGCCCCGCCACCGATCCGTCGGCGGTGACGGATCGCAGGAGGGATTCGACCCCGACGAACGTCTTCCCGTCCGAACTGACCTGCGGCTGATAGTAAAGTCGAGCGCTGTCGAGAATGTCGTCCTCGGAGGTTGAGCCGACGCCGATCCTTCGGGGGATTCGTCCCTTCCAGATGTAGGCGAAGCGCCGCGCCGGCTCAATGCCCGGGCGTGGTGGCGTGGATCTGCAACCGGCGACATCATTGCCGCGGCCGTGATGGGGCGTTTGAATGGTTCTCCTGGTCGGCCAACCCGCAGATTGCGAGGCGGGCGGCACATGGGTTGCAGGAGCCGCCGCATGACATTCGGCACGGACAGCAGGGGACGCACGCTGGTCAGCGGCAGATGGGTCGTCGGCCATCGCAGCGGCCGGCATGTCCTGATCGAGCGCGGCGAGGTGGTGTTCGAGGGCGGCGAGATCGTCTTCGTCGGGCATGGCTTCCCTGGCGAGGTCGCGCGCCGGCTCGACCGACCGGATGCCCTGATCGCACCGGGCTTCATCGATCTCGATGCGGTCTGCGATCTCGATACCGCCGTGCTGAGCCTCGACAACACGCCCTCCTGGCGCAAGGGGCGCATCTGGCCGACGAGCTATATCGCGCACGGGCCCTATGAGATGTACAGCCCCGAGGAACTCGCCTTCCAGAAGCGCTACGGGCTGGCGCAGCTTCTGCGCAACGGCATCACCACGGCGCTGCCCATCGCGTCCCTGTTCTACCGCGCCTGGGGCGAGACCTATGATGAGTTCGCCGCCGCGGCCGAGGCGGCCGAGGATCTGGGCCTGCGCGTCTATCTCGGGCCGGCCTATCGCAGCGGCCACACCCAAGTGGACGACAGGGGCGAGGTCAGCCTGTTCATGGACGAGGCGCGCGGGCTCGCGGGTCTCGACGAGGCGATCCGCTTCTGCCGCGACATGGAAGGGCGGGCCGGCGGCCGGGTCCGGACCATGCTGGCACCGGACCGGATCGAGAGCTGCACGCCGGAACTTCTGCGCCGGACGGCTGCCGCGGCGCACGATCTCGACGTGCCGCTGCGGCTGCACTGCCACCAGTCGCGCTTCGAGGTCGAGACGGTGATGCGGCTGCACGGGCTCTCGCCGACCTCGTGGCTGGACAGTCTCGGCGTGCTCGGCCCGCGCTTGCTGCTGCCGCATTTCACGGATTTTCCGAGCGTCGGCGGTGTCTCGACGCGCGACGCCGACCTTGCGACGCTTCTCGCCGCCGATGCGACGGTCGTCCATTGCCCGGTGGTGATGGCGCGCAACGGCGCGGCGCTCGCCGGCCTGTCCGATCTCGTCGCGCGGGGCCTGCGCATCGGGCTCGGGACCGACACCTGGCCGCCCGACATGATCCTCAACATGCAGGTCGGGCTGATGCTGGGCCGGGTGATGGCCGGCTCGGTTTCGCAGCCAAGCAGCGCGCAGCTATTCGACGCCGCGACCTCGGCCGGAGCCGATGCCCTCGGTCGCCCCGATCTCGGGCGGCTGATGCCAGGGGCGCGGGCCGATCTGATCGCGATCGATTTCGGCCATGACCGGATCGGGCAGGTGATCGACCCGATCCAGACCCTGATGCAGTCCAGCGCGGGGCGCGACGTCATCGACGTCTTCGTGGAGGGGCGCCATGTGCTCGTGGACGGTGCCATCCCCGGCTTCGACGCGGCCGCAGCCCATGCCCGCGCGCAGCGGCAGTTCGACGGGCTGATCGCCAAGTATCCAGAGAGGACCTGGGGGCACCCGCCGGTGAAGGAGATCTTCGAGCCGACCTATCCCGTCGAGCCTGCGCCGTGACGGCGGTCGCGACCATCATCCTCGGCAACGCCGTCGTCGTTCCCGTCGACGGGAGCCGGCGGATCCTCGACCGCGGCCATGTCGTCGTCGCGGACGGCCTGATCATCACGGTCGCAGAGGGGCGCTGGCCCGAGCCGTTTATCGCCGGGGCCGAGCGCCTCGATTGCGAGGGTGCAATCCTGATCCCAGGCCTGATCGATCTGCATCTGCATGCCGGCCACGGCCTGACAAAGAATCTCGGCGGCGGTGTCGACAACTGGATGGCGACGGTCGGCGACGTCTATGCGCTGCATTCCGATCTCGCCTTCTGGACGGCGGATGCCGAGCTCCAGGCGCTGGAGCGGCTGATGGGCGGGACCACGCTCGCCGTGCCCTTCTTCGGCGGCGGCGACAATGTCATGCGCAGCGAGGACCCCGCCATCGCCGAGGCGCATCTCGCCGCCGTGGCGGCGAGCGGCCTGCGCGAGATCCTGGTGATGGGCATCGATCGCCCGCCCTTCCCCAAGCGTCGGCGCGACTGGGCCCGCGGCGGGGCCGAGCGCGCCATCGGGCTCGCGGACCAGCTCGCGACCATCGCGGCTGTCGTCACATCCCGGCGGGAGGCCGCCGATGGCCGGATCGACGTCGCCATCTCGGCTCCGGTTGTTGGCCCGCTGGATTTCGCCAGCGCCGATCCACCGGCGCAGCGCGCCATTGCCGAGAGCCTTGGCGCCGCCTGGGACCTCGCTTCGCGCAGCGGCAGCCGCTTCGTACAGGACGGCCATCGCGACGGGTCCGTCGCCTTCATGGCCGAGCGCTTCGGCCTGTTCGACGAGCATTCCGTGCTGGCCCATTGCATCGACCTGACGGAGTCCGACATCGCGACGATGGTCGCGCGCGGCTGCGCGGCCGCCTACACGCCGAGTTCGTTGATGGCGGTGTTCGGCTACTGCCCGGCCCCCGCCTTGCTCGCCGCGGGGCTGCGCGTCGGGCTCGGCACCGACGGACCGGCGCCGGATCGCTCGCTCGATCTGTTCCGAACGATGTTCATGGCCCATCGCCACCAAGCGATCCGCTGGAAGGACCCGTCCGCCATCGACGCTTGGACGATCCTGGAGATGGCGACACGGGGTGGCGCCGCCGCGCTCGGTCTCGGCGACAGCCTCGGCTCGATCGAACCGGGCAAGCGGGCCGATCTCGTCGTGGTGTCGATACGGAGCGCCCATCTCCATCCCGCCGACCTGCCGGTGGAACGACTGGTCTTCTTCGCCAACGCCGCCGATGTCAGCCATGTCATGGTCGATGGCCGCCTGCTGCTGCGCGACCGCGCGCCACTCACAATGGAGGCCGGCGAGGTTCTCGACCGGGCGGGCGCCGCCTATGCGCTGATGAAAGAACGGGCAGGAATCTGAGCGAGAGCGCGGATTCCCCGCTTGACGTAATTGCATGCAGTTTGCGTAAGATACAGCATGCAATTCTCTGCTGTGGGGGGTATCGGATGAACCGGATCGTCACGCTTCTGGCGGCTGCCTCGACAGCCGCTCTCGCTGCCACCGCGGCTGGTGCGAACACCGTGCGCTGGTCCGCGCCGACCGACATCGCCACCCTCGACCCCTACGCCCAGACCGAGAGCTTCACCACGGCGATGCTCCACCACGTCTTCGACCCGCTGGTGCGCCGCGGGCGGACGATGCAGCTCGAGCCGGCGCTGGCGACGAGCTGGAAGACGGTCAAGCCCGACACCTGGCGCTTCGAGCTGCGGAAGGGCGTGAAGTTCCACAACGGCAATGCCTTTACGGCCGACGACGTCGTCGCCTCGATCACCCGTCTGCTCGACCCCGGTGCACGGGCGCGCGGCAATCTCTCGCAGGTGATCCGCGCCGAGAAGGTCGACGATTTCACGGTCGATCTGATCACCAAGGGCCCCTACCCCCTGCTGCTGAACGACCTCGCCGGCATCTACATCCTCGACAAGGAGTGGATGGAGCAGACCGGCTCGCTCAAGCCCGGCAACATCGCCACCGGCGTCAGCACCGCCGCCTCCAACACCGCCATCGGCACGGGGCCGTTCAAGCTCGAATCCTTCAAGCCGGATGCCGGGACGACGATGGTCGTGAATCCCGACTGGTGGGACAAGCCGGCCCACAATGTCACCCGCATCGAGTTCAAGCCGATCAAGTCGGACGCCACGCGCGTCGCCGCCCTGCTCTCGGGCGAGCTCGACCTGATCGCGCCGGCTCCGCTGCAGGATCTCGCCCGCATCGGCGCCAACAGCGCCTTCAAGGTGATCGAGGAGCCATCCCTGCGGCTGATCTTCCTCGGCCTCAGCCAGCGGGACGAACTGAAGTCGATGCCGGGGCAGAAGAACCCGCTCAAGGAGCTCAAGGTCCGCCAGGCGCTCTGGCAGGGCATCGATCTCGACGCGATCCAGAAGCGCGTCATGCGCGGCAAGTCGCAGAACACCGGCACGCTCGTGGCGCCGCCGGTGCCGGGCTACGACAAGGCCAACGACACCCTGCCCGGCTACAGCGCCGACAAGGCCAAGGCGCTGCTCACCGAAGCGGGCTATCCCAACGGCTTCAAGCTCGGACTGAACTGCCCCAACGACCGCTACATCAACGACGAGGCCATTTGCGTCGCCGTCGCCGCGATGTGGAGCCGCATCGGCGTGCAGACCGAGGTGAAGACGGAATCGCGCGCGACCTATTTCCCGAAGCAGGACCGCGGCGAGTTCGACGCGTTCATGCTCGGCTGGGCCACCCTGCCACCGATGGACGGATTCAGCGTGCTCTCGGCCCTGCTGACCGCGCCGAAGGACGGCTATGGCGGGTCGAACCCGATGGGTTACACCAACCCCGAGATCGAGCGGCTGACCCGGGAGGCGGCCGTGGAACTCGACGAGACCAAGCGCCGCGCGATGATGGTGCAGGCGCTGAAGGTTGCGAAGGACACGGTCGCCTATATTCCCCTGCATCTGCAGCCGGTGGCCTGGGCCTCGCGCCAGGGCCTGGATGTGCCGCAGTTCCCGGACGAGTATGTCCGCCTCTGGTTCGCACAGGTGAAGTGACGCGCCGATAGAGGCCGGACCGGCTGCCATGCTGCCCCTCCTGATCGCCCGGCTCGGACAGGCCGTGCTCGTGATGCTCGCGGTTTCGGCGGTCTCCTTCGGGATGTTCCGTTTCGTCGGCGATCCTGTCTCGGCCCTGTCGCGCGAAAACGCGACGGTGGAGGAGAAACAGGAGTTGCGGGAGGCGCTCGGGCTCGAGCGGCCGGTGCTGGTGCAGTATGCCAGCTTTCTGGGCCGCATCGTGCAGGGCAATTTCGGGATCAGCTTCCGCAACCAGCGCCCCGTGGCGGCGCTGATCGCGGAACGGCTGCCGGCGACGCTGGAGCTGGTGCTGGTCGCGACGATCCTCTCGCTGGCGCTCGGCATCCCGCTCGGCGTGCTCTGCGCGCTGAAGCCGGAGGGGATCGCGGCACGACTGGTGCAGGCGGTGTCGCTGATCGGCATCTCGACGCCGACCTTCGTGACGGGAATCGTGCTGATCCTGACCTTTGCGGTGACGCTCGGGCTCCTGCCCTCCTTCGGCCGGGGCGAGACCGTGCAGATCGGACCCTGGTCGACCGGGCTTTTGACCGCGAGCGGGCTCAAGGCGCTGATCCTGCCCTCGATCACGCTGGCGCTGTACCAGCTCACCCTGATCATGCGGCTGGTGCGATCGGAGCTGATCGACGTGCTCTCCAGCGACTATATCCGCTTCGCCCGGGCGCGGGGCCTGTCGGCCCGGCACATCCATTTCACGCTGGCGCTGCGCAATGCGCTGATGCCGGTGATCACCGTCACCGGCCTGCAGATCGGCTCCCTGATCGCCTTCGCCATCGTCACCGAGACCGTGTTCCAGTGGCCGGGCATGGGGTTGCTCTTCATCCAGGCGGTCAGCTTCTCGGACGTGCCGGTGATGGCGGCCTATCTGCTCTTCGTCGGGCTGCTCTTCGTGCTCATCAACACCGCCGTCGATCTCCTATATGCGCTGGTCGATCCGCGCTTGCGCGTGAGGAGCTGAGCATGGCCGCTTCCCTGTCCCGGCGGCTGCAGCGCGTGCCTCTTTCCGTCTGGCTTGCCGGGCTGATGGCCGTTCTCATCGTGGCGGCGGCCGCCCTGGCTCCGTTGATCGCGCCTTTCGACCCGACCGACCTGACCAGCTTCAACCTGATCGACGCCGAGCTGCCGCCGCGCTTCTCGCCCGATGGCGATCCGCGCTTCCTGCTCGGCACCGACAATCAGGGCCGCGACCTGCTCTCCGCCATGCTCTACGGCGCGCGGGTCTCGATCCTGATCGGCGGCGGCGCGGTGATGGTGGCGGCGGTGGTCGGCGTCGGGCTCGGTCTGATCGCCGGCTATTTCGGCGGCTGGGTCGATGCCGCGATCATGCGCTTCGGCGACATCATCCTGAGCTTCCCGACCATCCTGCTCGCCCTGCTCGTCGCCGGCGTGGCGCGGATGCTGTTTCCGGCCGCGAGTTCGGCGGAGTGGGCGCCCTTTATCCTGATCGGAGCGATCGCGATCCATGAATGGGTGCAGTATGCGCGCACGGTGCGGGCCGCGACGATGGTCGAGAGCGCGCGCGACTATGTCCGCGCCGTCAAGGTGATCGGCCTGCCTTCCCGCCAGATCATGCTGCGGCACATCCTGCCCAATGTGATGGGGCCGGTGCTGGTCATCGCGACGATCAACCTCGCGGCTGCCGTACTGACGGAAGCCACCCTCTCCTTTCTCGGCGTCGGCATGCCGCCGACCTACCCTTCACTCGGCACGCTGATCCGCATCGGCAACGAGTTCGTCTTCTCCGGCGTCTGGTGGATCGCGCTGTTCCCGGCGCTTCTGCTGGTGCTGCTGGTGCTCGGCGTCAACATCGTCGGCGACTGGCTGCGCGACCTGTTCAACCCGAAGCTGCGGGGGCGCGGATGAGCGCCCCTGCCCCCATCCTCGCCATCGACCGGCTGCGGATCGAATACCCGCTTGCGGATGGTGGCGTGCTGACGGCGGTGGAAGGCGCGTCGCTGACCATCGCACCGGGCGAGATCCATGCGCTGGTCGGTGAATCCGGCGCGGGCAAGACGACGATCGGCAATGCGGTACTTGGCCTGCTCGAAAAGCCTGGCCGGATCGCCTCGGGAACGATCGCGCTCGACGGCCAGCCCTTCGACCCGCAGAAGCCGGGTGCCATCCGGCTCGGCCGCGATATCGGCGCGGTCTTCCAGGACCCCATGACGAGCCTGAACCCGCTCTTCACGATCGAGAGCCAGATCGTCGAGACGCTGCGGGCGCATCTGCCGCTCGACCGGGCCGCGGCGCGGGCGCGCGCCCTCGATCTGTTGAAGGCGGTCGGCATTCCCGAGCCGGAGCGACGGCTGTCGGCCTATCCGCACCAGCTCTCCGGCGGGCAACGCCAGCGCGTCGTCATCGCCTGCGCCCTGGCCTGCGAGCCGCGGCTGCTCGTGGCCGACGAGCCGACGACGGCGCTCGACGTCTCGATTCAGGCGCAGATCCTCGATCTGCTGCGCGGGCTGGCGGATGAGCGCGGCATCGGCATCCTGCTCGTCACGCACAATATGGGCGTCGTCGCGCAGATCGCCGATACGGTGACGATCATGCACCGCGGCCGCATCGTCGAGAGCGGGCCGGTGGCGCAGGTGCTGCGCACGCCGCAGGCGGATTATGCCAAGGCCCTGATCGGAGCCGTGCCACGCATCGACATCCGGCTCGACCGCTTCCCCATGCTCGACGGGGTGAACCAGACGCAGGCCAGTGCCGCCCGGGACCAGCTGCGGGCGAAGGCACTGGCCGTCGGAGGCCCGTCGCAGGGTCGCGACGTCCCCCTCCTCAGCGTCGACAATCTCAGCGTCGACTACGGCGCGGGCTTCCTGGCCGGCCGTGGCGCCCGCGCCTTTCGGGCCGTCGACGGGGTGAGCTTCGAGATCCGGCAAGGCGAGGTCTTCGGGCTCGTCGGCGAATCCGGCTGCGGCAAGACCACCATCGCCAATGTGGTGGCGGGCCTGCGGGCGCCGACCGGCGGCACCATCCGCTTCGACGGCCAGGTGATCGCCGGCGCGGAGGCGGCGCCGCGCAAGGGCAAGGCCCGGCGCGCGATCCAGATGATCTTCCAGGACCCCTATTCCTCGCTGAACGCGCGGATGCGAGTTGGCCGCATCCTGGCCGAGCCGATCCTGTTCTACGAACTCGCGCGAACACGGGCCGAGGCCGAGGCCGATGTCGGATTGCTGATCGAGGCCGTCGGCTTGCCGGCTGAAGCGGCGCAGCGTTTTCCGCATGCCTTTTCCGGCGGCCAGCGTCAGCGGCTCTCGATCGCACGGGCGCTGGGCGCTCGGCCCCGTCTGATCGTTTGCGATGAGCCGACCTCCTCGCTCGACGTCTCCGTCCAGGCGCAGCTCCTTAACCTGCTGAAGGACCTGCGCGACGCGACGGGGCTGACGCTGCTGCTAATCAGTCATGACCTCGCGGTGATCCGCCAGATGTGCGACCGCGTCGCGGTGATGCGGGCGGGGCAGATCGTCGAGATGGCGGCGGCCGAGACGCTCTTCACGGCACCGCAGGCCGACTACACGAGGCAACTGCTCGCGCTGGTGCCGACGCTCGAGCGCATTCGCGGCGAAGCCTGACAGCCGGCTTCACCGATCCAGATAAAATAGGGCCTGAGGAGACGACCATGACCGACATCCTGATCCAGCACGGCGTCGTCGTGACGATGGACGGCACCCGCCGTGTCATCGAGGACGGCGCCGTCGCGATCAAAGGCGACCGCATCGTCGCCGTCGGCACGAGCGCCGAACTCGCGATCAGCCATGGCGATGCCGCCACCATCATCGACGCCGCCGGCAAGATCGTGATGCCGGGCCTGATCGATGCGCACACCCATGCCGGCCACGGGCTGATCAAGACCATGGGCGGCGGGCGCAGCGACGAATGGTACGATGTCTGCCACAGGGTCTACACCGTCGCCTCGACGCCGGAATGGTGGCGCGCCGAGGCGCAACTCGCCGCGCTGGAGCGGCTGCGCTTCGGGGTCACGACCGCGGTCGCGCTGCTGGGCGGCGGCGACACCATCATGCGCTGCGACGAGCCGGCTTATGGCGAGGCGCATCTCGATGGCGTCGCCGAGGTCGGCACCCGCTCGGTGCTGGCAGTCGGCGCGACGCGTCCGCCCTTCCCGCGCACCTATGCCCGCTTCGAGAACGGCGTAGCAAAGGAACACGCAACGACCTTCGAGGACATGTTCGCGACCTGCCAATCGCTGGTCGAGACGCAGCATGGCCGGCTCGGCAAGCGGCTCAATATCGCGCTGATCACGCCGACGCTGCGGGCCGAGCACGAGGCCGGGCTGAGCGCGTCGGATCTGGCGGATGCACGCGCCCAGGGCCGGCGCATGTCCGATTTCGCCAGGGAGGCCGGGCTCGTCTTCACCCAGGACGGGCACACCAAGGGCAGCGTTGCCTATGCCAGGGAGCTCGGCGTTCTCGGGCCCCATGCGCTGCTCTCGCATTCGACAGCGTTGACCGACGAGGAGATCGCGATCGTCGCCGATACCGGCACGCATATCGTCCATAATCCGTCCGCCGTCGCCTCGATCCTGGCCCGCTGCCCGGTGACGGAGCTGCTCGAGGCCGGTGCCAATGTCTGCCTCGGCTCGGATGCGACGGCGCCGGACCGCTCGGGCGACATGTTCCGGCATATGCAGCAATGCATGCATTACCACCGCACCTTCCACCACGATCCGAGCTGGCTGCCGCCGGGCCGCGTGCTGGAGATGTGCACGGTGGATGCCGCGCGCGCGCTCGGCATGGCCGACGAGATCGGCTCGCTCGAGGTCGGCAAGAAGGCCGATGTCGTGCTGCTCGACTGGCGCCGGCCACATCTCTACCCGGCCAACATGCCGCTGTTCCGGCTGGTCTATTTCGCCAATGGCAACGACGTCGACACCGTCATCGTCGACGGCCGGATCGCGCTGCGTGGCCGCAAGGCGCTATTCGTCAACGAGGATGCGGTGCTCGACACGGCGCAGGCGCAGACGGAATGGATGCTAGATTATTGCGGATTCCGGCCTCTGCTGGAGACGCCGGCGAGCTTCTGGGGCCAGGTGCGCGCCATGGACCAGGTCGAGGCGCGCAGCCTGTCGGGGCTCAAGAAGAACTGAGCTGCAGCCTCAGGTCGCAGGCCGAAGCGGCACCCCGTCGCGGGCGACGATGCGGCCGCGCTTCAGGACGCGGCGGGAAGCCACGCGCACGAACTGGTCCGCCGGTTCGTGGATCTCGGCGAGCGCTCGGTCCATCGCTTCGGTCACACGATCGGGAGCGTGACGGGCAACGTACTCGGCAAGAGCCCGGCTGTAGACCTCGCTCCGCGAGCGCTTCGTCCGCCGGGCCAGCTCCTCAGCCTCCTGGAACACGTCGTCGGGGACGGACACCGCAATCTTCATACCCCCAGTATAACCGATCCGACGAGCTCGTCAGTCCTGTCCGGGCACTTCCGTTGACCAGATTTTCAGCTTGCCGTCCCCGCTGGGGCCGCCAGTCCGCCGACCAGCGCGAAACGGCGGTTGCGGCCCGCCAGGTCAGCGACGATGCGCCGGAGGAGGGCCTCGGCGCGGCTCACGACCGGGCCGGCGGCCAGGCGATGGGCCGGCCCCAGGCGTGGCCGGGTCGCACACGCCCGGCGCGCAGCTTCAACGGGGTGCCCCGCCTTGCCCGGCGCCGCCCGCTGGCGCTATCGGTGGGCGGCACGTCAGCGCACGACGCCCCGAACCGCCCATGCTTGAGCAGTCAGTTCGATGCGCCCGCCCGGGGTAAGCGCCAGACGCGATTCGAGACACCGCCGGATTCGTTCACGCACCTCGTCGTCCACCGACGCCAGGTACGTCGGCGCCGCGCCCGTTCGGCCAAGGAACGGCGTCCAGTAGTCATCGAAGCTCTCGAACACAGTGGGGATCCGAATGGCGTGCACCGTCACCGCCTCGAGCGCCATCCGCTCGAGGCCGTGCTGCCCCACCTGCTGTTGCGCACGCTGGAGCGGGGCTGGGCCTTCCGCTACCTGCAGAACGGCACGCCCGAGGGCCGGGAATACCTCCGCGAACTCTTCCCGCACTCGGGCAGGGCCCATATCATCGGCGTCACTGGTGGGGCCGGGGCCGGCAAGAGCACCCTGACGAATGCCCTCGCCCGCGAACTGCGGACCCGTGATGCCACGGTTGGCGTCGTCGCGGTCGACCCCTCAAGCCCGTTCACCCA
>OGCL01001743.1_pt1 | contig 17348 bp, 19 predicted proteins | sample 1570041 | NCBI WGS metagenome assembly OGCL01 (sample SAMN06266162, study PRJEB24511) | hot springs metagenome | isolation source: Hot spring water | place: South Africa: Limpopo | collected 2015-06-22
GTTGATCACGCTCATTTGAAACGAAACCTCGATCTGCAAAAAGGATTAGTGGTTGCCGAGCCGCTTTATATCATCCTCGCTGCCATGGGACATCCTGATGCGCATGAGAAAGTGAGGACACTGACGCTTCAGGCTCAGAGCGAGAATCGGACGCTCGAAGAAATTGTTGCCAGCGATGGGGAGATGAGGGGCTATCTTGAAAGGATGACGCCGTATCAGAAGCAGATTCTTTCGAACCCCTCTCTTTATACTGGTATCGCTGCCCAAAAAGCGAAGATGGTTGCCGAAAGATGGAAGAAAAAGCTTGGGTTTTAATCTCTTTAAGGAGGAGTTTTAATAAACAAGGTCAGGGTAAGCCTGTATCATTCTCTTTTTCTAAGCCATGAAGGCCGCTTTATGATGATGTTTTTTTTAAAAAATGAGGGATATTATGAAAAAGGGGCGCATTCCTATTTTAGCAGCTGTTTTCATTCTTTCATTCATGGTCTGGGCACACCTTCCCATGTTCCCTGAAAAGGTCAACTCCCCTCCTCATCCAGGCAGTTACACGGATAAGGCCTGGGCTCAGGGGCTGCAAGAGCAGGGAAAGGAACAGAGCGATTCCCATTATATCCAGATGATGAAGCAGTTCAGGGCAAAAGTGGATGCCTGGTTAAAAGACCTCAATGAGCGGATTGAGGGCGGGGATGTTACTCGGTTTGAAGTGAGGTTTTTAGAAATTTTAAGAAGCCTTCTCGAATGGGTGGGTGAAAAGATTGATTCTCAGATTGAATCCGGGGAGAAGAAGCCTAAAGGAAGGATGAAAGGGGAAGAAGTCTAATACATCATCAATGAACGAAAAGAAAATATTTTTCAAATCTGGAAGGATACTATTAGAGGGCCTTCTAAGTGTTCAGGATCCCCTCTCTCTTAAAGGAGGAATGGTCCTCTGCCACCCACACCCTCAATATGGAGGGGAGATGCAGAACCGGGTCCTCAAGATGGCTCTTGTGGCAGCTCATGAAGCGGGATTTGCCACACTTCGATTCAACTTCAGGGGGGTTGGGGAAAGCGGAGGGACGTACAATGAAGGAATCGGGGAGAAGGAGGATGTGCGATCCGCTATCCAATGTCTCGTTTCCAATTTAAATCATTCAGACGTTCCGATCCTGGTCCTTGGATACTCCTTCGGAGCATGGGTGGGCATGCCGGTCGGTTTGGAAGAGGAACGAGTGAAAGGGCTGGTAGCCATATCCCCTCCGCTTGGAATGTTTGATTTCAGCTTCCTATTGGACTGCAAAAAAGAAAAGCTGATCATCGGTGGGGACTTAGATGATTACTGCCCTTTACCTTCTTTAATGGAGTGGTTTGAAAAACTGAAGGAGCCCAAATCCCTATCGGTCATTCAAGGGGCAGACCACTTCTACTCTTTTCAAGCAAACCTGATCACTCAACCTGTCCGGGAATTTCTAAAACAGTTTTAAGTTCGGAGTTCGTAGTCAAGCGAAAACGAAATCCACTTCACTCTGAACTCCCAACTCCTAACTCCGAACTATTTTTCCAAAGGCCCATCCGATTCGATGGAACAAGAGGTTTACGGAGTGCACCCATAAGGCTTTTCGAGTTGCATGAAGGATCTTTTTGTCTTCTCCGGCATAAGCCACCAGAAAACGCCAGCGGTCTGTTCTTGTGATGGGCAAGCCCAATCGTTTCCTTTTCTCAACGGACCGATTGAGCCGAAGAAGGTTACCTATCCGCTCCCTGGTAGAAAGTTTATCTTTCCGGTAAGAACGATCAAAGTCAATGATCAGAACCCCGTCCTGAAGGACGAGAAGGTTTTTAAGTTGCAGGTCGTTGTGGCAAAACCCCGCACGGTGAAACTTCCTTAAGAGAAGACCAGCAGCATTGATCGTATTCCGCTTATGAAGGAGAGTTTCAGGAGAACCGGGACGGCCGATTTCTTGAAAATATTGGATTAGATCTTTGGTGTTTGAAATCTCCAGGGAGAGAAGATAAGCACGATAAAAAGGCCAGACAATGTTTTGGTGGATTGCTCCAATCGGTTGGATCGTCGGAATACCGGAGGATCGAATCTGTTCTGTCAAAAAAAGCTCATTAAAGGATCTTGCGCCGAAAATGAAAAGGTCTCGGTTAAAATATCTCAAAAATCCCCCATGTGAATATTTTCGGATGACCATCCTCTGCCCATCTTGAAGTGGGATGGAGGGATGGGGAGTTCTTCCGTTTAAATATTTAGTGATCGACAGATGCTTGCTTAGAAAGGATTCGATCTCCTCAATCCCCAGTTCGAGTAAAGTCTCCTGATAATGGTTGTGCAGAAGAAGGAACGTCTTTCCCTTTTTAATCAGCGAAAATGATGGAGGAATCTGCGTTTTTTTGAACATCACGCTTAAGTTAAAGGAATCCCTCTTGTTTGTCAAATTGGAATTTGACAAGGACAGGCCTTTATTATAATTTTAGGTCAAAATGCGATCATAGGAGATGCCTGTGGAATACGAACCCGTCATCGGCCTCGAAGTCCATGCCCAGCTTCTGACTCAATCAAAGATCTTTTGCGGATGTTCGACATCATTTGGAGAAGGGCCTAATACTCAGGCCTGTCCGGTCTGCACCGGGCAGCCCGGATCCCTTCCAGTGATCAACCGGAAAGCCGTTGAGTTTGCCTTGAAGCTGGGATTGGCGACCCACTGTCGTATTGCGCCTTACAGTGTTTTTGCGAGAAAGAACTATTTCTACCCCGACCTTCCCAAGGGCTACCAGATTTCAATGTATGAATATCCCCTGGCAGAACATGGGTTTATTGAAATCACGGTCCAGGGGGGGAAGAAACGGATCGGTCTGATCCGGATACACATGGAAGAGGATGCAGGGAAATTAAAGCATGGGGAGACTCCTGAGACGGCGCGGTTCAGTTATGTGGATTACAACCGAACCGGTGTCCCTCTGGTTGAGATTGTCAGCGGACCGGACCTCCGTTCCCCCCAGGAGGCCGGGGAATATCTGAGAAGGCTTCGTGCCATACTCCAGTATCTGGAAGTCTGTACAGGAGATATGGAGAAGGGGACCTTCCGTTGCGATGCCAATGTTTCAGTCAGACCCAAAGGACAGAAGGAGTTTGGAACGCGGACGGAATTGAAAAATATGAACTCCTTCCGAAATGTGGAAAAGGCGCTGGAGTATGAAATCAGACGGCAGATCGAAACATTGAAAGATGGCGAAAAGGTGGTTCAAGAGACCCGCCTGTTCGATGCGAATCAGGGAATAACGGTCTCCATGAGGGGAAAGGAAGAGGCGCATGATTACCGGTATTTTCCTGATCCGGATCTTGTTCCCCTGAGGATTGATGAGAAATGGATCGAGGAAATACGTCAGGGGCTCCCCGAACTTCCGGACCAGAAGAAAGAAAGATTCATCCGGGAGTATAAGATCCCGGAGTATGATGCTGAACTTCTTACCGCCACCAAAGCGATGGCAAATTATTTCGAGGAATGCGTCCGTCTTTTCCCTGAGCCAAAGACCGTAAGCAATTGGATGATGGGAGATCTGTTGAAAGAGTTAAAACGAGACGATCGAGAAGTTGATCAATGTCCGGTTACTCCCCAGCACATGGGAGAGATGCTCCTGATGGTGAAGCAGGGGACGATCAGCGGAAAGATTGCCAAAGAGGTTTTCGAGGAGATGTATCGAACCGGGGCCCTGCCTGCTAAAATCGTTCAGGAGAAAGGATGGGTTCAGATCCATGATACCCATGAAATCGACCGCGCAATTCAGAAGGTCCTTGAGGCCAATCCCAAACTGGTAGAGGATTACCGCCATGGAAAGGAAAAAGTCTTTGGTTTTCTTGTGGGCGAGGTGATGAAAGAGACCAAAGGAAAGGCCAATCCCAAACTGGTCAATGAATTGCTTATAAAGAAGTTGAAGGGGTAGAGATTGCCACGCTTTGCTTACCATGCTTCTATTGGTCATTGCGAGGAGCGAGGGAACAAAGCAATCCCGTTTTTTAAATCAAGAGACCTATGATCTTCAAAACCATCGAATGGAAGGGCGACCATGTCAGAATCCTTGACCAGAGGAGGCTCCCAAGTGTTGTCCGTTATCTTGATTGCAGAAGTGTCTCCTCTTTAGTGTCAGCGATTAAACAGATGGCCATTCGGGGAGCACCGGCCCTTGGTGTTGCCGCAGCAATGGGAGTTGCGCTGGCCGCTCAAAAGGTTCATTCTCTTCGACCGGAAGGATTTCAGAAGAAGATGGAAGAGGCTTTGTACGAGATCGGACAATCGAGACCAACGGCGAAAAACCTCTTCTGGGCGCTTCGTCGCATGAAAAAGATTCTCGATGAGGTTCATTTAAATGGAGTGAAAACGACCCAGAAGAGACTATTGGAAGAGGCACTTCGAATCGAAGAAGAAGACATCGAAGTCAATCGGAATATCGGTCAATATGGGAAGCAGCTCATCCAGGAGGGAGATGGGATACTGACCCATTGCAATGCCGGAGCCCTTGCAACCGCGGGATACGGGACTGCCCTTGGCGTCATCTATGCCGCTTGGGACGAGGGAAAGCGGTTCCATGTCTTTGCCGATGAGACCCGGCCTCTTTTTCAGGGAGCAAGGCTGACGGCGTGGGAACTGGTCCAGAAGAAGATTCCAGTGACTGTGATTGCCGATCAGATGGCGGCTTCTTTGATGGCTCAGGGGAAGATCAATCTCGTCCTCGTTGGAGCCGACCGGATCGCCAAAAATGGAGATGCTGCCAATAAGATCGGAACCTATGGACTGGCGATACTGTCAAAATGGCATCACCTTCCCTTCTATGTGGCTGCTCCAACCTCGACCATTGACCTCGATATCAACTCCGGACAGGAGATTCCCATTGAAGAGAGGCCAAAGGAAGAGATGACCCATATGAAGGGAAGACGGATCATACCCGTCGGTGCAAACGTATGGAATCCTGCCTTCGATGTTACTCCCCATTCTCTCATTGATGGCATCATCACTGAAAAAGGTTTATGGAGGCGTCCCTTCAGAGATTCACTGAGAAGGCTGAAGATTGAATGAAAGCCCCGATCGTGACTCTCCTTACAGATTTCGGAACGAAGGATCACTATGTTGCCTCCATGAAGGGAGTGATCCTGAAGGTCAATCCACGCTGTCAAGTGGTGGATATTACCCATGAGGTCAATCCCCAGGATATTGCGGAAGGTGCTTTCATCCTTGCCAATGCGTATTCCTATTTTCCAGAGGGAACAGTCCATCTGGCAGTGGTGGACCCGGAGGTCGGCGGGAAAAGAAATCCCCTGCTCATCGTTACAGAACGGTATTTCTTTGTCGGGCCTGATAACGGCCTCTTTAGCTTGGTCCTCCAACGAGAGGAAATCAAAGAAGTTTATTGCTTAACGAAGAAGCGTTTTTTCCTTCGGGAGGTCAGTTCCACCTTTCACGGAAGAGACCTCTTCTCTCCTGTGGCAGGCCATTTAACCCTGGGGGTTTCACCTCCATCCTTTGGTCAGAAGATCGATTCCTGGAAGACCATTGGTTTTCCAACCCCTGTATTGAAACCGGGAAGGATTGAGGGGCAGGTGATTCACATTGATTCGTTTGGAAATCTCATTACGAACATTGAGGGTAAACAGTTGAATCTTTTTAAAAAAGATCAACCTTTCAGTATTTTTATTGGACGAAGGCAAATCAAGGGAATTCGAAAGGGATATTGGGATGCAATTCGAGGCGAGCTCGTCTGTCTGATCGGAAGTGCTGGTTTTCTGGAGATTGCGGTAAGGGAAGGAGATGCTCGGCGGATGTTGAAGGTGAGTAAAGGGAGTTGTGTAGAAATTCGTATAGACAGAAAACGGTAGGCGGATAGCCGTTATAGAATCTACCCATAGAGGAAAAACCATGATTTCTAAGAAGGCACAGGAGATTCCACCTTTCATTGTGATGGAGGTCCTTGAAAAAGCTCAAGAATTAGAGAGAAAAGGAGAATCTATTATTCATTTGGAAGTTGGAGAACCGGATTTCGATACTCCAGAGTGTATTAACGAAGCCGGATATCGGGCCATCTGTGAAGGGAAGACTCATTACACCCACAGCCTTGGCCTTTTGGAATTGAGGGAGGCGATTGCAGAGGACTACTGGAAGAAATATCGAGTGAAGGTCTCACCCGAACAGGTCTTGGTGACTTCTGGAACCTCTCCGGCCATGCTCCTGCTTTTTGCCGCCTTATTAGATCCTGGGGACGAGATCATCCTCTCCAACCCTTACTATCCCTGCTATCCCAATATCATCCGTTTCATGGATGGGGTGCCAGTCTTTGTGGAGGTGTTTGAGGAGGAAGGCTTTCAGTACCTCCCTGAGATGATTGAAGAGAAGTTAAGCCCCAGAGTCAAAGGCATTCTGATCAATTCCCCGGCCAATCCAACCGGAAACATCATGTCGGCAGAGAGAATGAGAAAGATTTCGGAATTTTCACCATACATCGTTTCTGATGAAATCTACCATGGGTTGGTCTACGAGGGAAAAGCCCATACGATTCTTGAGTTTACCGACAGGGCCTTTGTGATCAATGGTTTTTCAAAACTCTATGCCATGACCGGCTGGAGGCTCGGATATCTGATCGCTCCGAAGGAATTTATCCGTCCCATGCAGAAGGTTCAGCAAAACCTCTTTATCTCTGCCAGCTCCTTTGCTCAATGGGGAGCGCTCGCAGGATTGAAAGAGGCTGAGCCAGATGTTCGAAAGATGGTAAAGACCTACGACCAACGACGCCGTTATCTCATTCAAAGGCTTAAAGAGATGGGGTTTGGCATCACTGTAGAACCGACAGGAGCCTTCTATGTTTTAGCCAATGCCAAACGGTTTTCGAAAGATTCCTATCAACTGGCTTTTCATATTTTAACCGAGGCAAAGGTTGGTGTGACTCCAGGAATTGATTTCGGGTCTAATGCCGAAGGATATCTTCGGTTCTGTTACGCCAACTCCATGGAGAATATCGGGGAGGGGATGAACCGTCTGGAAAGGTATCTGGCAAGGTATAAGTAAGACGAGAAATTTAATCGAAGAAAGATTTTGGTTTCCACGCCATGACCAATGTTATGAAATTGACTGATTAATATCAATAATCAAATCTGACCCCCAAGGCAATTTGGTGGGCTTTGCGAAGAGGTTCTGGGATACGAAACTTTGGGCATGTTTTAAGGATGATTTGGATGCTGGTCGTCAGATCAATTCGATGGCCCGGAGAGATAAAGACCGGTTTGACGTCAGATTTGGTTCTCAGAACCGCTCCAACCTTTTTCCTGTCGAAATCAATCCACTGAACGCTTCCTCTCATTGCATTTAGGGAGGAATATCCCCCCAGCAAAGGTGTCTTGGCACATCCGATCGAAGGGAGGTCAAGCCACAGGCCCATGTGAGAGGCCAGACCTAACCCTCTTGGATGGGCTATGCCATGTCCATCAAATATGAGGAGATCGGGTTTTTTTTTCAAACTTTGGAAAGTCTTAATCAGAATGGGTCCCTCTCTAAAGCTGAAAAGGCCAGAAACATACGGAAATGAAGTTTCTCCGATGGCCGTTGCCTCATCAATGAGCCCCATCTCAGGATAGGATAGAACGACCATGGCTCCGCAAAGAAGGTTCTTTTCTTTTAAATAAGCCACATCTGCTCCCCCCACGGTTTTCAGTGTGGAAAAGTTGTTCTCGAGGATCAGGTGGCCCCTTAATCTCTCTTGAATCTGAATGGCCTCTTCAATGCTGACATCCCAGGGATGGAGGGATTTCATTTCCAAATGATTAAGTTCGGAGCTGTGAGTTCGGTATTCGGAGACGTTTAGCATCTCCGAACCAAAAATCACAACTTCCTGAGGATCAGGGTGAAAAATGTTCTATACGACCGTTCTTTACCCTCAGGATAGAAAGGGTTCGAATGGCCTTCCCGTCTTCTCCAAAACCTCTTAAACCGGAAACTCCCTGAAAGGGATGAAACTTTCGAAGTTCCTCCTTCAACTCAGAAGGGGAGGAAGGAGATTTGGCCTCGAGGATCTCCCTCAGAAATATGGCCCCATCATAACAGATGGCTTCAAGCGTTTCAGGGGTCCGTTTATATTCTTTTTGGAACTGATCCACAAAGGGTCTGACCCTGGGATCTTCTCTTGAAAAGGCATCAACAAAGAAAGTTCCTTCAGCTGCTCTTCCCCCTATAGAGATAAGACCTGGACCATTCCATGCGCTCGTTCCGAGAAAAGTGGTTCCTTTGATGTCGAAAAATGCCATCTGTGTGAGAATGGTACCGACCCGATCGTGAGTGTCTGGAATAAAGAGTCCATCCACAGAAAGCCTCTGCTTAAATTCTTCTTCCTTTTTCTTAATTCCATCTAACTTCGGGAGGACCTCCACCCTAAAAAACCCTTTGATCTCCTGGCGGAAATCGGTCTGTTCTTCTTGATAGACAACCGTACCTAAAACCCTACCACCCATCCGAATCACTTCCCGACTGAAAAGATTTTTAAAATGTAACCCATAAGGTGAGTTTGGATAAAATATGGCAAAAGTGCGAAGTTCGAGTTCTTTGATAGCAAAAGTCACCAGTCCTTGAACTTGATCTGCTGGAGTAAGGGAGTTTTGAAATAGGAAATCCCCTTTTGTCAGTGGTTCCTTTTGAGAGAGACTAAGGAGGGGGACTTTTAGTTGTTGAGATTTATTAGATGCTCGGTCCACTATGTTGCTGAGAAGAGGACCGATGATGGCAATCACCTTTTGATCTTTTACCAATTCTTCGATTGCCTTTTCGGCCTCCAATGCATTTCCTTTGGAATCGCGAATGATTAGAGAGATGAGAGGGGTTTTTCCTTTTGATTCTTTTTCTTTGAGGGCCAAACGAATTCCATCCAGCGCTCTCTCTCCGAAAGGTTTGTAGATTCCGATCAAAGGAAGAACAACACCAACCTGATATTTTGACCTTGGGGGAATTGAGATCGATTCGAAAAACTCTTTCGACTGGCTGACATAGTCCATCCCGGAATATTCTTTTGCAAGTTCAACGAACATCTTCCTCGCAATGAAATCATACCCCATTTTTTTAGCCATCTGAGCCAGCCTTAACTTCGCATACCCTCCGGCATAAGCTCCACGGTAAGCTGACTCCACCTGATTCAATTCCTCTTCGGCATCCAGTGAGTCAATGAGGGATCGAATCTTCTTTTTTAATTCTTCATGGGGTTGTTCCGGAATAAGGAGGCCTTTTCCGTACCATCGTAATGCATGAAGCCACTCTCTCAGCTCAAGGTGGTTGTCGCCTAAAAGCGTTAAACCCTGAATCATACGGGAAGGGGAGGGGAGGGTCGAGAGGAGAGCCTGGAGGGTTTGAATGGCTTCTCGGTGGCGTTTCAACCGGGTGTAGCAGACGGCCATCTGAAATTTGGCTTCGTTGAGGAGGGGGCTGCGCGGATAGTCGCTGATCAATCTTTTAAAACGCCAGAGGGCCCTTTCAACATCTCCTGTGGCCAAAAGGGTTTCCCCTTCTTTATAGAGAGCGGAATCCCCTTTGGGAGGGGGGATGGGCTGGGTTAGAGCAGACCCATGAAAAGCAAGGAAGATGATGAGAAGACCAAGAAAGACCCCCTTTGTTCTACTTTTTTTCCTGTCCCAAGAAGGAGACATAGTAGATTTCAGGGAGGTTACGGTAGTTCTCATTGAAGTCGATTCCATAACCTACAATAAAGACATTTTCGATCTCTTTGCCAGTATAGTCTGCATTCATCTCCACTTCTCGACATGCCTTTTTGTCCAGGAGGGCACAGATCTTTACCGATCGCGGTTTGGAAAGGGAGAGTCTGTCTTTTAAAAAGAGGAGGGTCCGTCCACTGTCAACAATATCTTCAACGATGAGCACGTCTTTCCCTTCGACCGGAGTCTCAATATCTTTTGTGATCTCTACGAGTCCGGAACTCTTCATGCCGGATCCGTAACTGGAGAGTCTGACGAAATCAACCTGAACCGGAATCCGAAGATTCCGGATCAGGTCAGACAAAAACATGAAAGCGCCCTTCAGGACGCAAATCAGGATGAGCTCTCTTCCTTCATAATCCCGGGAGATCTGGTCTGCCAGTCTTTGGACGATCGAGGCAATCTCCTCAGAGTTGATCAGAAGGTTTAGATGGGGTTCTTCCATCGGTATGTCTACATGATGTTAGACGAATCGCCAATATAACGGAGTGGTCCGATTCGTCTGATCCTCGTTGTTCTCGGGATGTCCCCAAAAGATTACAAGGCCGGTTCCAGGACCATAATCTCCGTCTTCTGAGGGAGGTCTGCCTTTGCAAGAGTCACCTCACTGGTTCCGGTCCGTTTCGGGGCTGGTTTCCCCTTGAGAAAATCTTCGACAGGAGCAATGGGAAACCCGCACTTTGGTGTCTTAAAATGCATGGGGATGAGGATTTTGGGGTTGATCTGCTCGGCCACCCTTGTGGCTTCTCTGGCATCAATCGTAAAATACCCCCCCACAGGGATGAGGAGAATATCCACCGGCCCAATCTCTTTAAGCTCCTGATCGCTTAAAACGTGACCCAGATCCCCTAAATGGCAGAGTTTCATGCCCTCCACAGTGAGGAGAAAGATCGTATTTTCTCCCCGTTCCTTTCCTTTTGAATCATCATGGTAGGTGGCGATCCCATTGATCGGAATTCCCTTTAAGGTTTTTGAACCGCTTCCTTTGACCACCTGAGGCGATCCGGGGAGGCTCTTTGTATCATTATGATCTGCATGATCGTGACTGGTGAGCGCTAAATCCGCTTGATCTCCAATTTTCCCATAAGCGAGCTGACCTCCATAGGCCCCGGACTCATAAGGATCGAGAATGATCTTTACCCCCTGATCGGTCGTGATCAAAAAAGCTGCGTGACCATACCATTTGATCTTCATGGTGTCCTCCTTTTCATAGACGATGGGTGATGCAGAAGAAGCCCTATCTCTTCTTTAATTTTGCCTCCACAGACTTTCTCTTCCCCTCTAAGGTTCCTTTTTTGTCACGGCGATCATCAATCCGGATTAATGTCGAGACCCTCTTAGCCCCTTTTTTAAAAGGAACCTCATGCATTTTCATGACCACACGAATCAGATCCTTTAGCTCCCCTTCAAGATTAGATCCCATCGAGGTGAGTTCATGTTTGATCTTCTTCTCTTTTTCCAGAACCTTAACACACTCCGCCACATAGAAACTGAGGCTTGTTCCTCCGGTTCCGATTGGAACGATACTGACATCCAGAATAGCCATCACCAACCTCCTGATTGATTTTTATAAAATTTACCACTGGGATTCCGTGTTGTCAACGGATGGGAGATCAATTCTTATCAAAACAGACAGGATCGCTTCATCCGGGGAGCCCCCCTTGAGGTGAAGACTTTCTTACGCATATGGTGTGCAGATGGTTTCGACTCGCCATCGAATATTTAGGTCCCCCCGGTGAGCGTTTCTGTGCCCATTTTTTTCTTTTGGCAGATTTTTGCCAGCAGAATTTACCAGCACTTGTGGCTGGTGATGGCTTAATGCTCTCAATTTTCAGGAAAATCTTCATTTTTTGGATAAGTTATATTAAAATAATAGGTATCATGAGCCCACAGCAGGACGTTTCGATTCTGATTGCGTTTACCGCAGGCTTCCTCTCCTTTGTCTCCCCGTGCGTTCTGCCGCTGGTCCCTTCATATATTACCTACATAACAGGGATCTCTTTTAAAGAGTTAACCGAAGAAAAAAGCAGAGCCAACATCCGATGGGCTACTATCCTCCATTCCTTCCTCTTCATCACAGGATTTTCAACCGTCTTTATCCTGATGGGGGCTTCCGCTTCCTATCTGGGCCAGATCCTGGTTGAATATCAGTCCTGGATCATGAGGGGAGGTGGATTGCTCATCATCTTTCTTGGGATCCACTTCACGGGTATGATTAATATACCTTTCCTGCAGATGGAGAAACGGTTTGAAATGCGAAAGAAGCCCTTGGGCTATTTAGGCTCCTTCCTGGTGGGGATCGTCTTTGCGGCAGGATGGACCCCCTGCATTGGCCCCATCCTTTCCACCATTCTCATTTACGCCAGTACGTCCCAAAACTTTACCACAGGCATTCTTCTGTTAGCCGCCTATTCGGTGGGGCTGGGCATTCCTTTTTTCCTCTCCTCCCTGGCCTTCAATTCCTTTCTCTCCACATTTGATAGGATGAAGCGCTACCTGAGGTGGATTACGCTCATCAGTGGACTCTTTCTGATTGCCATTGGAGTTCTCATGCTGACGGATACTTTCCGCAAGATCAACACCTTCCTCAACCAACTCGCCAATCCCTAAATTGGTTCATCGGTCTGTTGAGTTTGTTGAGTTCATTGGGTTTAACTCAATCAACCCAATCAACGCCATATTCCTTATTGGCGAATGCTCATAAGGGTGAAGATCCCCGTGAGGCCAAAGAGCAGGGTAGGCGTCCATGCCGCCAGAAGAGGGGGAAGTACCCCAGATTTTCCAAAGGAGAGAAAGATATAGAAGGTCACGCCATAGGCAAATCCGATCATGACACTGATTCCGATGCTTAAGGCAACCCCTCCGGAGCGGCCGGTCTTGAGAGCAAATGGAATTCCAATCAAGACCATAATCAAGTTTAAAAAGGGAAAAGAAAGTTTTGAATAAAGGTCCACCACATATCGGGTAGAATCATATCCAGAGACCTTAATCTTACGGATATAATTGAGGAGTTCCGTATAGCTCATCTCTCTGGCCTGTCGTTCGATTCTTTGGAACGATTCCCATCCTTCCTGGAGCGTGAGCTCCCATTCTTTAAAAGGAATCGAGCGGATGGCCCCATCCTCTCCAAATTCTCGCAGAACCCCCTGCTCCAGGATCCATGTTCCATCCTTCCACTTTGCCTGACGGGCATCAATGCGCTGAACGCATCGGAATTGATCATCAAATTGATAAAGGGTCATCCCCTGCATGACTTTATTCTCCACATCCAGCAGTTGGATGTTGAAGATGCCACGGTCACTGCGGTACCAGAGTTTGTAGTTCTTAAAGAAACTGGTCTGTTGCTCTTTTCTCACCTTTACTGAAAGGAGATAGCGTGTCTTCTGGTTGGTCAGGGGGACGAGGTATTCGTTTCCCAGGAATGAAAAAAGACTGATGGCGAAGGCGATGATAAAGAGAGGAATCGTAATCCGGTAGAGGCTGACCCCTCCTGCCTTCATTGCGGTTATCTCGCTGTGCCGAGAGAGCGTTCCCAGGGTGAGGAGGGTAGAGAGCAAAACGGCATAGGGGAGCGTCCATTGAAAGATGACCTCGGGGATCTTGTAGAGGAGGTATTCAAAGATAAGAAGAAAAGAGGCCTGATGTTTAAGAAATAGATCCACCTTTTGGAAAAAAAGGACGACCACATAGATCAAGATCAATCCGCTCAGGCTGAGAAAGAAGATTTTTAAATATTCGCGGGTGACGTAGCGGTGTAGGACCAGATAACTCTCAAACATTTTTAATAAGGCCTTTCCATTTCTTCTGGATGAAATCGATTCCCTCCAAGGCCCAGGCCAGAGGTGCAAAAGGGGATTCCTTGGATGCCTGGATGAGGAGGTAGATTCCCAAAATTCCAAATAGGATGTTCGGCGTCCAACCCGCCAGAAAAGGGGGGATCGTTTTTTTGATTGCAAAAATTTCTGAGGCGGTCAACGAGATATAATAGAACAACAGAATAAAGAGGCTGATGACGAACCCATAGGATCGTCCTGACCGGCGAGGTTGAATGCCCAGCGGGACTCCCAGTAAACCAAAAACGAGGCAGGAGAAGGGAATGGCATATCGCTTATGAAGTTCGACCTCCTGAGGGGTGACGTCCTTCCCAGCAGCCTTCTTCTTCTCCATTTTTTCTTTAATGTCGTCAATGGACATTTCGTGTTCTCTCAGTTTCTTTCCCATCGCAGCGAGTGTTTTAGCGAGTTCGAGTCTGAGATCATAGGTGTTGAATTGCATCTTCTGATAGATGTTCGTCCTGGGCTCAAAACGGTGAATATCCCCGTTGAGAAGTCGAAGGACAACCTCCTGGGACTTGGGATTGCTGACGAGATAACCCTCCCGAGCAAAGATGGTATTGACCTTCTCCTTATCCCTTTCATCGTAAATGAGAATGCCTTCCATCTTCTTCCCCTGAAGAGGAACCTTGTCCACGTAGAGAACAAATCCATCAAAGACGTCGTTAAAGATCCGCTCTTTGATTTCAACGTCTGCCTTGGTTTGAGCCATCAGGTAGAGCGTTGCTTTAAAGCCCCGGTTTCCCCAGGGAAGGCCATAGATGACCAGAACGAAGGTGAGGAGGTATGCGCCGATGGAGAGGAAGAGGACAGGGAGATAGAGTTGATAGAGGCTCAGCCCCGAAGCCTTGAAGGCGATGATTTCGCTATCCCCCGATAACCTCCCGAAGGAGAGGAGGGTGGCTAAGAGAAAGGCCATCGGAATCGTGAAGATGAGGAAAGAAGGAGAGATGAAAAGAAAAAGCATGAGCATCTGGGAAAGGCTGACTCCCCGGGTTACGAACAATTCAATTAATTTCAGAAGTTTATCCATCAGGAGGATGATGGTGAAGGTCATCAGGCCGATAAAAAAAATCGGGAAGATCTCTTTTATAATGTAAAGGAAGGTCGTTTTTCTCATTTTGCTTTTATTCTAAGAAAGAGGCGGGGGGAAGTCAAGAAACGATGCGAAACGCTTGACAAATTTTAACGAATGAATTAGTCTTAACCAAGATCGCGGGGTGGAGCAGTCCGGTAGCTCGTCGGGCTCATAACCCGAAGGTCGGTAGTTCAAATCTACCCCCCGCTACCAATAAGAGCTTAGGGGTTGCAGGGATTGTAACCCCTATTTTTTTATTGACATCCAGACAGGTTTTTCTTTAAATAAACTCTTTGAAGAAGATCGTCTTTCAATGGGCGAGGAGGATCATGATGAGGCTTAAAGTGTTAGGGTGTTCGGGAGCTGAGTTTCCAGGCCGAAAGCCCTCGGGTTTCCTTCTTGAAGATAAAATCCTATTTGATGCAGGGAGTCTGACCAAGGCCTTAGATATCCGGGGGCAGAGAAAGATCGAGGCGATCTTCATCACCCACGCTCATCTTGATCATGTGATCGGTATTCCATTTCTCCTGGACAATATTGTCGTCAGTAATATCTGGCATCGAATCAATATTATCAGCATCCCACCTGTGGTCAAGACCATTCGACAGAACATCCTAAACAATTCAATCTGGCCAGATTTCACCGCCATCCCCGATCTGGCCAATGGCATCGTTGGGTTTACCCATCTGAACCCCAGAGAATCCATGAAGATGCATGGGTATACGATTACCCCTTATCCTGTTCGCCATTCGGTCCCAGCGACGGGGTATCTCATCGAAGATGAAGAGGGGAAAACGGTTTTTTATACGGGCGACACAGGTCCAACGGGTTTGACCTGGAGGCAGTTAAAGGGCAAAAAGATGGATGGCCTGATCATCGAGGTCTCTTTTCCGGATAAGATGAGGGGATTGGCCATAAAAACAGGTCACCTGACTCCCTCGCTTCTGAAAAAAGAGATTGACCAAATTGCTCCGCCCCCTCGGAAAATCTTTGTCACTCATATTAAACCGCAGTATTTAAAGACAATCCAATCGGAGATCAGAAGTCTCCAGATGAAAAACGTAAAATTACTCAGGGATGGGGAAGTCCTTCAGATATGACTGTTTCCATCAACTGAATTGATCTGTAACACCGATCTTCAGAAATGCCTCTATCACTCCATTCATTCGACCTCTCCGTGATCATCCCCGTTTATAACGGAGGAGAGAATTTACGAAGATGCTTAGCGAGTCTGGAGAAAGCCTTACCTGCCCCCATTGAAATCATTGTCGTTACTGATGGAGAAGGGGATGGAGCATGGCGGGTTGCTGAATATTTTAAAGTTCGCCTATTGAGGATTGATGGCCCGGGCGGGCCTGCCCGGGCAAGAAATATGGGAGCGGAGATTGCCCGTGGTGAAATTTTCTTGTTTTTAGATAGCGACGTTTCTATTTACCCGGACACAATAGGTAAAATTGCTGTAACCTTCCAAAAGCACCCTCATCTTGCTGCTGTCTTTGGATCGTATGATGATGATCCCTTTGAGACCAATTTTACCTCTCGTTTTAAAAACCTATTCCATCATCATATCCATCAGACCTCCAATGAAATCGCCTCTACTTTCTGGGGAGCTTGCGGAGCAATCCGCAAGGATGTTTTTCGACGGTTGGGAGGGTTCGATGAACGTTATAAGAGACCTTCGATAGAGGATATCGAGTTAGGCCTTCGCTTAAAAGAGGGAGGGTATCCGGTTACTGGAGTTTCCTGAGTTTTTATCCAAAGTCAAAACAGAGCTGAAAGTCATCAACGGTGTTTGGTTTAATCCCCCGCAATGCTGTCTTACCTGGATAAAGCAAATTGTAGATTCCATCAGCAATCGCATAGTTAAAAAAGCTTGGAACTCCAAAGAATCTTTTCGATACAATGAAAATTCTTTCTACCAGCATCTTAAGTTTGATACTCTGTCCCAGATAAACCGATGCAACATAAGAGACCGCTAACACCAGAACGACAATGTTCCGAATGCTGATATAGCTTCGTACCCTCACATCCTCAAGCTGGTAACACTGCTTGATGTAACGATAAGACTCATCACATTTCCAGCGGGCCAAATAATACTCCACGATCCTTCAGATATTCTCCTTCTGATCTTTTTTGACCGAACAACTCGTCAACAACATCATCGGCACCATCCCGAACCCCTTGACCACCACCAAATAGAGCTTATGCTCATAACAGGGAAGCTTCACCGAAACGGCATTATCATGAACAACCCTCTTCTTCTCTTTCCCCTCTTCATATACAATTAACGCCGTCCCATAGGGAGTAGGTAGCACCCTGGCCATTTCACAACAGTTCCTCCGCCTCCCTTGATGCATCAGGTCCCGATCCACCAGCCGAATCACAAAGCGCTGCGGCTTATCCCCCGAAGATATTTCCTATAGATCACCCCACGGTCTCCCCCACCCCGATCATGAGCGTGAATGCCCCTTTCCCCCAGATGCTCAAAGATCGTCTCAATCACCTTCAAGATCTGAGCATTCTCGCTCTTGAAATCTTCTGCTGAATAAGAATAAGCCTATCAACAAAGAGGAATCACCTTCTTCGATTCAATATCGGTTGCCACAGCCTTACACAACGGATATCCCTTTCCAATCTCCCCCCTCATTCCCATCACGCACTCTCCCCAAGAATTCCATCTTCTTGGCATACTTCTTCCTAATATCCCCAGGATCAA
>OGCL01001744.1_pt1 | contig 17344 bp, 16 predicted proteins | sample 1570041 | NCBI WGS metagenome assembly OGCL01 (sample SAMN06266162, study PRJEB24511) | hot springs metagenome | isolation source: Hot spring water | place: South Africa: Limpopo | collected 2015-06-22
CGGCCATCCGGCAGAAAAACCGACCAAATGCGCAAGGTTTCCTTCGAGCGCAATTTTTCCAAGCATGCGGAAGGCTCTTGCCTGGTGAAATTTGGCGATACGCACGTGCTGTGCACGGCGAGCCTTGAGGACAAGACGCCACCGTGGCTGCGCAACTCCGGCAAAGGCTGGGTCACTGCTGAATACGGCATGCTGCCACGCGCCACCGGCGAGCGCATGCGCCGTGAGGCCTCGTCGGGCAAACAGAGCGGCCGCACCCAGGAAATCCAGCGCCTGATCGGCCGTTCGCTCCGGGCAATCGTTGATCTTGAGGCGCTCGGCGAGCGTCAGATCTCGATCGACTGCGACGTCATCCAGGCGGATGGCGGCACGCGCACGGCGGCAATCACCGGCTCATGGATTGCCCTGCACGACTGCCTGAAGTGGATGGAAGCGCGCAGCATGGTGAAGGTCGAGAAGGTTCTGAAGGATCATATCGCCGCCGTATCTTGCGGGATCTTTGCCAGCCAGCCTGTGATCGACCTCGACTACCTTGAGGACTCGGCCGCCGAGACGGACGCCAACTTCGTCATGACCGGCTCCGGCGGCATCGTCGAGATCCAGGGCACCGCGGAAGGCAAGCCCTTCAGCCAGGACGAGTTCCTGACGCTGCTTGGCCTTGCCCGCAACGGTATCGATGAATTGGTGGCGCTGCAGAAGCAGGCGATCGGCTGAGAAGACGCCCTGGATGATCGAAGGGATTCTCGAAACCGCGCTTTACGCGGACGATCTGGACGAGGCAGAGGCGTTTTATGACGACGTCCTTGGCCTCGAAAAGATCCGGCGCGGCGGTAACCGGCATATCTTCTATCGGTGCGGATCGGGCGTTCTTCTGATTTTCAATCCCGCCGAAACCAGCGTGCCGATCGCAGACGATCCGTTTCCTGTGCCTATCCATGGGGCAAAGGGACCGGGGCACATCTGTTTCTTCGTGGCTCATGATGATCTTGATGCGATGGCCCGACGTCTGCAGGACGCCGGGGTGCCTGTTGAATCTGAACTGACATGGCCGAATGGCGCACGCTCGATTTACTTCCGCGATCCAGCCGGCAACAGCCTGGAATGCGCGTCCCGCACCCTTTGGACTTTTTGAACGGACACTCTGATGCGCAAACTCGACACCCGCACCATCGTCGTTGCCAGCCATAATGCCGGAAAGATCGCGGAGATTGCCGACCTGATCGGCCCCTTCGGCTTTTCTGCCAAATCGGCCAAGGACCTGAACTTCGTCGAACCTGACGAAACCGGCACGACTTTCGAGGAGAATGCGGCGATCAAGGCGCTGGCTTCGGCCAAGGCTTCCGGCCTGCCTGCCCTTTCCGACGACAGCGGTCTCGTCATCGATGCGCTCGACGGCGCGCCTGGTGTCTACACCGCCAACTGGGCCGAGCGCGAAGACGGAACGCGCGACTTCGCGATGGCGATGCAGAAGGTCGAGACCGCGCTTGCTGAGCGTGGAGCAACCGAGCCTTCTCAGCGGACATGCCGCTTTGTCAGCGTGCTCTGTCTCGCCTGGCCGGACGGTCACACCGAATTCTTCCGCGGCGAGGTCGAAGGCACCATTGCCTGGCCGCCGCGCGGCACTGCCGGTTTCGGTTATGACCCGATCTTCCAGCCTGAGGGGCATGAACGCACCTTCGGCGAGATGACGGCGGACGAGAAGCATGGCTGGAAGCCCGGCGATGCTGAAGCCTTGTCGCACCGGGCGCGGGCCTTCAAGCTCTTCGTCGAAACCTGCCTGGAGGCCTGACGCGTTGACCGACCGGTCTTTTACGCTTCTGCCCGATACGGGGGAACCAGGCTTCGGCGTTTACGTGCACTGGCCTTTCTGCGCGGCCAAATGCCCTTACTGCGATTTCAACAGCCATGTGCGCCACCAGCCGGTCGATCAGGCGCGCTTCGTCGCGGCCTTTCTCGCCGAGCTAAAGGCGGTGCGGGCGCTGTCGGGCCCAAAGACGGTGACCAGCGTCTTTATGGGTGGCGGCACACCGTCACTGATGGATCCGGCAACGGTCGGCGCGATCCTCGACGGCATCGCCGGCAACTGGCACATGCCGGACGGCATTGAGATCACGATGGAAGCCAATCCATCCAGCGTCGAGGCAACCCGCTTCCACGGCTATCGGACGGCAGGCGTCAATCGCGTGTCGCTTGGGGTGCAGGCGCTGAACGATCCAGATCTGAGGTTCCTCGGGCGACTGCATGACGTGGCGGATGCACTGAAAGCCATCCGGCTGGCGCGCGAGATCTTTCCGCGCATGTCCTTCGACCTCATCTATGCCCGCCCGAACCAGACGGTCGAGGCTTGGGAGAAGGAGCTGAAGGAGGCGATCTCTTATGCGGTCGATCATCTGTCGCTCTATCAGCTGACGATCGAAGAGGGCACAGCATTCTACGGCCTGCACAAGGCGGGAAAGCTGATCGTGCCTGATGACGAGCATGCCGCAACCCTTTACGAGGCGACGCAGGAGATCACCGCGCGCGAGGGGCTGCCAGCTTACGAGGTCTCGAACCACGCCCGTCCCGGCGCGGAGAGCCGGCACAACCTCACCTATTGGCGCTATGGCGATTATGCCGGTATCGGTCCTGGCGCGCATGGGCGGGTGACGCAAGGCCGGACCAAAATCGCGACCATCGCCGAACGGCATCCGGAGACCTGGCTTTCAGCTGTCGAGCAGGAGGGCCACGGGATCATCGAGCGCGAAGAACTCGATCACGAGGCCCAGGCCGACGAACTCCTGCTGATGGGGCTTCGGTTACGGGAAGGTGTTGACCTCGCCCGCTGGCAACAGCTTTCCGGTCGCGATCCCGATCCCGACAAGGAGCAATTTCTACTGGAACAGGGCTTTATTGAGCGGCTGGGCAATTCCCGCCTGAGGGCAACACCGGCAGGCATGCTGATCCTCAATGCGGTTGTCGCCGATCTCGCCTGTTGAGGAGACGAAGAGGATGCCGGTCGATCAAGCCTTTGCCCGTTTCGACATGGCCCGCCTCTACGATGCCTTCAACCATCATGGCGAAGACGGCGACTTCTATGAAAGCTTCGCGCTCTTGCCGTGCCGCGTGCTCGATATCGGATGCGGCACAGGGTCGGTGACGCTGCGTCTGGCTCGACGCAGACACAAGGTTACCGGCGTCGATCCGGCGAAGGGCATGCTCCAGGTCGCGCGCACGAAGGACGAGGATAGGCTCGTCACCTGGGTCGCCGCCGAGGCTGGCAGCTTTTCCCTTCCCGACTGCTTCGACCTCGCCATCATGACCGGTCACGTCTTCCAGGTCTTCCTCGATGATGCAGAAACTCTGGCCGCTCTCAGCAATATTCATCGCCACATGGCGCCAGGTGGACAGTTGATCATCGAAAGCCGCAATCCGCTGGATCGGGCTTGGGAAGACTGGACGCGGGATAAGACCCATGAGAGGCGGGTCGTCGAGGGCGTGGGGCCGGTGGAGGTCTATTATCAGATCAAGAAGATCGAAACCGAACACGTCACCTTCGATACAGTCTTCACGATCCAAGCCACGGGCGAGATCCTGGCCAGCGAGAGCCGTCTCAGGTTTGCGCCTGTCGACACCATCAAGCGCCTTCTTGCCGAGGCTGGCTTTGCCGAGGTTGAGCTTCTCGGCTGGTGGGACCGCACCCCCTATTCGGAAAGCAGCCCTGAAATCATCGCGATCGCCCGCGCCTGAACCCACCATCTGGATAGAAAAAGCCACCGCGGTTCGCATGAGGATCGCGGTGGCTTATTGTTTTGCGATCGCGTGCTTACTCGTTGATCAGACGGCGCAGCAGTTCGATTTCCTGCGACAGCTTCTGGTCGGCCGAGATCAGTTCCTCGATCTTGCGGACGGCGTGCAGCACTGTGGTGTGGTCACGACCGCCAAAGCGACGGCCGATCTCCGGGAAGGAACGCGGGGTCAGAGTCTTCGATAGATACATGGCGATCTGGCGCGGCTTGACAATGACGCGGGTGCGGCGGTTCGAGACCAGTTCCTGTCGCGACACGTTGTAGTGGCGAGCCACCACGCGCTGGATGTCCTCGATGCGCACGCGCTTCTGATCGCCGGCGCCGACGAGGTGAGCGAGCAGTTCATCGACGCGCTCGATCGACAGGTTCGGCTCGAAGGAGCGGCGGAAGAGAAGCTGGTTGAAGGCGCCTTCCAAGTCACGACCGCTGCTGGTGATGTTGCGGGCGACGTGTTCGAGAATATCGGCGGGGATGTCGATCGACGGATCGTCCTTGCGGGCAGCCTCCAGGCGCGACTTCATCATGTCGAGGCGCATTTCGTAGTCGGGCGCTTCCATCTCGATGGCAACGCCACCCTGGAGGCGCGAACGGACGCGCGGATCAAGCGATTCCAGCTCCCAAGGCGCACGGTCGGCGGCGACGACAACCTGCTTGGCGCTGTCGAGCAGCATGTTCAGAAGGTGACAGAATTCGTGCTGGATCATCTTGCCCTGCAGGAACTGCATGTCGTCGATGATCAACAGGTCGATGTTGCGCAGCGAGTCCTTCAGCGTCAGTGCATCGTTGTCGCGGATCGCGGTCGCGAAACGCCACATGAAGTATTCAGCCGTGAGATAGACGACGCGCGGCTGGCGCGGGCTCTGGACCGCAGCATTGGCGATCGCCTGAAGCAGATGCGTCTTGCCCAGGCCCACCGAGGAGTGAATGAAGAGCGGATTGAAGCGAACGGCGCCAGCGCCAGCTTCTGCAATTGTCTTGGCGGCGGCGAGCGCCACGCGGTTCGATGCGCCTTCGACAAACCCATCAAAAGTGTAGCGGCTATCGAGCGGAGAGCCGAAAAGAGGGCTACCATGGCTGCGTGTCGCCGAACCGGTCGAGGTCGCTTGCGGCGTTGCAATCTGGCCGATCGCCTGAGGACCGGTCTTGCGGACCGTGCTTGGCTGAGCAGTATCGCTGCCTGCCGGACGATCTTCCACCTGGGGACCACGGGTGCTGCGGCTGGCGCTGCGCACCATGATCTCGACCTTGAGGATCGACGGATCTTCGGCCTGGAAAATCGAGGTGATGAGATCGAGATAACGGTTGTTGATCCACGACTTCAGAAAGGTGGTCGGCACCGTCAGACGGACCACGCTCTTCGATGCGGAGTGGAGCTTCAGGCGTCCAAACCAGCTCTGGTAGACGTCGACCCCGACCTGGGCTTTCAGACGCTTGCTGAAGCGGTCAAAGAGATCGTTATGCTTCATATCGGCGTTCTCTCCTGCTCCTTCGGAGCATGCGGCGCCCAGCGCCGAATGTGCATTGTCCCCGTTCGCCAATGCACCGGCCGTCATAGAGTTCATATGCATTTTGCCGCCTTCCAATTCATTTCAGGTGTCGGGCGTTTCTCTCGCCGTCCGACAGCCACTTCATCTCAAGTCGACCCCAAGGGATCGACGGTCCCCGAACGCACTGGTGAGCCTCAGCCAAAAAGCTCATCCAGCTTCCGTCGGCCCCTCCAGTCGACGGTCGTCCCCACACAAACAAACAGCATCCTCGTCATGCCGTTTCTGGAAACCTCTTCAGAGCCAGAGGGCCCATTCAAGGCAAAAACCATCACCACGCGGAAACCGTAAGGTTTCCGATGCAATGACAATCACTTTATGAGAAAACGGAATAGAAACACTCCGCTCCGGCAAAGGCGACATGTCTTGAGGGCATTTCTGCCGTTCAGACCGTCCTTTCGGGCCATTTCCTCGCCCCTTGCTGAGACCCATTAAGGCAGGATCAAATGTGAAGATCAACACCGATTTTTACGGTAGCGAGGGCTTCAACCATTGACTCTTCGTACTTCATTTTTGCGTCACATTCGGGCGAAAAAGAATCGCTTTTGAATCAAGGAGATTCCCAAACGGGCACAAAAGAGGCCTGTCGCAAAGCCAAAAAATAAAATTTCCCTTGACTCGCGAGGGGGGCAACTTCCCCGGGCGTGAAGTGCTGCCCGATTAAGGCACCTCGCTCAAATATTTGATTTATAATCATTTTTTGTGTCATCGGACTGACAAGATAACCTTTGACAGAAACTTCTAAAACATCAAATTTCAGTAAGCGTCGGCGCCAACGACAAAAAGCCCGGCAAAACGCCAGGCTCTTCAGAATTTGTCAGAAAAGTGTCTTAAATTAGACAGCCAGGGCCTTCACACGGGCGGCCAGACGCGAGATCTTGCGCGATGCGGTGTTGGCGTGAACCACGCCCTTGGTGGCCGCGCGCTGGATTTCCGGCTGGGCAGCCTGGAGGGCGTCCTTGGCAACAGCAGCGTCGCCGGAAGCGATGGCTTCCTCGACCTTGCGGATGAAACCACGGACCCGCGAACGACGAGCCTTGTTGACTGCAGTACGGGCAGCGATCTTGCGGGTCGCCTTCTTCGCCGAAGTTGTGTTGGCCATGATGCCTCTCTCGAATTCAAACCAAAGCCCACCATCGCCGCGTCGGGTCGTTGCGACCTGCCATACCAGCACTTGGGGAGCTGTTTCATGGGAAAAGCGCACCGGCTTTCCCAACCGTGGGCGGGCATATAGCGGGAAAGCGCGAATGCGTCAACGCGGATTCTGCAGATTACGCGCCCTCCCCGTACCAAAGTCACCGATTGCAAGCCTTACGGCCGGAGCGGCGCCTTCGCGTCGCGTTATCTGTTCCTGAAGACAGGCTTGCGCTTCTCGACAAAGGCGGTCATCCCTTCCTTCTGGTCCTCTGTGGCGAAGAGCGAATGGAAAAGGCGGCGCTCGGAGCGCAGGCCTTCGGTCAACGTCTGCTCGAAGGCTCGGTTGACGGCCTCCTTGGCCATCATCACTGAGGGAAGCGAGAAGGAGGCAATCTTGGCGGCCGCCTCCAGCGCTTCGTCCAGCAGGCGCTCGGGCTCCACCACGCGGGCCACCAGACCGGCACTCTCGGCCTCAGTCGCATCCATCATTCGCCCGGTCAGGCAGAGATCCATGGCCTTGGCCTTGCCGACGGCATGGGTGAGACGCTGCGAGCCGCCCATACCGGGGATGATTCCGAGGGTAATCTCCGGCTGGCCGAACTTCGCCGTCTTCGAGGCGATGATGAAATCGCACATCATGGCAAGCTCGCAGCCACCGCCAAGCGCAAAGCCGGACACAGCAGCAATCATTGGCTTGCGGAAGCCGGCAATCTCGTCCCAGCCGCCGATGAAGCCGCCGGTATAGGCGTCGACAAAATCGAGCGACTGCATCTCCTTGATATCGGCACCGGCGGCGAAAGCCTTTTCGGAGCCGGTGAGGACCACCGCACCGATGCCGGCAGCCGCTTCCAATTCAGCGAGCAGCTGGCGCAATTCGCGCATGACGGTGGAGTTAAGCGCGTTCAGCGCCTGGGGCCGGTTGAGCGTGATGATCGCAACCCGGTCGCGGCGTTCGGTCAACAGCGTTTCGAATGACATGTCTCTCTCCCTGGCTGGCCCTTGCGGCTTACTTCTGGCAGCGCCGACAATAGAATGTCGAGCGACCGGATTGAACTATCCTTTCGACGGTACCGCCACAACCGTCTGTCAGGCAGTCTCGTCCTTCCCGATCGTAGGCGCGGAAGAAATGCTGGAAATAGCCGAGGGTCCCGTCGGTCTGGATATGATCGCGCAGCGACGAGCCCCCGGCCTCGATCGCATCGGCGATGACTTCGCGGATGGAAGAGGCCAGCAGCGTCAGTTCCGGTTTCGGCTTGCCGGTCTTGGTGACCAGGGTTGATACCTTGCGGGTCGGCGACAGATGGGAGCGCCAGAGGGCCTCGCAGACATAGATATTGCCGAGGCCGGCGATCACCTTCTGGTCGAGCAGCGCGCTCTTCAAGGGCTGATTGCGATCGGCAAAGCGGCCGGCGAGGTATTCCGCCGAAAGGCGGTTGCCGACGGGCTCGGGGCCAAGGTCACGGAAGGCAGGGTAATCGTCGAGTTCGGCACGATTGACGAGATCCATGAAGCCAAAGCGGCGCGGGTCATTATAGATGACACGGACCGGACCTTCTGCGCGCTCCAGATGAAAGAGCACGTGATCGTGCTTTTCATCCTTGCTGCGCTCGTGGTGGAAGACGCCCGGCATGTCGGTGGCAGCCCCCGCCTCGATGCGGAAAGAACCGGACATACCGAGATGGGCGATCACGGTTGCGCCATCCTCCAGGTCGATCAGCAGATATTTGGCGCGGCGCGACAGGGCGTCGATGCGGCGGCCTTCGACCCTTGCGGCAAAATCGCGCGGCAATGGGAAGCGCAGATCGGGGCGGCGCAACTCCAGTCGCTTGATCCGCGCGCCTTCCATAGTCGGCGCCAGTCCGCGGCGGACTGTCTCTACCTCTGGCAATTCCGGCATTCCAGCCCATCTTTCTGTTTGAAGCGCCTGTTTTACGGTCTATAGACCAGCCTTGAGGCGGGTGCACTTGTGCAGATAGCGCGTGAGCGCCCTTTTCGCTATGGTCCGCCCGACCTGTCCGTACCGTGGAGTGAGACGATGACTGCAAGCCGCATTTCCGCCGATGGCGGCATGGAAACCTCCTATGGGTTCCGCCAGGTCGACGAGCAGGAAAAGCAGGGCCTGGTCAACGAGGTCTTCCACAAGGTGGCCAAGCGCTATGACATCATGAACGACGTGATGTCGGCCGGTCTGCACCGCATCTGGAAGGATGCGATGGTCGCGGCCCTCAATCCCCGCAAGGATGCCAGTTACAAAGTGCTCGACGTGGCCGGCGGCACAGGCGACATTGCGTTTCGCATCGTCGAAGCCTCCAACCGCATGGCCCATGCCACCGTGCTCGACATTAATGGTTCGATGCTGGGTGTGGGCGCGGAGCGGGCGGAGAAGAAGGGGCTTTCCCCCAACCTGACGTTCGTCGAAGCCAATGCCGAAAGCCTGCCCTTCGAGGACAATAGCTTCGACGCCTATACCATCGCGTTTGGTATCCGTAATGTGCCGCATATCGACGTGGCACTGTCGGAGGCCTTCCGGGTTTTGAAGCGGGGCGGTCGGCTTCTGGTGCTGGAATTCTCCGAGGTGGAGATGCCGCTGCTCGACAAGGTCTATGATGCCTGGTCGTTCAACGCCATCCCGCGCTTCGGCAAGATGATCACCGGGGACGCCGAACCTTATCAGTATCTGGTAGAATCGATCCGCAAGTTCCCGAACCAGGCGGATTTTGCCCGGATGATCGAGCGCGCCGGCTTCTCCAACGTCCGTTTCACCAATTATACCGGTGGCATCGCGGCGCTCCATTCCGGCTGGAAGATCTGAGCGGCATGAGCACAATCGGTGCATATTTCCGTCTGGCGCGAGTCGGCTGGGTGCTGGTTCGGGAAGGCGTCGTCGCTGCCCTTCCGTCCGAAGGACTGCCACCACTCGTCGGGATTGCCAAGGCGGCGGTGGCCCCTCTGGCGCGCAGTCGTGCCAAATCCGCCCAACGATCGGACCGGCTGGCGCGCGCGGTCGCCCGGCTCGGTCCGTCCTACGTCAAGATCGGACAGTTCCTCGCAACTCGTCCGGATGTGGTCGGAGCAGAATTCGCCGAAGATCTTGCCGGCTTGCAGGATCGGATGGACTTCTTCCCCAGCGAGGCGTCCAAAAACACAATCCGGGAGTCGCTTGGGCGCCCGGTGGACGAACTCTTTGCCCATTTCGGCGAACCCATCGCTGCCGCCTCCATTGCGCAGGTGCATCCGGCCGAGGTCGCCACAGCCGACGGCCCCAGAAAGGTCGCGGTCAAGGTTATCCGTCCCGGTGTGCGCAAGCGTTTCGCCGCAGATCTCGAAGCGATGTATCTCGTTTCGCATCTGCAGGAGCGCTTCCTCCCGCATACGCGGCGCCTGCGTCCGGTGGAGGTGACGAAGACGCTGGAGCAGACCACCAAGGTGGAGATGGATCTCCGGCTGGAAGCAGCAGCGCTTTCGGAAATTGCAGAGAACACGAAGGATGATCCCGGCTTCCGCGTGCCAGAAGTCGACTGGGAGCGTACAGGCCGCGACGTCGTCACCATGGAATGGATCGACGGCGTGAAGATGTCCGACGTCGAGGGACTCAGGGCCGCCGGCCACGACCTCAACGCCCTGGCTGATACGCTGATCCAGTCTTTCCTGCGCCACACGCTGCGCGACGGCTTTTTCCATGCCGACATGCATCCCGGCAATCTCTTTGTCGACGCCTCGGGCACAATCGTTGCGGTTGACATGGGCATTGCCGGTCGACTTGGAAAGAAGGAACGACGCTTCCTCGCCGAGATCCTCTATGGCTTCATCACCCGCGACTATCTGCGCGTGGCAGAGGTGCATTTCGAGGCCGGCTACGTGCCGTCGCACCACAACGTGGCAAGCTTTGCCCAGGCGATCCGGGCTATCGGCGAGCCGATCCACGGCCAGCCGGCCGAAACGATCTCGATGGGCAAGCTGCTGACGCTGCTGTTCGAGGTCACCGAAATCTTCGACATGGAAACCCGCCCGGAACTGGTGATGCTGCAGAAGACGATGGTGGTCGTCGAAGGCGTTTCACGGATCCTCAATCCCCGTTTCAACATGTGGAAAGCAGCCGAACCGGTCGTTTCCAACTGGATCCGGGACAATCTTGGCCCCAAGCGGATCGCCACTGATATCAAGGACGGAGCGAAGGCGGCCTTGAGACTTGCGGAGGCGCTGCCGGAGATTGCTGCAAAGACCGAGAAACTGCACAGTGAGATCGTTCGGATGAGCGAGGAGGGTCTGCGCTTCGATCCTGAGACCGCAGAACGCATCGGGCGCGCAGAAGCGCGGCATACGCGGCTCGGTCGGATGGCGCTGTGGGTCATCGCCATCGCTGCCGTGGCGATCGCGGTACAAGTCAGCTGAACGCCTGCGACGGTCGAAAAAATAACCGTCTTTTCTCTATTTTTCGATGGAACAAACGCGCGCCGTCTGCGTTCGAACCGCATTGCGCATTCTTTGTTCCATCGGGAGTTTCATGTCCGCCACCCAAACCGGCTTCGTCCGGTCCACGCTGCTCTTCCTCCTGATCGGCACTGCAATCCTCATAGGAATCATCGTCGCGACCTTCGGTCTCGTCGAGCGCACCCGTGCGAACTTCGATTACATCCTGCAAGAGCGCAATATCCGTCGCATGGCAGCGGACCTAATGCAGAAACTGACGGACGCGGAGACCGGGCAGCGCGGTTTCGTCATCACGCGCAATGAACTTTTCCTGCAGCCTTACGAAGGCGCCGTCAGTGAGATTCGCAGTGACCTGGAAACGCTGGCGGAGGCCGTGGCCTATCGACCGATCAAGGCAGAGCAGATCGACATGCTGCGCGACAAGGTTCGCGCCAAACTCGACGAAATGGGCCAGGCAATCAACCTGGTGCGCAGCGGCGAACGGGATGCCGCCATCGAACTCGTCCAAAGTGATTTCGGCCGAGAGTTGATGGATGACATCCGGCAGATGCTGGATGAGTTCAAGGACGTGTCGGACGCAAATGTCGAAAGCGGAAGTGAGGCGCAGATTGCCGCCACACAGCAGCTGCAGTGGATCACGGTGGGTGGCGGTATTGCCATCGTCGCGGTGATGGGCGGGGCACTTCTCGTCGTTGCGCAGCATGTCCGGGCACTCGCCGCCTCCCGCCGGGAGGTGGAGGTCCTGAACCAGGGGCTAGAAGCACGCGTGGCGGAGCGCACCGAGGACCTGATGCAGGCGAACCAGGAGATCCAGCGCTTTGCCTATATCGTCACGCACGACCTGCGTGCGCCACTCGTCAACATCATGGGATTTACCGCGGAACTCGATGCGTCCCTCAAGGCCTTGCAAGCCTATGTGCTGAATGACGGAAAGCCGGTTTCGGAAGACCAGATCCGAGAAGCTCGGCTGGCTGCAGCGGAAGACCTACCCGAAGCCATTGGCTTCATCCGGTCCTCCACGAAGAAGATGGATGGCCTTATCAACGCCATCCTCAAGATCTCAAGAGACGGACGGCGGCAGTTGAAGCCCGAGTTCGTGGAACTGCAGCCTCTGCTGGAGACAATCAGCGCCAGCGTCCATCACCAGATCAACGAGAGCGACGGCACGATCGATCTCGAAATCAAGGCACCCAATCTCAATACCGATCGACTTTCGATCGAGCAGATCCTCGGTAACCTTTTCGATAACGCTATAAAATATAAGCATCCGGATCGGCCGTTGGCTCTCGCGGTCCGAACCGCGCCGGAAGGGCGGCACATGGTTCGGATCGAGGTGGAGGACAACGGCCGCGGCATTGCAGAACAGGACCATGAACGCATTTTCGAGCTTTTCCGGCGTTCCGGCCAGCAAGACCAGTCCGGCGAAGGCATCGGCCTTGCCCATGTCCGGTCGCTCGCTCGGAACCTTGGAGGGGAGATTACCGTTCAATCCCGTTTAGGGAAGGGTTCGACCTTCGTACTGCGACTGCCATTTGACCTGTCACGCTTGGTACGGAGCTGAACATGAAAGCCGTGGGTAAAGAAGTCACCATCATCATGATCGAAGACGACGAGGGTCACGCCCGTCTCATCGAGAAAAACGTGCGCCGCGCCGGCGTGCACAACGAGATCATTCCGTTTACCAACGGAACCGACGCACTCGACCACGTTCTCGGCAAGGATCGCAGCGGCAAGGTTTCGGAGGATCGCTACCTGCTGATCCTGCTCGATCTCAATCTTCCTGACATGTCGGGCACGGATATTCTCGACCAGATCAAATCCAATCCGCATACGCGACGGCTCCCGGTCGTCATCCTCACCACGACGGATGATGAACGCGAAATCCAGCGGTGCTATGACCTCGGGGCCAATGTCTATATCACCAAGCCTGTCGATTACGACAATTTCGCCAATGCCATTCGCCAGCTCGGATTGTTCTTCTCCGTCATGCAAATCCCCTGACGGCGGCCCGGCTATGCGCTTCAGCGTCCTCTATATCGATGACGATGCAGCCATCGCCCGGCTGGTGCAGAAACATATGGGACGCCTCGGCCACGAGGTCTCCCATTCCGAGACGGAAGACGATGCGCTCGCGCTCCTGCGAGCGCGGCCCTTTGACGTCGTGGTGCTGGACCACTACCTTCGGCAGACCACCGGTCACGATGTGATGGCCCGGATGCGGGAGGCCGAAATCAACGTGCCTGTGGTCTACGTCACCGGCTCCAACGAAGCACAAGTCGCCATCGAAGCGATCAAGGCGGGTGCTGCCGACTATGTGATCAAGACGGTGAGTGACGATTTTCTCTCTCTCCTCTCCAGCGCCATCGAGCAAACAGTGTCGAATGCGCAGCTGCGCGCGGCAAAGGCGCGCGCCGACGAGGAGATCCGTCTGGGCAAAGAGCGGGCCGAAGCGCTTCTGGCGGAGGTGAATCACCGCGTTGCCAATTCGCTGGCGCTGGTCGCCAGCCTGCTCCGGCTGCAGATATCCAGCGCCCGGAGCGAGGAGGTCAAGGCGGAGCTCGCCGAGACCCAGGCACGCATCACGGCAATCGCCGGCATGCATCGCAGCCTGTACACGTCCGATGATGTGAGCCGTGTGGAACTCGACCGGTATCTCAGCCGTCTGACCGCAGAGCTCTACAGCTCGCTGCACAGCGCGGAAAAGCCGATAAGGCTGCTGCTCGACGCCGACCCCATCTCGATGAGCGCCGACAAGGCCGTCTCGGTCGGCATGATCGTAACCGAACTTGTCACAAATGCCTTCAAATATGCGTATGCTCCGGGTCAATCCGGGGACATTAGGGTGCAGCTGAAGACGATCGGCGAAGGCGAAGCGATGCTGAAAGTCGAGGACGACGGCATCGGGATAGACCCGGAAGGCGCACCCAAAGGCACAGGGCTCGGCAGCCGCATCGTCAAGTCCATGGCGTCGACACTGGGAGACGGCTTGCGCTATGTTGAGCAGACACGAGGCACCGTTGCCGAAGTTCCCCTGAAGCTCGACGGTGCAAGCTGAGGCCATTTACCAGTCCGGCGACCCGTGATTTGCCAGCGGCCCAATTTACGCTAGGGTCGCGCGGCAGAGAGAAGGGTATGACTTCATGAGCTTGGCTGGAAAGCGCATTTTGCTTGTTATCGCGGGCGGGATTGCCGCCTACAAGAGCCTGGACTTGATCCGCAGGCTCCGGGAACGCGGTGCGAGCGTGCGGCCGATCATGACCCGCGGCGCCCAGGAATTCGTCACGCCCCTGGCTGTGGGAGCCCTTTCGGCATCGCATGTCTACACCGAGCTCTTTTCGCGCGAGGACGAGCAGGATGTCGGCCATATCCGGCTTGCGCGCGAATGTGATCTCGTGCTCGTCGCACCCGCCACTGCAGACCTGATGGCGAAGATGGCACACGGTCTTGCCGATGATCTTGCCTCGACAGTGCTGCTCGCGACCGACCGGCCGGTGCTGATTGCGCCTGCGATGAACCCAAAGATGTGGGCGCATCCGGCGACCAAACGGAATTTTGCGACGCTGCAGCGCGACGGGATCCAGGCTATCGGTCCGATGGACGGCGAGATGGCGGAAAGCGGCGAACGGGGGCGCGGACGCATGGCGGAGCCGCTGGACATCGTGGCCCGCGTCGAAGACCTGCTCTCCGGTCCGAAGCCCCTCACTGGAATGAAAGCGGTCGTTACCTCAGGCCCTACTCACGAGCCAATTGACCCGGTGCGCTATATCGCCAACCGCTCATCTGGCAAACAGGGCCACGCGATCGCAGCAGCTCTTGCCCGGCTGGGTGCCGAGGTGACCCTCGTCTCCGGTCCGGTGACGATAGGAGACCCTTCCGGCGTCCAGACGGTGCATGTGGAGCGCGCGGAAGAAATGCGCGACGCCGTTCTTTCAGCACTCCCTGCTGACATTGCAGTCATGGTCGCCGCTGTCGCCGACTGGCGGGTGGCCTCATCTGCAGAGCAGAAAATCAAGAAACAGGCGGGCGAGGCACCGCCGCCGCTGCAGTTGACCGAGAACCCCGATATCCTGAAAACCGTGGGCCACCATGCCCAGCGACCGCGTCTGGTGGTGGGCTTTGCCGCAGAGACGGAAAAGGTCGAGGAGAATGGCAAGGCGAAACTCGAGCGCAAGGGTGCCGACTTGATCGTCGCCAATGATGTTTCCCCGGAGACCGGCATCATGGGTGGCGACCGCAATCGCGTGAAGCTCATCACCCGTGATGGTGTGGAAGGCTGGCCGGATCTTTCCAAGGAGGAAGTTGCCGAACGGCTGGCATTGTGGATCGCCACTCAGATTGGCGGGACCGGCGCATGAGCCTGTTTTCCCGACCCGGCTTCGATGCATTTGTTGGAGAATTCGCGGGAACGAGCCTCGTGGACCAGTGGGACAGCCGGGTCGCCAAGGTCGGCGACAAGGTGTTTGCGCTGCTGACCGATGCCGAACACCGTCTTTGCTTCAAGGTCAGCGAGGAAAGTTTCGAGATCCTGACCTCGCTTGTGGGCGTATCGCAGGCGCCATATTTCGCTAAGCGCAAATGGGTAACCGTGGAGCCGGGGACTGAGCTTGGCGAGGCGGACCTCAAGGAATATCTCACCCGCTCCTATCGCACGGTCAGTGCTTCGCTGACACGCAAGCTGCGCGCCGAACTCGGTATTGTCGATTGACACAAAACGTCAGCCTGCTGCCATGGCGGGTTGGCGTGCCTGATCGACGCGGGTGCGCTCGACCTCGGGCTTGAACTCGGTTGCATCCAGCCCGTTTTCGCTCAGGATCACGGCACTGCCGGCGGGAATTTCCACCCAGGTATCCGTCTCGTCGTTCAACGGCTCGGATACCAGACAGAAGCTTCCCTTGGGACCCATGGGCGCGGCAAACAGCGTTGGCGCGTATTCATCTGTGGAGTAGCGCACCGCATAGAGCGTCTTGCCGTCGGAAAAAGCTGCCGTCATGCGGATGCGTGCTGTGCCGGTCAGATGCAGGCTGATCTGCTCGACGAAGCCGACCGCCTCGCTCATCGCGGCAATCGGACGCTCGCGCAGGCCGAACTGCAGCGCCAGCAAGAACAGGAGTTCGCTGTCCGTGGTGCCGACGCGGGCGTGGAAATGCTCGTCGTCCAGCATGCCTTCCATTGGCCGGCGGATGCGGTCGAAATTGTCGATCTGGCCATTATGCATGAAGGACCAGGTGCCCTGCACGAAGGGATGGCAGTTGTCGCGACGGGTCGCGCCATGGGTCGCGGCGCGGACATGGGCGAGGAAGAGCGGGGAGCGGATCTGGCTTGCGAGGCTCTTCAGATTGCAGTCGGACCAGGCGGGAAGCACATCCCGGAAACGACCGGGCTCAGGGCGATCGCCATACCAGGCAAGGCCGAAGCCATCACCGTTGGTCGCCGTCTTGGCGCGGGTCGCACAATGGGATTGCTCGATCAGCGAATGCGCAGGCGAGGTGACAAGCTCTTCCAGGAAGATCGGAACACCACGGTAAGCTGCCCAACGACACATATGAATTCTGCCCCAGGTCCATCGACCGACTGCGAATCCTTGGTAGTCTTCGCCCGATAGACTAATGATTTGCAAACATGGCTTCCTTCATGACAAATTTTTGTCGTGCAGCGCAACATTCTTCCTGCTGTCGACTGGCACAAAAGTGAACACTGCGTTCTGCCCGGCGGGCCTGCGTGCCATGCTTCTCTCGCCTATATTGCTGCCCAAGCAACAAGCCCGTTTCCCCGAGGAGGTCCCCGAATGTCCATCCGCCCCGTCAAGCATGAGAGCCGCGCCACGCCGACCATGGAAGGTGCCGGCGTCAAGCTGCACCGTGTCTTCGGCTTCGGCGATCCTTCGATGACCGATCCCTTTCTGATGATGGACGATTTCCGCAACGACGAGCCAAACGACTATCTGCGCGGTTTCCCCTGGCACCCGCATCGCGGCATCGAGACGATCACCTATGTGCTCGCCGGCACCGTCGAACACGGCGACAGCCTCGGGAACTACGGCATGCTGGGTGCGGGCGACCTGCAATGGATGACTGCCGGCAGCGGCATCCTGCACCAGGAAATGCCGAAAGGCGATTTCGCCGGTCGTATGCACGGCTTCCAACTCTGGGCAAACCTGCCCTCCTCGCTGAAGATGACCACGCCGCGCTACCAGGACATCAAATCGGCAGACATCCCGGTTGTCATCGACGATGACGGCACTGCCGTGCGTGTCATCTGTGGCGACTTCTGGGGCAAGAATGGCCCCGTCGACGGCATTGCAGCCGACCCGGTCTATCTCGACATCTCCGTGCCACCCGGCAAGCGCAAGACTTTCCCCGTCGATACCTATCGCTCGGCCTTTGCCTATATCTTTGCCGGCTCCGGCTCGTTCCGGGATGCGTCCAAGCCCTTCGGCGTCAAGGTCGA
>OGCL01001745.1_pt1 | contig 17339 bp, 17 predicted proteins | sample 1570041 | NCBI WGS metagenome assembly OGCL01 (sample SAMN06266162, study PRJEB24511) | hot springs metagenome | isolation source: Hot spring water | place: South Africa: Limpopo | collected 2015-06-22
TCGATCGCGGCATGCGCATCGACAACATCCGCCTGCTCGAAAAAAAGGGCGGCAAATCCGGACACTGGCAAGCTGACTGAAAACACGACTCATGGAACTACGCAGAAAACTACTCAAGGGCGGCGTCTCGGCGACGCTGCTCGCACCGTTACTGGGCGCGGGCCTGCTGACGCCGGGACGCGTCCTGGCCAGCGAATGGAAACGCAGCGCCTTCACCGCACAGAACGCCGCCGACGCGCTGACCAGGCTGGGCGTCGCCGCCTCGGCCGAATCGCGGGAAATCGAATTCAAGGCACCGGAAATCGCCGAGAACGGCGGCAAGGTCGAGATCGAAGTCCTGTGCAAGCTGCCCAACACGCGCAGCCTGCTGATCATTGCCGAGAAGAATCCGATGCCCCTGTGCGCCGAACTCAACTTCAGCGGCAAGGCCCTGCCCTACGCCAGGGTGCAATTGAAACTCGCCGAGACCATGCGCGTCCGGGCCGTTGCCCGCACGGCGGACGGCCGCAATCATGTGGCCTTCCGCGAAATCAAGGTCACCCTTGGCGGCTGTGGAGGCTGAAATGAGCGAACCGATCCGTATCCGCGCACAACTTCAGGGCGAAATTGCCGACATTCGCGTACTCATGCACCATCCGATGGAAACCGGCCAGCGCCGCGACGAGTCCGGGAAACCCGTCCCCGTGCATTTCATCCAGACCTTTTCCGTGAAACTGAACGGTCAGGCATTGATCGACGGGCAACTGAACACCTCGATTTCGCGCAACCCGCTGTTCGCCTTCAAGGCCGGCGGCATCAAGGCCGGCGACAAGCTGTCGGTACAGTGGACCGACAATACCGGCGCCCAGCGCCAGGACGAAATCACCGTCGGCTGAGGGACCGCCAGACGAAAAAAAGCCCGTCGAATCGACGGGCTTTTTGCTTTCCGCTTATCCGCGAGTATCAGGCGCGCTGGATATTGGAAGCTTGCTTGCCTTTCGGCCCCTGAACCACTTCAAAGGAAACCTTCTCGCCTTCCTTCAGGGTCTTGAAGCCATTCATGTTGATGGCGGAGAAATGTGCGAAGAGGTCTTCGCTGCCATCGTCGGGCGTAATGAAACCGAAGCCCTTGGAATCATTGAACCACTTGACAGTACCGATTGCCATATCTGCTACTTTCCTACAAAAAAGCGTACGAATTTCCGGGTCTCCCCGACTCCCTGTTTGAGCTCAACGACCCGGAACACGTAGTACCCGCGATACAGCCTGAATCCAAACACAGCCATTTTTTACGCCAGTTGAATTTTTCCGTCAACAATTTTCAATGCCGCAGCGCAGCATGGTTTCAGGCAAGGGAATTGCTTATTCGTTACTGTTGCAGATTGGGACGGACTGTATAGAATCGAACGCATGGCTACCAAGATTCAGGAAGGCGGACAACTTGAAGCGTTGCGCAGCAAGCTGCGGCCGCCACGCATGTACAAGGTGATGTTGCTGAACGACGATTTCACACCCATGGATTTCGTCATTAACGTTTTGCAACGTTTTTTTTCGTTGGATACTGAACAAGCGACACGAATCATGCTCAAAGTTCACAACGAAGGTCGCGGCACCTGCGGGATTTTCCCCCGGGACATCGCAGCGACCAAGGTCGAACAAGTCACGGCGTACGCGCGCCAGCACCAGCACCCGCTAGCCTGCATCATGGAGGAAAACTGATGATTGCCCAGGAACTCGAAGTCAGCCTGCACATGGCCTTCGTCGAGGCGCGCCAGAAGCGCCACGAATTCATCACCGTCGAGCACCTCCTGCTGGCCCTGATCGACAATCCGTCGGCCGCCGACGCCCTGCGTGCCTGTGGTGCGAAACCCGACACGCTGCGCAAGGATCTGAGCAATTTCATCGACGAGCACACGCCGACCGTCTCCGGCGAGGATGACATCGACACCCAGCCGACCCTGGGTTTCCAGCGCGTCATCCAGCGCGCCATCCTGCATGTCCAGTCTTCCGGCAAGAAGGAAGTGAACGGCGCCAACGTGCTGGTCGCCATCTACGGCGAGAAGGACTCGCACGCCGTGTATTTCCTGCAGAAGCAGGGCGTCACCCGGCTCGACGTGGTCAATTACATCTCGCACGGCATCAGCAAGGTGCCGCAGCAGAAGGCCGCGCCGGAAGGCGAGGTCGAGACCGAGGGCGAAAAGGGCGAAGCCGGCCCGCTCGAGCAATACACGATCAACCTCAACGCACTTGCACTGCAGGGCAAGATCGACCCGCTGATCGGCCGCGACAAGGAACTCGAACGCGTCATCCAGACGCTGTGCCGGCGGCGCAAGAACAACCCCCTGCTGGTCGGCGAAGCCGGCGTCGGCAAGACGGCGATCGCCGAAGGCCTGGCGCGCAAGGTGGTCGAGGGCGACGTCCCGGAAATCCTGGCGCAGGCCAACGTCTATTCGCTGGACATGGGTTCTCTGCTGGCCGGCACCAAGTACCGCGGCGATTTCGAACAGCGCCTGAAGGGCGTCCTCAAGGCGCTGCAGGACAACCCGAACGCAATCCTGTTCATCGACGAGATCCACACGCTGATCGGCGCCGGCTCGGCCTCGGGCGGCACGCTCGACGCCTCCAACCTGTTGAAGCCGGCGCTGTCGTCGGGCCAGCTGAAGTGCATCGGCGCCACCACCTACACCGAGTTCCGCGGCATCTTCGAGAAGGACAGCGCGCTGTCGCGGCGCTTCCAGAAGATCGACGTCAATGAACCATCGGTCGCCGAGACCATCGAAATCCTCAAGGGCCTGAAGGCACGCTTCGAGGCACATCACGGGATCAAGTACTCGACCACGGCGATCTCGTCGGCAGTCGAGCTGGCCTCGCGCTACATCACCGACCGCCACCTACCGGACAAGGCCATCGACGTCATCGACGAGGCCGGCGCAGCCCAGCGCATCCTGCCGAAGTCCAAGCAGAAGAAGACGATCAACAAGACCGACATCGAGGAAATCGTCGCCAAGATTGCCCGCATTCCGTCGCAGCACGTATCGATGGACGACCGTAGCGCATTGAAGAATCTCGACCGCGATCTCAAGGCAACCGTCTTCGGGCAGGACAAGGCCATCGACGCGCTGACCAAGGCGATCAAGATGGCCCGTTCCGGCCTCGGCAACCCGGGCAAGCCGATCGGCGCCTTCCTGTTCTCCGGCCCGACCGGTGTCGGCAAGACCGAAGTCGCCAAGCAACTGGCCTACTTCCTCGGCATCGAGCTGCAGCGTTTCGACATGTCCGAGTACATGGAGCGTCACGCCGTCTCCCGCCTGATCGGCGCGCCGCCGGGCTACGTCGGCTTCGACCAGGGCGGCCTGCTGACCGAGGCGATCACCAAAAAGCCTTACTGCGTGCTGCTGCTCGACGAAATCGAGAAGGCCCACCCGGACATCTTCAACATCCTGCTCCAGGTCATGGACCACGGCACGCTGACCGACAACAACGGACGCAAGGCCGACTTCCGCAACGTGGTCATCATCATGACCACCAATGCCGGCGCCGCCGACCTGCAGAAGGCTTCGATGGGCTTCACCTCAAGCAAGGAAACCGGGGACGAGATGGCCGAGATCAAGCGGCTGTTCACGCCCGAGTTCCGCAACCGCCTGGACGCCACGATCTCCTTCCGTCCGCTCGACCACGACATCATCCTGCGCGTCGTCGACAAGTTCCTGATGCAGCTGGAAGAACAGCTGCACGAGAAGAAGGTCGAGGCGCACTTCACCGACGCGGTCAAGGAAATGCTCGCCGAGAAGGGTTTCGACCCGCTCATGGGCGCGCGGCCGATGGCCCGGTTGATCCAGGACACGATCCGCTCGGCGCTGGCCGACGAACTGCTGTTCGGCAAGCTGGCCAGCGGCGGCAAGGTCACCGTCGATCTCGACGCGGACGGCAAGATCAGGCTCGATTTCGAGGAGGAAAACCTCGAAGCCACCGTCTGACAATTGCCTTCTCCCCCCAAAGCCGTGCAAGATTGCACGGCTTTTTCATTTCCGGAGACCCGAATGAGCTTCAAGACCCCCGACCTGTGCGACCAGTACGAAGCCGAGCTCGGCAAGACGGTGCGCGTCGTTGCCCCGATGTTCCAGCGTTATGGCGGCCGCACGGCTTTTTCCGGCGAAATCGTCACACTGAAGATTTTCGAGGACAACACGCTGGTCCGGGAAATCTTCAACGAGCCCGGTCACGGCAAGGTACTGGTCATCGACGGCGGCGGCTCGCTGCGCTGCGCCCTGGTCGGCGACCAGCTGGCCATCCTGGCCAACAAGAACGGCTGGGAAGGCGTGGTCGTCTATGGCTGCATCCGCGACTCCGGCGACATCAACGGCATCGACATCGGCGTGCGCGCACTCAACACGCATCCGCAGAAAACCGTCAAGAAAGGCATCGGCGACCGCAATCTCCCGCTGACTTTCGGCGGTGTCACCTTCCATCCCGGCGAATGGCTCTACGCCGACGAGGACGGTGTGCTCGTGTCGGCCAAACCACTGCTCTGAAGCCCTCTCTCGTCGCGGTATTCTGGCTGCTGAACCAGGCCGCCCTGCCGGCCTGGGCCGAACTTCAGGAAAGCATCCGCACCCGCCATTACACCGCTGACCACCGTCCCGGGACGACGCTGCTGGCCAGTCTGAACCGGCACTCGCCGATCCGGCAGGATGGCCAGGTGTTTCATGCCTACACGGCGTGGAACATTCAGTGGAATTTCCGTTGGTGGGAAGAGCGCGACGGTCGTTGCCGAATTACCGGCAACCGCACCAGCCTGCAGGCCGAAATCACGCTACCGCAACTCAACACGGGCGATCCGGCGGTTCGCCGTCGCTTCGATCTCTACCTGCTGGCGCTGCGCGCGCACGAAATGGAACACGTGAAGATTGCCCGGGACTACGGGCGGCGCATCGATGAAGGCATCCTGCGCCTGCCGCAAATGCCCTCCTGCGCCGCGCTCACCCGCGCCGCCAACGGTCTGGGCGAAAGCCTGATGCGGGAAGCCGCCGTGGCCGAACGCGAGATGGACCGGCAGACCGAGCATGGCGCCCGCCAGGGCGCCACCTTGCTGGGCGACTGAGACGGGGCTCAGCCCTCCAGCAGCACGGCGCTTTCGCAGCCGACCCGCACCGTACCCCAATGACGGCCGCCGACCATGATCGGCATGTTGATCTCGGACAGGATTTCCCCGGTATCGCGGGCGTAGGTCTGAACCAGCAGCGGCTGGGTATTCTTCGCCCCGCGCTGTCCGGTGACGTCGTCCCAGATGCGCCGGGTGCGGTTGCCGACCAGATCGTTCTGGTAGTTGCCGGTCAGCGGCCGGGAGAATTTCTGGTTGTGGATGGCACCGTAACCCCGGTTATCGATGATCAGCGCATAAACCCCACCGCGCAGGCTGGACAGCGCCTGCTCGAACAGCGGTTGGACCTGCTGTTCGAAGCTGCTGCAATAGCTGACCTCGTACTTCTGGGGGTTGGTGTTGGGCATCGGGCGGTAGTTCTGATCCCAGATATCGACACCGCGCGATGCCAGCTCGGCCAGTTTGTCCTGGATGGCGTCGCGGAACTGGCGTGCCTTGTCGACGTTGAAGTCGAATGCACCGCGCCCGATCTTGAACCGCGAGACCAGTTCCTGGACGCTCTCGGTCGCCTGGCTGAGCGCCTGCGTCGTCTGCTCGGAAGACTTCATGCTGCCGGCAACTTCGACCGAAAGATCGTGCACCTGCCGCACCGAATCGTGCACCTGGGAATTGGTCGCCGTCAGCTGTTCCATCGCGGCGGCAATCTGATTCAACTGATCGCCGGTACGTTCGAAGTTGCCGACCATCTGCTGGAACTCGCCGGAGGACCGCTCGACCACCTCGCGCGTCAGGCGGATGTCGCCGTTGATGACTTCGTTCTCCCGCTGGGTCTCTCGGACCAGATCGATCATGCCGCCGATGTTCACGGTGATTTCCTGGGTTGCCACGTTGACCCGTTCGGCCAGTTTGCGCACCTCGTCGGCAACCACGGCGAAACCGCGCCCCATCTCACCGGCCCGCGCCGCCTCGATCGCCGCGTTGAGCGCCAGCAGGTTGGTCTGGTCGGCAATATCCTTGATCAGGCCGGCAATCAGGCGAATGCTGTCGGAACGCTCGGCCAGATGGCCGACGGTTTCGTTGAACTGGTGCAGCTTGTTGCTGACGCCCTGGACCTTGCCGACGATGTCCTGCATCTCGTCGAGCGAATTGCGCGCCGTGGCAAGGTTGGTATCGGTCGAATGCGAAATCAGCTCGGCCGAACTGGAGACCTCCTGGATCGCCTGCACGGCCTCGGAACTGGCGCCGAACACCGAGTTAGCAATCTGCCCCTGCTGGTCGGCGCGCGTCGCCGTCGAAGAAACCGTGCGCTTGACCACTACCGCCTCGCGCGCGATGTTCACGCTCATCTTGCGGACCTCGCTGATGATCTCGCGCATCTTGTCGGCGAAGCGGTTGTAGGCCTCGGCCAGGGTGCGCAACTCGTCGTGGGTGATGGTCGGCAGATTGCGAGAGAAATCGCCCTCGCCGCGCCCGATCTCGTCAAAAATGGTGGCGATCATGCGTACCGGGCGCAGGATCAGGTAGCGGATATAGAGAATCTGCAGGAGATTCCAGCACAGGGCAATGACAGTCAGCACTATCATCAGCATCAAGCCCTGGTCCAGGCTTTCGGATACCCGCTGCAGGACCTCCACCGGCGCCCCCGATTTCGCCATTTCCTCGGCCACCACGCCCTTCTGATGGACATAGATGCCGAGGTAAAAGAGATCGATGAAGAAGAGCAGCAGGAAACTCATCAACTTTTTGGTCAACGAGTTCCAGAAAGTGCGCTCGATCCAGTCGTAGAGACCTCTGAAGAATTCCATGGAATCACCAAATATATCTAAATTTATTGAATTCAACCTCGCCAGCCCGGCGCGGTCAAGCGCAAAAACGGGGTAGGCGCGATACAAAAAATGCTGCACCGCGTTTCACTGGCACAAATATCGTTTCACATCGCGAAAAATCGCCGATAAAACCATGTTTTTAATGAATTATTTTTTGTCTTATGTCTTATATAAGACTATTGCTGCCGTGCACGATTTTATCTATACTCTCGGACATCGCAGGCAGCAAGAATGTTTCTGCGCAATACCGATTTCCCAACCCAACTTCTGAGGAATACACATGAGCACTCGCGAACAGCAAATCGCCGCCCTGGAAAAAGACTGGGCCGAAAACCCCCGTTGGAAGCTCGTCAAGCGCGGCTACTCCGCTGCCGACGTGGTTCGCCTGCGTGGCTCCCTGCAGCCGGAATACACCCTGGCCCAGCGCGGCGCCAAGGTCCTCTGGGAAAAGGTCAACGGCGGTGCCAAGAAGGGTTATGTGAACGCCTTCGGCGCCATCACCGCTGGTCAAGCCATGCAACAGGCCAAGGCTGGCCTGGAAGCCGTGTATCTCTCCGGCTGGCAGGTTGCTGCCGACGGCAACACCTCGGAAACCATGTACCCGGACCAGTCGCTGTACGCCTACGACTCCGTCCCGACCATGGTTCGCCGCATCAACAACACCTTCAAGCGCGCTGACGAAATCCAGTGGTCGCGTGGCATCAATCCGGGCGACGAAGGCTTCATCGACTACTTCCTGCCGATCGTTGCCGACGCAGAAGCCGGTTTCGGCGGCGTGCTGAACGCCTTCGAACTGATGAAGAACATGATCGCCGCCGGCGCCGCCGGTGTGCACTTCGAAGACCAGCTGGCTGCCGCCAAGAAGTGCGGCCACATGGGTGGCAAGGTACTCGTCCCGACCCGCGAAGCCGTCGAGAAGCTGATCTCCGCTCGTTTCGCTGCTGACGTCATGGGCGTTCCGACGCTGATCCTGGCCCGCACCGATGCCGAAGCCGCCAACCTGATCACCTCCGACTACGACGAGAACGACAAGCCGTTCCTCACCGGCGAGCGCACCCAGGAAGGTTTCTACCGCGTCAAGAACGGTCTGGAGCAGTCGATCTCCCGCGGCGTTGCCTACGCCCCGTACGCCGACCTCGTCTGGTGCGAAACCGGCGTGCCCGATATCGGCTTCGCCCGCGAATTCGCCCAGGCCGTTCAGGCCGCCTGCCCGGGCAAGCTGCTGTCGTACAACTGCTCGCCGTCCTTCAACTGGAAGAAGAACCTCAACGACTCGCAGATCGCCTCCTTCCAGGAAGAACTGTCGGCGCTGGGCTACAAGTACCAGTTCATCACCCTGGCCGGTATCCACGTCAATTGGTACAACACCTTCAAGTTCGCCCACGCCTATGCTCGCGGCGAAGGCATGAAGCACTACGTTGAAATGGTTCAGGAACCGGAATTCGCCGCTCGCGAACAAGGCTACACCTTCGTTTCGCACCAGCAGGAAGTCGGTACCGGTTACTTCGACGAAGTCACCACCGTCATCCAGGGTGGCTCCTCCTCGGTCAAGGCTCTCACCGGCTCGACCGAAGAAGAACAGTTCCACTAATCAGCAAGCGTTTGCGATTGCCGCAACATCCTGCGGCATCCGGAAGGCCGATCCTCAAAAGGGATCGGCCTTTTTCGTCGTAGGCGCCGGAGAGGCGTAGAATCGAGCTGAACATACAACCACAAAGGAGCATGGGATGTTTCCCGAATACCGAGACCTGATCTCCCGGCTGAAAACCACGGATCGCCATTTCCAGAACCTGTTCGACAAGCACAACGAGCTTGATCAGAAAATCAAGAACATGGAAAACCACGTCGAACCGGGTACGCCCCTGGAAATTGAAGTGCTGAAGAAGGAAAAACTGGCGCTCAAGGACGAGCTTTACGAAGTCCTGCGCAAGGCGGAAGCCTGACCGGCAAGCGCCGTAATTGCCCTAAAGCGCAGCAAAAGACCGCCTCATGCGAGTGCGGTCTTTTTTATTCTGGAAAAATCCGCCAGAAAACTATCCAAAAGGTCATAATATCAATAGGCTCAATCGACCAAACACCCCAACGTGACCACCTTGTGGCAAAAAATCAGCAAGAACATTCTGGCGCCTTCGCAACTGAACGGCAGCCAGATTCTCGATATGCTGACCCCGGCCGGCCGGAGTTCCGAACTTCGCCGTCATGCGGCTTCCGTGATCATGGCCCGCGTCCAGTTGATTGCCGGCCTCTTTGCCGTTCTAGTCCCCCTCGGGGCCATCGTCGACCTCCTGGTGTTCGACCTGCACACCGCGGCCAACCTGGTCGGCCTGCGCATCCTCTCGGCCCTGGTCTTCGGCGCCCTGGCCTGGCCCCGCGAAGTCTCGCTGACGCGCCCGTACGTGCAGGCGCTGGCCGCCTTGCTGGTCCTGTTGCTGGTGCCGTCGCTGTTCCATCTGTTCTCGGCGGACATGCTCGCTGCCGCCAGCCAGACCAAGACCCAGCAGCTGGTCGCCCAGTTGTACGCCTACCTGCCGACCATCGTCCTCGGCGGACTGGCCATTTTCCCGCTCACCGCAATTGAAGCTGCCTTGCTGGCTTTGCCGGTCATTACCCTGAGTCTTTACGGTGTGATCCTGTCCGGGCAGATGACGGAACTGGCCCAATACGGCGGCATGCTGTGGTTCATGCTGATGATGCTGGGCGTCGCCATGTTCTCGGGCATGAGCCAGTGTCACTACATGGCAACGCTGGTGGTCAAGGCCATGCACGACCCACTGACCGGTGCCTACACGCGACGCTCGGGTGAAGACGCACTGGCGCTGCTGTTCCGCCTCAACAACATGTCCGGCAAGCCGCTGACGCTGGCGTTCATCGACCTCGACCGCTTCAAGAGCGTCAACGACAGTTACGGCCATGAAGCAGGCGATCGCTGCTTGCGCACCCTGTCCGACAACATCCGGAACGCGCTGCGCCGAAGCGACCTGCTGATCCGCTGGGGCGGCGAGGAATTCGTCGCCGTCCTGCCCGACACCCCGCCGGAGAGCGTCGGGCCGCTGTTGCAACGCATGCGCGACTTGGGCCTCGGCCTGCGCCCGGACGGCCAGCCGATGACTGCTTCGATCGGTATTGCGTCGAGCAAGGAAGCCAACACCGCGAACTGGGAAAGCATGGTGCAGCGCGCCGACCAGCGCATGTACGAAGCCAAGCAGCGCGGCCGCGACGGTGTCGTCTGGCCGGACGGTCACTGGCAGCCACTGACCCCGCTCAGTCAGACGGACGCGACCACATCCACAGCAGGATGACCACACCGATGCTCAGCGGCAGGTAACGCCAGTCGCAGGGCAGGGTGAACCAGCCAGCGACGGCACTGATCGCCAGCATCAGCGTCGCCAGGCGCTTGGCGATCAAGGGGATGGCGCCGCGCTCGCGCCAGGCAATGATCGCCGGCCCGGTTCGCGGATGATTCAGCAGCCGCGCCTCCCATTCCGGATGCGAGCGGGCAAAGCAGTAAGCGGCAAGAATCAGGAAAGGCGTGGTCGGCAGCAACGGCAGGACGACACCGAGCCCGCCCAGCGCCAGCGCACACACCCCCATTACCCGGAAAGCCGGTTTTTTCACCGCAATTCCCAATAACTGGGCCGGCTGTAGTTTTCCTTGAGCAGATCGATGAACAGGCGCACCCGCAAAGGCAGATGCCGGCGCTGGGGAAACACCGCGTAAATACCCATGGGCGGTGCCTGCCAGGCGTCGAGCACCGAGGTCAGCCGGCCCTCCTTGAGGTCGCGGCCGACCTCCCACAGCGAGCGCCACGCCAGCCCGCGCCCGGCCAGTGCCCACTCGTGCAGCACTGCGCCGTCGTTGCACTCGAAACTGCCCCCCACCTTGAGCGTCCGGGTTTCGCCGCTGTCCGGATGCCGGAACAGCCAGCCACGCTGCTGCCCGAGCGAGAGGCAATTGTGCCCAGCCAGATCATCCGGCGTCCGTGGCACACCGTGCGCGACCAGATAGGCCGGACTGGCCACCACCATGCGCCGCATTTCGCCGAGACGCACGCTGACCAGGCTGGAATCGGTCATTTCACCGATCCGGATGGCGCAGTCGATGTTCTCGTTGATCAGGTCGACCAGGCGGTCGCTAAGGTTGAGATTGACCCGGACCTCCGGATTGGCCTGCATGAAGTCGCCGACCAGCGGTGCCACATGCTGGCGACCGAAACCGGCCGGCGCCGATATCTTGAGATAACCACTGGCCTGCACCCCGCCCAGGGAAACCGCGGCTTCGGCATTGGCCAGGTCGTTGAGCAGCTTCTGGCAATCCTCGAGGAAAGCCTGGCCTTCGAAGGTCAAGGTCAGCCGGCGCGTGGTACGCAACAGCAGACGCACGCCCAGCCGCGCTTCGAGCGCATCGATACGACGCCCGATAATGGCCGGCGTCACGCCCTCCAGCCGGGCCGCCGCCGACAAACTGCCCCGGGTTGCGACACTGACGAAGGCTTCGATCTGCTTTAAGCGGCTCATTTGATACCCACAGTAAAAGATGAAGTGATTCTAGCGGTATTTCAAGTCTTATAGAAGACTCATACAATGCATCGCATTGCAGCATTCCAATCACTCTCTACCGGAGGTCCTCTCATGGCCATCAACCTGCCCGCTGGCGTGCAAATCAACGCCCCGATCAAGCCCGAATGGGAATCCATCCTGACCACCGAAGCGCTCGAGTTCGTCGCCAAGCTGCACCGTGCCTTCGAAGCCCGTCGCCAGGAACTGCTCAAGGCCCGCATCGAGCGCCAGGCGCGCATCGACGCCGGCGAAATGCCGGACTTCCTGCCGGAAACCAAACACATCCGCGAAGGCGACTGGAAGGTCGCCCCGGTGCCGGCCGCCCTGCAGTGCCGCCGCGTTGAAATCACCGGCCCGGTCGAAGCCAAGATGATTATCAACGCCTTCAACTCGGGCGCCGATTCCTACATGACCGATTTCGAGGATTCCAACAGCCCGAACTGGGATAACCAGATCCAGGGTCAGGTGAACCTGTACAAGGCGATCCGCCGCGAACTCTCGTTCAAGAACGAAAACGGCAAGGAATACAAGCTCAACGACAAGATCGCCACCCTGCAGATCCGTCCGCGCGGCTGGCACCTCGATGAGAAGCACGTCCTCGTTGACGGCCAGCGCGTCTCCGGCGGCATCTTCGACTTCGGCCTGGTCTTCTTCCACAACGCCAAGGAACAGATCGCCCGCGGCGCCGGCCCGTTCTACTACCTGCCGAAGATGGAAAGCCATCTTGAAGCCCGCCTGTGGAACGACATCTTCGTCATGGCCCAGGATCATGTCGGCCTGCCGCAGGGCACGATCAAGGCCACCGTGCTGGTCGAGACCATCCTCGCCACTTTCGAGATGGAAGAAATCCTCTTTGAGCTGCGCAACCACTCCGCCGGTCTCAACGCCGGTCGCTGGGACTACATCTTCTCGTGCATCAAGAAGTTCAAGAAGAACAAGGACTTCTGCCTGGCCCAGCGCAGCGCCATCACCATGGAAGTGCCGTTCATGCGCGGCTATGCCCTGGCGCTGGTGCAGGCCTGTCACAAGCGCGGCGCCCCGGCCATGGGCGGCATGTCGGCGCTGATCCCGATCAAGAACGATCCGGTCGCCAACGAAAAGGCCCTGGCCGGCATCCGTCACGACAAGACCCGCGACGCCAACGATGGCTTCGACGGCGGCTGGGTGGCCCACCCGGGCCTGGTGCCGATCGCCATGGAAGAGTTCGTCAAGGTCCTCGGCGACCGCCCGAACCAGTTCGAGAAGCAGGTTGAAGGCAAGTTCGGTCCCGAGCAGTGGCTCGACTTCCGTCCGACCACCCCGATCACCGAAGCCGGCCTGCGCAACAACATCAACGTCGGCATCCACTACCTCGGCGCATGGCTGGCCGGCAACGGCTGCGTGCCCATCCACAACCTGATGGAAGACGCCGCCACCGCCGAAATCTCCCGCTCGCAAGTCTGGCAGTGGGTGGTTTCGCCCAAGGGCATCCTCGACGACGGCCGCAAGGTCACCGTGGAAATGGTCCGCCCGATGATCGCCGAGGAACTGGCCAAGGTGAAGGCCACCGTTACCGCCCAGGGCGAGGACACCGCGACCTACGACCAGGCCGCCGAGATCTTCGACCGCATGTCGCTGACCCCGGACTATCCGGAGTTCCTGACCCTGCCGCTGTACGAAGCGATGGCCTGATAACACAACCAACGCAGAGGAATTTGAACGCCGGGGCAACCCGGCGTTTTTTTGTTCACCTGGGCTTTTCCGGGAATCATTGACCTTGATCAAAAAAAGGCGGAAAACCCCCCGTGAACAAGGGGTTTAGCACTTGGTCGGCGCCCCGCACTCAGCCATAATGCCTGTTCCCTGACACCTTGTTGCCGGAACATTACCTGTGAATCTCAACACCAAGGTCACCCTGTTCTTCATCGCCATCGCCGTGACGCTGATGGCAGTCCTGGTCGCCATCAGTCTCTACGCCTTCCGCAGCTTCTCCATCGCTTCGGCCACCGACCATATCCGCACCGCCGGCGAGGTCGTGCGCGTGCATCTGACCGAGGCGATGATCAACGGCGTCATCGACCGCCGCGAGAGCTTCCTAAAGCGCATGCTCGAAGTTCAGGGGCTGCGCTCGGCACGGGTCGTCCGCTCGCCCGAGCTTGAGCGGCAGTTCGGCATGGGCCTGAACATGGAAAGTCGCCCGGATGCCATCGAACGCCAGGTGATGGCCGGCGGTCGCGCCACCTTCGAAATCTTCAAGGAAGAGGGCGAAACGATGTTCCGCGGCACCATTCCCTACATCGCCACCTCGAACGGCACGCCGAACTGCCTGCAGTGCCACGAGGTCACCGAAGGAACGGTACTCGGCGCAGTGACCATGACCATGTCGATCGATGGTTTGCGGCACAAGGCCTTGTGGACGGTGGCCGGAATCACCGGTGCGGTGGCGCTGTTTGCCCTGCTGCTGATTCTGCTGCTGCGCCGCCTGCTGCGGCCGATCTCGGAAACCGCGACCGCCGTCGAGCACGCCGTTCAGCGCGCCCTTGACGGCGATTTCAAGGCCCATGTCGAGCAACGGACCAACGACGAAATCGGGCAGATCGCCAACGACATGAACCGCCTGCTGCGCTTCCTGGAAACCGGCCTGAACCGGATCGGCACCAGCGTCGCCAAGCTGACCGAGCGCACTGCGACCCCGGGCGAGAACCTGCTGACGGCAACCATCGACATGGTCGATGGGCTGTCCAAGGCCTCGCATTTCAAGCAGGCGATCGAAGAGGACGAAACCAAGTCGGAAATCTACCAGCGTCTATCGACGACACTGCAACAGGAATTCGGCCGCCAGGAATTCTCGCTCTACGAGATCACCAGCAACAAGAAGCAGATGAAGAGCATCATCGTCGACGGCGAGGTTGCCGACGGCTGCCGCTGGTGCGACCCGGAAATCCTGGTTCGCCCCGAGGCCTGCCGTGTCCGCCGAACCGGCCATGTCGTCGACAGCATCGACAATCCCGGCATCTGCTATGCCTTCCAGCCGCCGGCCGAAGCCGGTGACCGGCGTCACGTCTGCTTCCCGATCATCCAGTCCGGCTCGGTCGGCAGCATCGTCCAGATCATCTGCAAGCCCGAAGAGGAAAGCAAGCTGCAGGAATGTGCCCCGCTGCTCCAGGTCTACCTGCGCGAAACCGCGCCGGTGCTGGAAACCAAGCGCCTCATGGAAAGCCTGCGCGACTCGACCCTGCGCGACCCGATGACCGGGCTGAACAACCGCCGCTTCCTCGAGGAGTACGTCGAAACCCTGGTCGCCGGCGTCCAGCGCAAACGCGGCCACGCGGCGGTGATGATGCTCGACCTCGACTATTTCAAGATGGTCAACGACACCCACGGCCACGACGCCGGCGACGCCGTGATCAAGGCCATGGCCAACGTGCTCAAGCAGGCCGTGCGCGCTTCCGACCTGGTCATCCGCTACGGCGGCGAGGAGTTCCTGATCATCCTGCTCGACAGCAGCGCGGAACAGGCATTCTCGATCGCCGAGAAGATCCGCCTGGAAGTCGAAGCGCTGAAGATACAGATCGGCAGCATCGTGCTGAAGAAGACCATCTCCATCGGCATTGCCGACTTCCCCGGCGACAGCGCGACTTTCTGGCAGGCGGTCAAGTTTGCCGACATCGCGCTGTATCAGGCCAAGGAAACCGGCCGCAACCGGGTCATCCGGTTCACTCCCGAAATGTGGTCGAGCGACGAAGAGTATTGATTACCAGAAGTAAAATATCATTCGCCTTTTTCGGGCATTAACAAAACAAAAAGACAGAAATACACTGGGCGGCATGTCCCTGCCGGAGCCAGCCATGCTTGCCGCCCTTTCCCTGCTGCTCGTCTGCCAGTTATGCGGCGAAGTCCTCGTTCGCTGGCTGGCGTTGCCCGTTCCCGGCCCGGTTGCCGGCATGTTGCTGTTGTTCCTGTTGCTGGTGCTGCGCCGCGGCCCTGACGAAGAACTGCGCTCGACCAGCCAGAATCTGCTCAAGCACCTGTCGCTGCTGTTCGTGCCGGCCGGTACCGGCATCGTCCTGCATCTCGACCGGGTCGGCGAGCAGTGGCTGGCGCTGCTGCTGTCGCTGCTGGTCAGCACCGTCCTGACCCTGCTGGTCACCGCCTGGGTGATGCACCTGTGCACGCGGAGCAAGCCATGACCCAGCCCATCGGAGAACTCTGGGTCTACCTGTCGGCCTCGCCGCTGCTCGGGCTGACCGTCACCCTGCTTGCTTACCAGCTTGCCCACAGTCTCTACCTGCGCAGCGGCCAGCATCCGCTGGCCAATCCGGTATTGATCGCCGTCGCCATCCTGGCCGGCCTGCTGTGGCTGACCGGCACCGGTTACGAAACCTATTTCGCCGGCGCCCAGTTCGTGCACTTCCTGCTCGGTCCGGCCACCGTTGCCCTGGCCGTGCCGCTATACACGCAATTCCGCCGCGTGCGCAGCATGCTGCTGCCGATTTCGGCCGGGCTGCTGGCCGGCAGCGCCACGGCCATCGTCTCCGCCGTGCTGATCGCCCGCCTGTTCGACGCCGACCTGGCGACCCAGGCGTCGCTTGCGCCCAAATCGGTGACCACCCCGATCGCCATGGGCATCGCCGAAAAAATCGGCGGCCTGCCGTCGCTGACCGCCGTCCTGGTGATCTTCACCGGTGTGCTCGGCGCCATCATCGCCGGCAAGGTATTCGCCATCGCTCGCATCGGCGACCCGGCAATCCGCGGCTTCTCCCTGGGCGTCGCCTCGCACGGTATCGGCACCGCCCGCGCCTTCCAGATCGATGAGCAAACCGGCGCCTTCGCGGCACTGGCCATGGGTCTGAACGGACTGCTGACGGCCCTGCTGCTGCCGGTCATCGCAAACTGGCTTTTCCAGTAAGGGTAAGTACCAATGGCCGAACCGCCATCCGGGGCCAAGAATCCCGTCATGTTCCCCAAACCGCCTGCCCCCTCGCCGCACCAGACCTGGTTATGGAACGCCCCTTACCTGGCGGTGGGCATCTTCGCCCTGGCCATGCTGATCATCACCGGCCTGTTGCAGTGGCGCGAGCACGACACCGCCCGTTCGGCGCTTGAAGCCGACATGCACTGGGCCGAGCGGACCCTGGAAAACCGCCTGTTCAACCACCTTGAATTCCTGCGCGAACTGGGCCGCGAACAGGAATTCATGCAGCTCAATTACGAATCCTTCCAGGTCAAGGCCAGCCGCTACGTCCGGGAAAATCCGGAAATCCTGGCCATCGCCTGGGTCGACACCGACGGCTACGTCGAATGGGTGGCCCCCAACGAATCGAACGCCACCTTCGTCGGCGAACGGCTCGGCGGCATCCGGCTGACGGCCCTGCAGGAAGCGCTGCGCATCCGTCGGGAAGTGGTTTCGCCCGACTATCCCGACATCGACCGCCGCCCCCTGCACGACCTCATCCTGCCGGTGCAGCGCGGCAGCGCCGATCTCGGCGCCTTCATCGCCCTGCAGTCGCTGGAAACCCTATTGCGCGCCTCGATGCCCACCGCCTTCACGACGCGCTACAGCCTGAGCGTCATGGACGCCGAAGAGCGCGAGGTGTTCAGCAACACGTCGGTCAAACCGAGCGACCGCCAGATATCCGGCCGCATCAACCTGAACCTGCCGAACAACCGCCTCGGGCTGGAGATCGTCGCCTACCGCGCCGGCGGCGTCTGGCTGACGCTGCTGCCCACGCTGCTGATCGTCCTGCTGACCGCGATCACCTCGATCACCATGCTGCAATTGCGTCGGCATGCCAAGCATCGGGCCGAAACCGAGGAACAATTGCGCGCCGCCTATGCCTTCCGCCAGGCCATGTCGCAATCGCTGATCACCGGCCTGCGGGCCATCGACCTGGAAGG
>OGCL01001746.1_pt1 | contig 17329 bp, 16 predicted proteins | sample 1570041 | NCBI WGS metagenome assembly OGCL01 (sample SAMN06266162, study PRJEB24511) | hot springs metagenome | isolation source: Hot spring water | place: South Africa: Limpopo | collected 2015-06-22
GCTTCGCTCGTTTTCTCGGTCGCTGCGCTCCGTGCGCCTCGCATCGGGCCCTCCTCGCGACGTTTTTCAACAGCCTGATAACGGTTCGACCTTGAACCTAAAAACCGCAGTTGACCACTTGGACGACTGCGTAGCATGTTGGTTATATTGAGTTTTCAGTCTTTGCTCGACTTCACCGATGGGGTGAGATCTCTACACGCCCGTTTGACGGCCCAAACGTGCGCCTGGCTTTGTGTGGTCCTTCGGCCCATCCCTCGCTACGCTCGGGACCCGCACGGCGCGCTGTCCTGCGCCCTGCGGGCGGGTCGCGCCAGACACCCGTTTGGACCGCCCTTCGGTCGTGTTCAACTGCGGTTTTTAGGTTGAACCCAGATTGTCCATTCGGACGCGAGAGGATGGCGAGGCGGAACGCGAGGCCGTTCGGGCGCTTGAGAGGAAGCCATTGCCGAGCCTATGGCCGACGAGCAAGCGCCCGAAAGGGCCGCGATCCCTCCGCCAGCGCGCGCGTAGGCCCAAAGGGCCGCCGAATGGACAATCTGGGTTGAAAGCAACCATGGTGCTGGCGATGTTCCACGGGCTGGGCGTCAAACCGCCTTACTCGCGCTCGCGAGCAAAATCCCGCCCGCTGGTCCGGCAAGACGCGCAACTGGACGCCCATCGGCAACGTCACCCTCAACCCGGAACGCGATTCGGCCATACGCATGAGTTCGCCTCACAAGGATATTCAACCGCTGGCCGCATGATTCAGGCGACAACGATCTTGACATGCGCTGATCCGCATGACCCAAGACGCCTGCCAACCGCTCAAGGTAACCTCCAGTTCGTCGTCGATCGCCATGTCATCGCCCTCATGAATGAAGATGACTCGGTGATCGGCAAGGTTCGGCATTTATCGACACAGTCAGATTAAAGTGTACTAATTTTATAGGGTATAAACCCGTCAGGAGGAGGTCATCATGTATGCCGTTGCACAGAATGTAGTCGTTCCCGGTTTAGAGCCCGCCCGTGAGGACGGTTTTCCATTCGCTCCCGCCGGCTGGTCGCGCGCCGAGGCCGAAGCCATGGCCAGAATCGAAGGGCTGCAGCTTACCGAGATGCACTGGGAGGTGCTGTGCGCCTTGCAGGAATACCATGCCCGCCACGAGGATCTGGGCTACATTCAGCCACGCGAGTGGCTTGACGCCCTGGAAGAACGTTTTCATCCCGAGGGCGGGGTGAAGTTCCTGTATCAGCTGTTTCCGCGCGGGCCTCTCGCCCAGGGCTGTCGCCTCGCCGGCCTGGAGCCGCCGCCGGGGGCGCGCGACCACGGCTTCGGCAGCGTCATGTGATTGCAGGGCGGTGCGGGCCCGTTTTCGGGGCCCGCACCGCCGCCACGCAGTGGCATCAAAGCCGCTGGCCGTACATGTCGAACACGTCCATGCCACTGGAGTACTGGCGGGCGTGTTCCAGTTTCAGGTTGGTCAGCTCGACCACGATCTCAAACGGGAAACCCTGCCGGTCGCCGCGCTCGTCGTTGAGCAGATCATCGAAGAATTTCCGGCATTCATCGGGGTGTTTCCAGCACAGTGCCAGCTGGTTGATGATGCGCGGAAAGCGCGCGATGGTGGCGTTGGGATAGATCTCCGGCGTCAAGGTGCGCATCAGCTCCATGGCCTCCAGGGTCAGGCTGTCAGCGGCCGGTGATTGATCGCGATGTTCAGTCATGCATGCATCCTCCGAATGAGTCTGGTCTCATCTTAGCAGGCTGTTAGCCCTTCTCGCACCGCACGCAAAGATTGACAGCCCGAAACCCGGGTTGTTTCCACTGTCGAGGATTCGTCCCGGATCTACTTAACAGGCTGTTAACGCCGGGCGCGCCGCGAGCGATAATGCATACCTTGATCTTCGCCATTCTGCCTGGAGCCGGCATGTCCTTGCTGCAACGCATACTGTATGTCGATGATGAAACGGGGATCCAGTCCGTCGCCAAGCTGGCCCTGGAGATGGTGGGCGGCTTCACGGTGAAGTTGTGCGGTTCGGGCGAGGAAGCCTTGCGCGAGGCCGCCGCATTCGCGCCCGACCTGATCCTGCTCGACGTGATGATGCCAGGCATGGACGGCCCGGCCACCCTCGCCGCATTGCGCGAACAGCCGGCCCTGGCGGCCATCCCGGTGGTGCTCATGACCGCCAGGGCGCAAGCGGAAGATGTCGCGCGTTACCTCAGCCTGGGGGCGCTCGACGTGATCGCCAAGCCATTCGACCCCATGACCTTGGCGAGCCAGGTGCGCGCGGTGTGGGAGAAACACCATGGATGACCTTGAATCCGAATTCGCCGCCGAACTCGCCAAGCTGCGCGGCGCCTACCTCGAACATCTGCCCGAAGAACTGGCGGGCATCGCCGCCTGTGCGTCCAGCCTGAGCGGACGAGAAAGCGAACGCCCATTGCTCGACGAGCTGCATCACCGCCTGCACAAGCTGGCCGGCTCGGGCAGTACCTTCGGCCTGGATGACCTCAGTCGCGAGGCGCGCGTTCTGGAGAAACAGGCGCGTGCCTGGCTGGCCGGACCAATCGAGCGCATTGACCCCGGCGCGCTGGCGGCTTTCGTCCGCGGCACGCAGGCCCTGGCCGCCACCCTCCGGCAGGGCGAGAGCCGGCCTGCGCCACCGCTCAAGTCCGAACCGCACGCCCCGCTCGGCCGCCGTATCGACATCTGGCTCGTCGAGGACGATGCCCTGCTCGGACGCGAGATCGTGCGCCTGCTCGACCAGTTTGGCTACCAGACCCGGCTGTTCACCCGTCTCGATGCCGCCGAGCAGGCCGCCGCCAGGGAGCGGCCCGACATCCTGATCATGGACGTGCTGTTTCCCGAGGAGGGTCTCAATGCCACCGAGGCCGTGGCCAGCCGGCCGGCCTTCCGTGCCCTTGATTGCCCCATCCTGTTCATCTCCGCCCAGGGCGACTTCCATTCCAGGGTGCGTGCTGCCCGTCTCGGCGCCGAGGGTTTCCTCACCAAGCCGCTCGACGTGCCGCGCCTGGTCGATCGCCTGGAGCGGATGTTCGAGGAGCGCCAGGTCACCCCACACCGGGTGCTGATCGTCGATGACGACATCACCCTGGCCGAACATTTCCGGCTTGTCCTGCGCGGCGCTGGCATCGATGTGAAGGTGATCACCGACCCGGAGGCCATCATCGATGCCGTGGCGGCGTTCCGCCCCGAGCTGATCCTGCTCGACCTGATGATGCCCGGCTACACCGGTCCCGAGCTGGCCACGGTGATCCGCCAGTACGACGACTGGGTCGGCCTGCCCATCGTCTATCTTTCCGCCGAGACCGATCTCGACGCCCAGATCCAGGCGCTTGGCCATGGCGCCGACGATTTTCTCGCCAAGCCGATCTCCGACGCGCACCTGGTCGCCGCGGTACGGGTTCGTGTGGCGCGCGCCCGCCAGCTCGACAACCTGATGGCGCGCGACAGCCTCACCGGCCTGCTCAAGCACGCCCGCATCAAGGAAGAGGTGGAGATCGAACTGGCGCGCGCCCGGCGCGGCGGCAAGCCGATGAGCGTGGCGATGATCGACCTCGACCATTTCAAGTCGATCAACGACACCTACGGTCATGCCGTCGGCGATCGAGTCATCAAGGCCGTCGCCCATCTCATGCGCCAACGCCTGCGTCTGTCGGACGCCATTGGCCGTTATGGTGGCGAGGAGTTCATCGCCATCCTGCCCGACTGCGATTGCGATACCGCCCAAGCGGTGATCGAGGACATCCGAGCACGTTTCGCTGGCCTGCGCTTCCAGCACGAAGGCGAGGAATTCGCCTGCACGCTGTCGGCCGGACTGGCCTGCTCGACGCGTTATCCCGAGGCCAAGGGCAGCGACCTGTTGATCTCCGCCGACGAGGCGCTATATGCCGCCAAGCGTGGTGGCCGCAATCAGGTCTGCCTGGCCGACGGCAAAATGCCCAGCCTCGGCGAGGACTGATCCGGCCATGAGCGTCGACCTCGCCGCATTCCAGTACCTGTTGCAGGGGATGCGCGAACGCTTCCTCGACGAACTGGGCGAGCGCTGCGACAAATTCGATAATCTGATCCTGTCCCTGGAACGCAATCCCGCCCACCACAATGCATTCGACGAGCTCTATCGCGGCGTGCACAGTTTGAAGGGATCGGGCGGCACGCACGGTCTGCCCATTCTCACCAGCATCTGCCACCAGCTCGAAAACCTGCTCACCGAGGCCAATGGGGGGGGTGGATTCAGCGGGGCGGTGGCCAGCCAGGCCCTGGCCTACGTCGATCTGCTGCGCCGGGTAGAGGGTCCTGGGCGGGATGAAAATCCTGATTATTCGATGATCGAGGCCGACCTCGAACAGCTCCGCCTGGCCACCTTGGAAAGCCGTCACGCGGTGCTCATCGCCGAGACCTCGGCGATGATGAAGCGCATCAGCCAGAAAGCCCTCGAAGGCCTGCCGGTGAGAATCACCCCGGTCGACAATGGCCTGACGGCGCTGGAACGTCTGCTGCACGAGCCATTCGACCTGCTCATCCTGGGGCGCGAACTGAAGGAGCTCGACGGCGTCGCCGTGCTCGCCGCCTTGCGCGCCTCGCAAACACGCAACCGCAACATCACCGCCGTCCTGCTCACCAGCAACCGCGACGACATCCCCGAATTCGCCCGCGTCGACCACGTCTTGACGCGCGACCAGAAACTGGCCGCCAACTTGCGCGCGACTGCCCAGCAGGCACTGCTCCGACGTTCCGAGTGAGACCGTGCTGCACAGGCGGTGAAATTCAGGACAAATCGTGGCGAGCGCCACTCAACGCCCGGAACGGGCGGCCACGTCGCGCAGGAAGGGAATGAATTGCGACCAGTCGGCCACCGAGCCACGCTGCGTGAACACCACGATGCCATGCCGGTCGAGCACCGCGGTGCTGGGAAACACCGGCGCCACGGCGCGATCTGGCAGGGTGCGACCATCGGCCAGCCGCAAGTGTTCGTCGCGCGGCCCGCGCGCGCCGGAGTCGTAGAGTGGCAGGTTCAGGCCACGGGCCTTGAGCCAGTCGCGCGCGGCCCGAGCCGGCTCGCGTACCTGGGTGTGGACGAATACGATGTCGCGATCACGCCGCAATGCATTCTTCAGGGTCACGAACTGGGGCAGTTCATGCTGGCAGGTGGGGCACCAGGTGCCCCAGAAATGCAGCACCACTACCTTGCCGCGCAGACTGGACAGTGCAAAGGGCCGGCCGCGCGGGTCGGTGAAGGCGAGATCGGGGAAACGCTCGCCGCGCCGTGTGCCCTCGCTTGCGCGCGCCGCGCGGGCGGCATCGGCATAGGGCCCCCAGGCGCCGGCCCAGGCCCGTGCGTCGAACACCACTCGCTCATCGACGGCATACACCTGGCAGCCCGCTTCGGCGTGACGCCGGCAATCGGCAAGCGCATGGCGCTCTGCGGCCTCCGCCGAAGGCAGTTCGCCCCGCCAAGCCCAGGCGCCGCCCGGGGCGATGGCGAATGCACGGTGCGGACCAGCGGCCAGGAAATCGCGGTAGCCGACCTGGCCGCGGGCGTCCAGATGCGGTACGGCGCCCACGTCGTCGAGACGCGGCGCGCTTGCCGCGGACGTCGAGGCCAGCGCGAACAGCAGCCCGGCCAGGCCGGCGCGAATCCGGGGCGAGGCCGGGTTTGACGCCGCCATCAAGGCTGCCTTTCCACCTGCGTCACGTCCCGTACCGCGCCATTGGCGGCACGGGGGGCATGGCGGGCAACCGCGGACGGCGGAGCAGGGGCCCCGCCCTCAGGCGGGGATGCGACCCGGGAGCGGGATGCGATGCCGCCGTCATCCGTGTTGCTCGACTTGCGAAACGTCCCGTACCGCGCCGTTGGCGGCACTGGTGGTCATGGCGGCATAAGCGCGCAGCGCCGGCGAGACCACGCGCTCGCGCCCGACTGGCTTGAATGCGTCCTTGCCGCGCGCATCCATGGCGACGCGGCGGCGGGCGATCTCATCCTCGGACACGGCGAGATGAATGCGCCGCGCCGGGATGTCGATCTCGATCGTGTCGCCCTCCTCGACCAGGCCGATGAGCCCGCCCTCGGCCGCTTCCGGCGATACGTGGCCGATCGACAGCCCCGAGGTGCCGCCGGAGAAACGGCCGTCGGTGATCAATGCGCAGGACTTGCCCAGGCCCTTCGATTTTAGGTACGAGGTCGGATAGAGCATCTCCTGCATGCCGGGTCCGCCGCGCGGCCCCTCATAGCGGATCAGCACCACGTCGCCGGCCCGGATGCGGTCCGCCAGGATGGCCTCTACGGCGGCTTCCTGGCTCTCGAAGATGCGCGCCGGACCGGAAAAGCGGAGGATGCTCTCGTCCACCCCGGCGGTCTTGACGATGCAGCCGTCGCGCGCCAGGTTGCCATACAGCACGGCCAGCCCGCCGTCCTGCGAATGGGCATGCGCCACATCGCGGATGCAGCCCCGGGCCCGGTCCAGATCGAGCTCGGGATAGCGCCGATCCTGCGAGAACGCGACCTGGGTGGGCACGCCGCCGGGTGCGGCCTTGTAGAACTCGAACACCGACAGGTCGTGCGCACGCATCACGTCCCAGATGGCGAGCGCCTCGCCCAAGCTCTTGCTGTGCACGGTGCGACAGTCGCGATGGATGATCCCGGCCCGGTCGAGCTCGCCGAGGATGGCCATGACGCCGCCGGCGCGATGCACGTCTTCCATGTGATAGAGCGGCGTGGAGGGCGCTACCTTGCACAGGTTGGGTACCCGGCGGGAGAGCCGGTCGATGTCGCGCATGGTGAAATCAACGCCGGCCTCGCGCGCGGCGGCCAGAAGGTGCAGCACGGTGTTGGTCGAGCCGCCCATGGCGATGTCGAGCGCCATGGCGTTCTCGAAGGCCTGGAAGCTGGCGATCGAGCGTGGCAGCACGCTGGCGTCGTCCTCTTCGTAGTAGCGCCTGGCCAGTTCCACCGCCAGGCGCCCAGCGCGTAGGAACAGCTGGCGGCGCTCGGCATGGGTGGCGAGCAGGGAGCCGTTGCCCGGCAGCGCGAGCCCCAGCGCCTCGGTCAGACAGTTCATCGAATTGGCGGTGAACATGCCCGAGCAGGAGCCGCAGGTCGGACAGGCGGAGCGCTCCACCGCCGCCACCTGATCGTCGGAGCACTGGGCATCGGCCGCCTGCACCATGGCATCGACCAGGTCGAGCTTGAATGTCTTGTTGTCCCACACCACCTTGCCGGCTTCCATCGGCCCGCCGGATACGAATACGGCCGGGATATTCAGGCGCAGGGCGGCCATGAGCATGCCGGGGGTGATCTTGTCGCAGTTCGAGATGCACACCAGGGCGTCGGCGCAATGGGCGTTCACCATGTATTCGACGCTGTCGGCGATGAGGTCGCGGCTGGGCAGGGAATAGAGCATGCCGCCGTGGCCCATGGCGATGCCGTCATCCACCGCGATGGTGTTGAATTCCTTGGCCACGCCGCCGGCCGCCTCGATCTCGCGCGCCACCATCTGGCCGAGGTCCTTGAGGTGCACATGGCCGGGCACGAACTGGGTGAACGAGTTGGCCACGGCGATGATGGGTTTGTCGAAATCCTCGTCCTTCATGCCGGTGGCGCGCCACAGGGCGCGCGCGCCGGCCATGTTGCGACCCTGGGTGGTGGTGCGGGAACGGTACTGGGGCATGGCGTGAACCTCGCGGGGCTATAATCGGCGCGATTTTAACTTCCCGGTCGTCCCCGTGCTCGTTCACCCGCAATTCGATCCGGTCGCCCTGACGATCGGTCCACTCTCCGTGCACTGGTACGGGCTGATGTACGTGGCCGCCTTTCTGTTCTTCATTGGGCTGGGCCGCATCCATGCCCGCCGTCGGCCCGAGCTGGGCTGGGACAAGGCCCAGATCGACGATCTCCTGTTCTACGGCGTGATTGGCGTCATCCTCGGCGGTCGGCTGGGCGAGGTATTGTTTTACCAGCCGGACTATTATTTCAGCCACCCCGCCGAGATCCTCGCGGTCTGGAAGGGCGGCATGAGCTTTCACGGCGGCCTCATCGGTGTGCTGGTGACTCTCGCTTGGCATGCCCGCAAGAGCGGGCGCCGCTTCCTCGAAGTGGGCGATTTCGTGGCCCCCCTGGTGCCCACCGGCCTGATGTTCGGCCGTATCGGCAATTTCATCAACGGCGAGCTGTGGGGCCGTCCGGCCAGTCCCGAACTGCCCTGGGCCATGGTCTACCCATTCGTCGACGAACTGCCGCGCCACCCTTCTCAGCTCTACCAGGCCGCTGGCGAGGGACTGTTGCTGTTCGTCCTGGTCTGGGTCTATGCCGGCCGCCGGCGCGGCGTCGGCCAGGTCTCCGGCCTGTTCCTGTTCGGCTATGGCGTGCTGCGTTTCATCGCCGAATTCTTTCGCACCCCCGACCCCGGGATCTTCAGCGGCCTGCCCTTCGATCTGTCCACCGCGCAATGGCTGTGCCTGCCCATGATCGTGATCGGCGTCTGGTTGTGGTGGATCGGCCGACCGGTCTCCACGCATACGACAGCCAAGGTCTGAAGCCCCCCAAAGCGAGCGCCAGCGCTGGTGCGGGCCGTCAGGCCACCGAATGGAAAATCCGGGTTGAGCATCGGTGCGCAGACAGGATATAATCGCGCCCTTTTCATAAATCCAGGATCCGTTGAAGGAGTCGCCCCATGGCAAACACCGCCCAGGCCAAGAAGCGCGCCCGCCAGAACGCCAAGCAGCGCCTGCACAACATGGCCCAGCGTTCGGCCTACCGTACTGCCGTGAAGAAGGTGCGCAAGGCCGTCGAGACCGGCGACAAGACCGTCGCCCAGAGTGTGTTCCAGGAATGCGTCAGCATCATGGACCGTCTCGCCGACAAGCGCGTCGTGCACAAGAACAAGGCGGCCCGCCAGAAGAGCCGGCTGTCCGCCGCCATCAAGGCGATGGTCTGATCCTGCCCCCCTCTGCGGGGGGTCAGTTCTCGCGCGGCCGGACGCGGCCTTCGGTCACCTGGAGGTCGTTTTCCCGTGCAAAGTCGAGCAGGAAACGGTAGATCTCGGGGGCCTGGGTTTCCAGCTCACGGCGGATCACGACGCAGCGCAGCCCGGACCGGAACACCGGCTGGACGCAGGCGGCATAATGCATGCGGTGATCCTGCCCCATGCTGGAAAACACCCCCGCGAGACGTTCGGCCCAGTCGCTGGGGCGAAAGGTCTTGCCGGCGTGGGTCATGCCCATGATGACGATTTCCGGTGATTCATTGGTTTGCATGGCGACTTCCCAAGGTTGCTTGCTCCGATCCCTATAGTACAGGCGCGCCCGCTTGCCGAGGCGCTTTTATCGCGGAGTCTCGCATGAATCTCGATCGCGTTCCTTCCGGTTCCGACATCCCCAACGATTTCAACGTCATCGTCGAGATTCCAGCGCATGGCGAGCCGATCAAGTACGAGGTCGACAAGGCCACCGGCGCCATGTTCGTCGACCGCTTCATGGCCACGGCCATGCATTATCCCTGCAACTACGGCTACATTCCGCACACCCTGTCGGACGACGGCGATCCGGTCGATGTGCTGGTGATCACGCCCATCCCCCTGTTGACCGGCGTGGTGGTGCGTTGCCGTCCGGTGGGCATGCTGAAGATGGAAGACGAGGCCGGCGAGGATGCGAAGCTGCTCGCCGTGCCCATCGACCGGCTCACCAGCCTGTACCGTGACGTCGAATCGCCGCGCGACCTGCCGGAGTCCGTGCTAAACCAGATCAGTCATTTCTTTGCCCACTACAAGGACCTCGAGGCCGGAAAGTGGGCCAAGGTCAAGGGCTGGGTCGGCGCCGAAGAGGCCAAGGCGGAGATCTTGGCCGGCGTGCGTCGCTACAACGAAGCCGCCGATAAACCCATGTTTTAACACAGATTGTCCATGAGGACGCGAGAGGATGGCGAGGCGGTTCGGGCGGTTGGGAGGAAGCCATCGCCGAGCCTATGGCCGACGAGCAAGCGCCCGAAATGGCCGCGATCCGTCCGCCAGCGCGCGTGTGGACCCAAAGGGCCGCCGAATGGACAATCTGGGTTTAAGAAGGGTGACGGATGGCGCGTGACGGGGGCCGTCGCGGGCGTTGTCACTCCGTCACAGAAGTGAAGATCTGCATCGTCTCCGACTCCCACGACAACCGTCGCCTGCTCGAACAGGCCGTCGCCGATGCGTGTGCGCAAGGCGCCGAGGCGGTGTTGCACTGTGGCGATGTGGTGGCGCCCACCACATTGCGGGTGTTGAAGAAATTCGGCCTACCGGTGCATGTCATTCACGGCAACAATACCGGCGACATGCATGCCATGCACCAGCTCGCGCACGAGGCCGACAGCCCCATCCGCTACCACGGTCAGGACGCCAGCATCCATCTCGGCGGCCGCGCACTGTTCATGGTGCACTATCCCCATTACGCCGCGGCCCTGGCCCTGACCGGCGACTACGACATTGTGTGTTGCGGTCATGACCATCGTGCCGACGTGCGCGAGATCAAGACCGTGCGCGGCGGCAGCACTTGGTTGGTCAATCCGGGCACGGTGGGCGGGGTGGGCAAGGCGCCGACATATATCCTGGCCGACCTGGAACGCCTCCGCTTCGAGATCCTCGACGTGCCGACCCAGCCCGGCGAGGCCTGCAATGCCCGCCCGGCCAGCGTGCATGTCGAGCCGGCTCGCTGAGGGGGCGCCGCCACGCGCCGCTTTAACAGCCTGTTAACCCAGATTGTCCATGAGGGCGCGAAAGGATGGCGAGGCGGAGCGCGAGGCCGTTCGGGCGGTTGGGAGGAAGCCGTCGCCGAGCCTATGGCCGACGAGCAAGCGCCCGAAAGGGCCGCGATCCGTCCGCCAGCGCGCGCGTAGGCCCAAGGGCCGCCGAATGAATAATCCGGGTTCAATTTAGTCCGTCTATTCGCACATAAGAACTTTCGATTGCGGCGGGGCGCAGTGGCCCGGCCTTTGCGGGTATCATTCGGGGCTATTTTTGCAGACTTTCCTGTCTGTGTTGGCTTCACCCGGTCGCCAGCCGGGTGTGGAACGAAACGGAGGCGATTCATGACGTCTGTTGTGGCGACAAACCAGACCATTCTGGTCGTGGGCGGCGGCATCTCCGGGATGACGGCGGCGCTGGAGGCCGCAGAAACCGGAAAGCAGGTCGTTCTGGTGGAGAAGAATCCCTATCTGGGCGGGCGCACCGTGCAGTTGTACCGGTATTTCCCGAAGATGTGCCATCCCACCTGCGGTCTGGAGATCAACCTGCGTCGGCTCAAGGCCAATCCGCGCATCCAGGTGCTGACCCTGGCCGAGGTGATGGGCATTTCCGGGTCCAAAGGCAATTACAGCGTCACGGTCAAGCTCGCGCCCCGGTTCGTGAACGAAAACTGCACGGCATGTGGCGAGTGTGCCAAGGCCGCCACGACCGAAATCGCCGACGCATTCAATTACAACCTGGGCAAGACCAAGGCCGCCTACCTGCCCACCGCCATGGCCTATCCGCAGCGCTATGTGATCGATCCTTCCGTGGTTGGCGCCGACGAAGGTGAGGCCATCAAGGCGGCCTGCAAGTACGGTGCCATCGACCTCGACATGAAGGAAGAGACCGTGACGCTCAACGCCGGCGCCATCGTCTGGGCCACCGGCTGGCAGCCTTACGACGCCCGCAAGATCACGCCCTACCGCTACGGCGAATTCAAGAACGTCATCACCAACGTCGAGTTCGAGCGCCTCGCCGATCCGCATGGTCCCACCGGCGGCCGTATCCTGCGCCCCTCCGATGGCAAGGAGGCGAAGAACATCGCCTTCATCCAGTGCGCCGGTTCGCGTGACGAGAACCACCTGCGCCACTGTTCCCGTTTCTGCTGCATGGGCTCGCTCAAGCAGACCCGCTATGTGCAGGAAAAGTACGGTGACGAGGGCAAATCCACCCTCTACTACATCGACATCCGCGCCATCGACCGCTTCGAAGATTTCTATCAGGAAGTGAAGGCCAATCCGAACGTGAAGTTCGTCAAGTCGAAGGTGGCCCGCATCTCCGAGGACAAGAACGGCGATCCGCGCCTGTGGGGCGTGAATACCGAAGGCTACAAGCGCTATTCCGAACCGCATGACCTGGTGGTGTTGGCGGTCGGGATGGAGCCCTCGGTGAAGGGGGTCGACATTCCCGCCGAGGTGATGGCCGACTCCTCCGGCTTCATCATGGCCGACCCGGCCAACGCCGGCATCTTCGGCGCCGGCTGCGCCACCAATGCCCTGGACGTGAACCGTGCCGTGCAGAGCGCCACCGCCGCCGCCCTGCGCGCGGTCCAGGTCGTCAACAAAGTTGCCCGTGCGGAGGCTTGATCAACATGGCTGATACTAAAACCGCTGCATACATCTGCAAGGGCTGCGAGCTGGGCAGCCGCCTCGACACCGCCGCACTGGCCAAGGTGGCCGCCAAGGAAGGCAAGATGAACTTGGTGCGCGAGCACGATTTCCTGTGTTCCGCCGACGGCGTGGCGATGATCCGGAACGACATCGACAACGAAGGCGTCACCCATGTCGCCCTCTGCGCCTGCTCGCGCCGGGCCAAGACCGAGGCATTCAATTTCCAAACCGTGGCGGTGAGCCGCGGCAACCTGCGCGAAGGCGTGATCTGGATCCGTCCCGACAGCGACGAGGCGCGCGAGACCACCCAGGAGATGGCCGAGGACTACGTCCGCATGGCCTGCGCTGAGGTCAAGGCCATGCAGGCGCCCAAGGGCAACCCCAACACCGGCGTGAGCAAGACCCTGCTGGTGGTTGGTGGCGGCGTATCCGGCATGACCTCCGCCCTGGAGGCCTCGAAGGCCGGCTACAAGGTGGTGCTGGTGGAAAAAACCGGCGCGCTCGGTGGCTGGGCCGCCTGCCTGTGGAAACGGGTGCCCAATCGCGAACCCTTCAAGGCGCCGATGGACAACGGCGTGGCCGATCTCATCGCCCAGATCGAGGCCGATGCCAACATCAAGGTCTATCTCAATGCGGTGGTCAGCAAGACCGCCGGCGCGCCCGGTCGCTTCAAGGTCGATATCGCCGTCGAGAGCGGCCCGACCGTCACCGAGGACATTGGCGCCATCATCCAGGCCACCGGTTTCGAGCTCTATGACGCGAGCAAGATCGCCGGATTCGGCTATGACAATGCCAAGGTGATCGACCAGGCCGGCCTCGAGGCCCTCGCCCGCGCCGCCAACGGCGGCGTGATCAAGCGCGCCGACGGCAAGGAAGTGAAATCCGTGGTGTTCGTGCAGTGCGCCGGCCAGCGCGACGCCAGCAAAGAGCATCTGGAATACTGCTCCGGCCATTGTTGCGCCACCAGCGTCAAGCAGGCCATGTACTTCAAGGACGCCAATCCGGATGTAGACACCCTGGTGCTCTACACCGATCTGCGCATGCCAGGCAACAACGAAGACTTCTATCGCGCCGCCCAGAACAAGGGCGTGATCTTCTCCAAGGGCGTGGTGTCGCGGGTCGAATCCAGCGGCGACGGCTGCCGGGTGAACTTCAAGGACCTGATCCTCGATGAGGAGACCGCCGCCGAAGCCGATCTGGTGGTGCTTGCCACCGGCATGGTGCCCACCACCGGCCCGGACCTCGACCAGCTCGCCGAGGCCAACCGGCTCGCCGAGGGCGGAGACGAGGCCGCCAAGGCGCAGGTCATCCAGATGAAGGCCAAGTCGGTGCTCAACCTGGACTACCGCCAGGGACCGGACATGCCGCAATTCAAGCATGGCTTCAACGACAGCCACTTCATCTGCTTCCCCTACGAGACTCGCCGCACCGCCATCTATGCGGCCGGCCCGGTGCGTCGCCCGATGGACATCGCCCAGACCATGGAAGACGCCACCGGCGCGGCCATGAAGGCGATCCAGGCCATGGAGAACGCCGGCCTAGGCCGCGCCGCCCACCCGCGTGCCGGCGACCTATCCTTCCCGACCGCCCGTCTCGAGGGGTGCACCCAGTGCAAGCGCTGCACGGTGGAGTGCCCGTTTGGCGCCATCGATGAGGACGAGAAGCGCTTCCCGCTGTTCAATGAATCGCGCTGCCGCCGTTGCGGCACCTGCATGGGCGCCTGCCCGGTGCGCGTGATCTCGTTCGAGAACTACTCGGTGAATACGGTGGGCGCGCAGATCAAGGCCGTCGACATCCCCGACGAGTTCTCCGAGAAGCCGCGCGTGCTGATCCTCGCCTGCGAGAACGACGCCTACCCGGCACTCGACATGGCCGGCATGAACCGTCTGGAGTACGACCCCTTCGTGCGCATCATCCCGGTGCGCTGCCTCGGTTCGGTCAACACCATTTGGATCACCGATGCGCTGAACTCCGGCTATGACGGCGTCATGCTGATGGGCTGCAAGCACGGCGAGCAATACCAGTGCCACTTCGTCAAGGGCTCCGAGCTGGGCCGTTACCGTATGTCCAAGGTGTACGACACCCTCAAGGGCATGAACCTGGAGACCGAGCGCCTGATGGATCTCGAAGTCGCCATCACCGATATCGAGACTCTGCCACAGAAGATCAACGAATACGCCGCGAAGATCGTCGAAATGGGCATGTCCCCGTTCAAGGGTCTGTAAGAGGAGATCAGCATGAGCGATATGAATCAGCAGATGGCGGCCAAGTACCGAAACAACTTCCTCAAGGAGATCGAGGAACAGGCCGAGATGGGCGAATGGGTCAAGATGTGCATGCAGTGCGGCGTATGTTCCGGCTCTTGCCCGACCAACTTCCACCCTGGCTGGGACCATCCGCCCCAGGAGATCTTCATGATGATCCGCGCCGGCAAGCGCGACGAAGTGCTCAATTCAAACTCCATGTGGAATTGCGTCTCGTGCTACAACTGCTACGTGCGCTGCCCGCGCAAGGTGCCGATCACCCACATCATGCATGGCATTGCCGAGTACGCGTACCGCATCGGCCGCGCCCCAAAAAACCAGCCCACCCTGCACCTTTCCCAGACCTTCTGGAACAACGCCACCAAGACCGGCCGCGTCAATGAAGTCCAGCTCACCCAGAGCCTGTACTTCAAGAACGGCATCGGCGACGGCATCAAGCAGGCCCTGGCGATGCAGGACGTCGCCCTGGGACTCGTCAAGGCCGGCCGACTCAACCCCCTCGAAGCCTTGGGCATGGGCCACAAGTGCAAGGACATCAAGGGTATCCACGCCATGCTGGCCAAGGCACGCGAACTGGAAGCCAAGCGCAAGGGCCGCGCGGCCTAAGGAGAGAATGAAGATGGCTAAGAAAGAATATGCGTTCTACCCCGGCTGCTCGTCGCAGAAGGGCGCATCCGCATCCAACTACCTCACGTCGGTGGAGTCCATGTGCAAGACCCTGGACATCAAGATCACCGAGATTCCCGACTGGAACTGCTGCGGCGCATCGATCAGCTATGCCGAGGCCGGTGAGCTACCACGCCACGTCATGAATGCCCGCAACTTTGCCCTGGCCGAGCAGAATCTGCCTGGCCAGGACATCGTCGCCACCTGCGCCGCATGCTGGTTGGGCGCGCGTGAATCCAAGGAGCGTCTGGAACACAACTCCGTGCTCATGGCCGACACCCAGGAAGCCCTCAAGGAGGCCGGTCTCAACATCAAGGTCATCCCCGAGGTGCGCCACATGGTCGAGGTGCTGATCGAGGACCTCGGTTACGGCGAACTGGCCAGCCATGTGAAGAAACCGCTCGAAGGCATGAAATTCGCTGGCTACGTCGGCTGCCAGACGAACCGTCCGTTCGGCATCTCCGGCGAGTCGTTCGAGAACCCGATGTACCTCGACAAACTGATCGAGACCGTAGGTGGCGAGGCGGTGAAGTACGACCAGAAGGTGACCTGCTGCGGCGGCGCGCTCGCCTTCTCCGAGCCGGACAAGGCCCAGGCCCAGATCAAGGACATCATCGAGGCCGCCTACGATTCCGGCGCCGAGATGCTGGTCACCCCCTGCCCGCTGTGCCAGGCCAACACCGAGGTCTATCAGGGCCAGATCAACAAGAAGTACGGCACCAAGTTCAATCTTCCAGTGCTGTACTACTCGCAGCTGATGGTGCTGGCCTACGGTGGTTCTGCCAAGGATGCCGGCCTCAATGGCCAGGTCATCAAGGCGCGCAAACTGGAAGAATTCGCATCCAAGTAAAGCCTGGATCAAACGGGAAATAGAAACGGAGGCAGCGGCCTCCGTTTTGATTTGTGCGCCAAGATGGGTCGCGGCGTGGCGGGGTCCAGAGTTGCTTTTGCAAGGTCTGTCGGTATAATCGAATTCTTTCGGGGTGTAGCGCAGCCCGGTAGCGCGCTTGCTTTGGGAGCAAGATGTCGGAGGTTCGAATCCTCTCACCCCGACCAGCGTTACCGGATAAAACCTCAACCCGATGCCCGCGGGACTGCCCGTAGCTCAATCGGATAGAGCACCAGCCTTCTAAGCTGGGGGTTACAGGTTCGATCCCTGTCGGGCAGACCAGATCAATGGCGGTGGTAGCTCAGTTGGTAGAGCACTGGATTGTGGCTCCAGGTGTCGTGGGTTCGATTCCCATCCATCGCCCCAACATACAAACCAAGCACTTAGGCCATCCCGCGCGGTGGCCTTTTGCTTTATGGCCTCACCCTTTCGACGCAGTCCGCGTGTCGCCCCATCGCCTTGCCCTGCCCGGGCATCCGACGGAAACTCTCGCACCATGAACGAACATATCCGGGCCCGGCATTTGTTCGGTGGGTGACCGTACTCAGCCAGGCACGGGCTTCAGCATGCGCGAACAGAGCCTTGTTTTTTCCCTCCAGGGAAGCACTGAATCAATTTTCCAGGCCGCTCGCCGTCAGGTCGCCCGAGGTATGACCACGGTCACCCGTAAACCACCTTCCGGGCGGTTGCACAAGGTCACCTCGCCGCCATGGGCTCGGGCCAGGTTGCGCGCGATGGCCAGGCCCAGGCCCACGCCGCCCGTGGCCCGGTTGCGGGAATCCTCCCCCCGGCGGAAGGGTTGGAACATCTGCTCCAGCCGGTCATCGGGAATGCCCGGACCATCGTCATCAATATGCATGGCCAACTCCGTGGGGCTGTCTTCCACCCTGATCCGGGCATTGCCTCCGTATCGCACCGCGTTCTCCAGCAAGTTGGCCAGGCAGCGCTTGAGGGCCTGGGGCCTGGCCTGGAGCGGCTGGGTGGCCTCGCCCCGCACTTCCACCTGCTCGCCCATGACGGCCATGTCATCCCGCAGGGTGGAGAGGAGGGCATTGATGTCCAGGGGGACGCCGGATTCCTTGTCCTCTTCACCACGCAGGAAATCCAGCGTGGCACCGATCATGGTCTCCATGTCTTCCAGATCCCG
>OGCL01001748.1_pt1 | contig 17320 bp, 16 predicted proteins | sample 1570041 | NCBI WGS metagenome assembly OGCL01 (sample SAMN06266162, study PRJEB24511) | hot springs metagenome | isolation source: Hot spring water | place: South Africa: Limpopo | collected 2015-06-22
GGGGAGGGGCTTAAGGAGAGGGAACGGACACGGCGACATTCATGCTCTGGGGTGGCCGTCGCCATGTCCGTTAGCCGTGCCGGCGATCCACGCCCGCCTCGGTGCGCAGCAGCTCGGCCTTGTCGAGGACCTCCCAGGTGAACTCCGGCTCGTCCCGGCCGAAGTGGCCATAGGCCGCGGTCTTGGCGTAGATGGGACGCAGCAGGTCGAGGCTCTGGATGATGCCCTTGGGACGCAGATCGAAATGCTGCCGGACAAGTTCCTCGATGCGGCGCTCGGGGACCTTGGCGGTGCCGAAGGTCTCCACCATCAGCGATACCGGTTTGGCCACACCGATGGCATAGGCCACCTGCACCTGGCAGCGGCTGGCCAGCCCCGCCGCGACGATGTTCTTGGCCACGTAGCGCGCGGCGTAGGCGGCGGAGCGGTCGACCTTGGATGGGTCCTTGCCCGAGAAGGCGCCGCCGCCGTGCGGCGCAGCGCCGCCATAGGTATCGACGATGATCTTGCGCCCCGTGAGCCCCGTGTCGCCGTGCGGGCCGCCGATGACGAAGCGCCCGGTGGGGTTGACCAGGTATTTGATGTCGCCGTTGATCATCTCCCGCGGGATCACCGGCTTGATGATCTCCTCGATCACCGCCTCGGTGAGCTGTCCGTGCGAGATCTCGGGATGGTGCTGGGTGGACAGCACCACGGTGTCCACGTGCACGGGGTGACCGTCGACATAGCGCACGGTGACCTGGCTCTTGGCGTCGGGCCGCAGCCAGGGCAGCCGCCCGTCCTTCCTCAGCTCGGCCTGGCGTTCCACCAGGCGGTGTGCGAGATAGATGGGCAGGGGCATGAGCTGCGGGGTCTCGGTGCAGGCATAGCCGAACATCAGGCCCTGGTCGCCGGCGCCCTGGTCGAGGAACAGGCCCTCGCCCTCGTTCACGCCCTGGGCGATGTCCGGCGACTGCTTGTGGATGGCCGACATCACCGCACAGTTCTCGGCGTCGAAGCCCATGGCCGGGTCGTTGTAGCCGATGCGGCGGATGGTTTCGCGGGCGATGCTGCCGTAGTCGACCACGGCGTGGGTGGTGATCTCGCCCGCCAGCACACACAGGTTGGTGGTCACCAGGGTCTCGCAGGCCACGCGGGCATGCGGGTCCTGCGTGAAGATGGCATCGAGGATGGCATCCGAGACCTGGTCGGCGACCTTGTCGGGATGGCCTTCGGAGACCGACTCCGAGGTAAAGAGGAATTCGTTCATGACTGCTCCGGATATGATATGGGCCCGTCTCGCCGGCGTTACCGGCTCCGGGCCCAGAGCAGGCGACGCTTTAGCAGTACTTATCGGCCGGCGCCCGGTATGCTCAAGCCCGACCCGCCGCCCTGCAAGTTGTCCGTTAACTCGGCGGCTCGGTCATGCTAGCCTAGCGCCCCTTCAGCGTCAATTCACCCGCTCGATTCATCCGCTCGATGGGCCTCATGCTGCGCCTCGCCGCTCGCCTGCCTCTGCCGCTGCTGCATGCCATCGGGGCGTTGCTGGGCCTGGTCGGCCTGCCCTTCTCCGACCGGTCCGCCGATGCACGCGACAACCTGCGCCAGGCGGGGCTGGATTCATTCGGGCTGCGGCTGCGCGTGGCCATGCACTTCGGCATGGGGGTGGTGGAGCTGCTGCCCGTGTGGTTGAGGCCCTTTCCCCGCGCCATCGCCCTGGTGCGCGAGGTGCATGGTCTGGAGCACATGGAGGCCGCCCGCCGTAGCGGGCGGGGTGTGCTGGCCATGACCCCGCATCTGGGCTGCTGGGAGCTGGTCGGACTCTACCTGGCCAGTCGCATGCCCATCGTCGAGCTGTATCGACCACCGCGTCAGGCCTGGGCGGACAAGCTCATGCGCACCGGGCGCGAGCGGGGTCAGGCGCGTCTGGCCACCCCCGACATCAAGGGCGTGCGCGCGCTGCTCACCGCGCTCAAGCGCGGCGAGGCGGCCGGCATCCTGCCCGACCAGGTCGCCAGCCGGGGCGACGGTGTTTGGGCAGCTTTTTTCGGCCGTGCCGCCTTCACGCCCACCCTCGCCTTACGGCTGGCCCGCGCCACGGGCGCGGTCCCGCTGCTGCTGTTCTGCGAACGGCTCTCTTGGGGGCGGGGCTTTCGCCTGTGGGTCGAACCTCTGCCGCCCATCCCCGATGACGACACCGCCGCGGCCACCCGACTCAACCAGGCCCTGGAGGCGCTGATCCGCCGCCACCCGGAGCAATACCTGTGGCGTTACCGGCGCTACAAGCGTCCGGGCGACGCCCCGCCGCCACCCGACGAGGGTGTGGCAGCATGACCCGCGTCGGCGTCGCACTGCTCTTCGTTCTGTATCGCCTGCTGCCGCCGAGCACACTGGGACGGCTGGGCGAGTGGCTGGGTCTTATGCTCTACGCCCTGGCCGCCTCCCGCCGCCGCATCGGGGCGACCAACCTCTGCCTGTGTTTTCCCGAGCTTTCCCAGGCGCAACGCCGCCGGCTGCTGCGCGACCACTTTCGCGCCCTGGGGCGCGCCAGCCTGCTGGAATCGGTCTCCTGGTGGGGCAGCCGGGAGGAGGTCGAGCGCCTGGTGCGGCTCGAGGGCCTGGAGCATTTCCAGGCCCATGCCGGGCGGCCCCTCATCCTGCTGACCCCGCATTTCCTCGGGCTCAACATCGGCGGCGTGCGTCTGACGCTGCTGCCCTACCGGTTCGCCTCCATGTATGCGCGCATCCGCAACCCTTATATCGACCGCCTGATGCGGCATGCGCGCAGCCGGTTCGGCCAGTCGCTGCTCATCTCCCGACATGAGGGCATCAAGCCGGCCCTGCGCGCCGTCCGCCAGGGCATGCCGTTTTACTACCTGCCGGATCAGGATTTCGGCCAGCGCGATGCGATCTTCGTGCCCTTTTTCGGCGTACCGACCGCCACCGTCACCGCCCTGCCCAGGCTGGCGCGCATCACGGGCGCGCGCGTGATCCCGTGCATCGTGCGTCAGGAGGCCGCGTCCTATGTGGTGCGTTTCCTGCCGGCCTGGGAGGATTTCCCCGGCCAGGATGTAGAATCCGACACACGCCGCATGAACGCCTTCATCGAGGAGCAGGTGCGCCAGATGCCCGAGCAGTATTTCTGGCTGCACCGGCGCTTCAAGACCCGGCCGGCGGGCGAGCCCTCCCTTTACCAGGACTGAGCCAGAGCATGAAACTGCGACCGACCGATCCCCTGGGGGGCCTCTCATGAGCGCAAGTCTGCGTGCCGCCGTCATCGGTGTCGGCTATCTCGGTCGTTTTGGCTCCGGCCGCCCGCCGAGGGCGGGCTTAACCTTCGCTCAGGCGAAGGTTAGCCTTCACCGAACCGGCCCAGACTCACACCATTGCGAGAACGAAAGATGCAACTTTTACGTGCCGCAGTAATCGGTGTCGGCTATCTGGGCCGGTTTGGCTTCGGCATAACGCCGGCTGCGCCGGCATTAGCCTGCACCGAAACGACCGAGATTTTGGTGACTCGGAGACTATCGTGACCCAACCCCTGCGTGCCGCCGTCATCGGCGTGGGTTATCTCGGTCGTTTTCATGCCCAGAAGTGGGCGCAGGCGGAGGGTGTGAAACTGGTCGGCGTCGTCGACAGCGATGCGGCCCGGGCCAGCGCCGTCGCCGCCGAGGTGGGCAGCCTCGCCTACACGGATTACCGCGACCTGCTGGGGCAGGTGGATCTGGTCTCGGTGGTGGTGCCGACCGAGCGCCATTACACGGTGGTGCGCGATTGCCTGCAGGCGGGCGTGCACGTCCTGGTGGAAAAACCGATCACCCAGGGCGTGGACGAGGCCGATCGCTTGATCGAGCTGGCAGCAAACCAGGGGCTCACACTGCAGGTTGGGCATCTGGAGCGCTTCAACCCGGCCTGGCTGGCCCTGCGGCCGCACATCCAGGGGCCGCGTTTCATCGAGGCGCATCGTCTGGCCCCTTTCAAGCCGCGCGGCACGGACGTGAGCGTGGTGCTGGACCTGATGATCCACGACCTGGACCTGATCCTGTCCGTGGTGGAAAGCCCCGTGGCCGAGGTGCGCGCCAGCGGCACGCCGGTGCTCACCGACGGCATCGACATCGGCAACGCCCGCATCGAGTTCGAGAACGGCTGCGTGGCCAACCTCACCGCCAGCCGCGTGAGCATCGGCACCCTGCGCAAGATGCGGCTGTTCCTCAAGGATCGGTATCTCGCCATCGACTTCGGCGAGCGCCGCGTGAACGCCGCCCGCCGCGCCGAGGATCCGCAACAGCCCATCGCGCTGGAGCAGATCGAGGTGCCGGCGGGCGATGCGCTCATGAACGAGGTCGAGGCCTTCGCCCGGGCGGTGCGCCAGGGCGGCCCGGCGCCGGTCTCCGGCGAGGACGGCCGCAGGGCGCTCGCCCTGGCCCTGGAGATCGGACGACTCATGCATGCACGAGGAAGATCGCAATGAACATCCCCATGGTGGATCTCAAGGCCGAATACGGCCTGCTCAAGGACGAACTGGAGCCGGCCGTGCTCTCGGCACTGGCCACGGCGCACTACATCGGCGGTCCCAATGTGCGCGCCTTCGAACAGGAAGTGGCGGCCTATTGCGGCGTCAGGCATGCCATCTCCTGCGCCTCCGGCACCGATGCCCTGCTGCTGGCCTTGCGCGCCTGCGGCGTGGGCCCGGGCGACGAGGTCATCACCACCCCCTTCACCTTCGTCGCCACCGCCTCCACCATCTCCATGTGCGGGGCGCGGCCGGTGTTCGTGGACATCGACCCCCTCACCTACAACCTCGATCCGGCCCGCATCGAAGCGGCCATCACGCCGCGCACGCGCGCCGTGGTGCCGGTGCACCTCTACGGCCAGCCGGCCGATCTGCAGCCCATCGCCGAGATCTGCCGCCGTCATGGCCTGAGGCTCATCGAGGACGCCGCCCAATCCTTCGGTGCCGAGTACGGCGGCCGCAAGTCCGGCGCCTACGGCGACCTCGGCTGTTTCTCCTTCTATCCGAGCAAGAACCTGGGGGCCTTCGGCGACGGCGGCATGGTCATCACCGACGACGACGTCCTGGCCGAGAAGACACGCGTGCTGGCCAGCCACGGCAGCCGCGTGCGTTACCACCACGACGTGCTGGGCTACAACAGCCGGCTCGATGAACTGCAGGCCGCCATCCTGCGCGTGAAGCTCAAAAGGGTGGACGCCTTCAACAGCGCCCGCCGCCGCATCGCCCACGCCTACAACGCGCGCCTGGCCGGCAGTGGCGTGGATACACCGGCGGAGGACGGCAAGGGGCTGCACGTCTTCCACCAATACACCCTGCAAAGCGACCGGCGCGATGCCATCCAGGCGGCCCTCACCGAAGCCGGCATCGCCAGCGCCATCTACTATCCCATCCCCCTGCATCGCCAGCCCCTCTATGCCGAGCTGTGCCGCGACCTGAGTCTGCCGGTGGCGGAGGCGGCCGCCGCACGGGTGCTGTCGCTGCCCATCTCGCCGCTGCTCGCCGACGCCCAGATCGACCGGGTCTGCGAGGTGGTGCGCGCCGCCCAGACGGCATGAACCTGCACCCAACGGCAATCATCGACCCGTCCGCCCGCCTGGGGGCGGACGTGACGGTGGGCCCCTACGCCGTCATCGAGGCCGACACCGAGCTGGGCGACGGCTGCAGGATCGCCGCGCATGCCGTCATCAAGCGTCACACACGCCTGGGCCGCGACAACCGCGTCGCCGAGTTCGCCGTCATCGGCGGCGAGCCTCAGGACTTCAAGTTCAAGGACTGCGTAAGCTACGTCGTCATCGGTGACGGCAACCGCTTCGGCGAGGGGGTCACCGTCCACCGCAGCAACCACGAAGGCGGCGTCACCCGCCTGGGCAACGACAATTTCCTCATGGCCATGAGCCATGTGGCGCACGACTGCAGCATCGGCAATCAGGTCATCCTCGCCAACGGGGCCCTGCTCGGCGGGCATGTCGAGGTGGGCGACCGCGCCTTCGTCTCGGGTGCGGCCACCGTGCACCAGTTCTGCCGCATCGGCCGCATGGCCCTGGTGGCGGCCAGTGCCCGCGTCAACCAGGACTGCCTGCCCTTCGTCATCAGCGACGGCAACCCGGCGCGGGCGCGGGCGCTCAACGTCGTCGGCCTGCGCCGCGGCGGCCTCGCGGCCGAGGAGATCGCCGCCCTGCGGCGGGCCTTGCACGCCCTGCGCTCCGGACAACCCCAGGCCGCTTTGCTCAGCGCCCTGGAGCGCGATGCCAGCCCCGCCGTGCAGGAACTGGCCGCCTTCATCCGCGCCTCGAAGCGCGGCTATGCCCACTGCCGGTGAGCGGGCTCGCACTCACCACCCTGCGCCCGGAGGAGGCCGAGGCCCTGGCCGAGCTGGCCGAGCGGATCTGGCGGCACAGCTACCCCGGCATCATCTCCGCGGCCCAGATCGACTACATGCTCGCCAGCCGCTACCACCCGCCGCTGATCCGCCAGACCCTGGCGCGCGGCGACCACTGGGACGTCGTGCGCGACGGCGAGACCCTGGCGGCCTTCGCCCATAGCTTTCATCTCGAAGGCGGCGCCGTGAAGCTGGACAAGCTCTACGTCCACCCGGACTGGCAGCGTCGTGGCCTGGGCCGCCTGCTGGTCGAGCGGGTGGAGGCGCGCGCCCGCACCCACGGCCGCAGCCACCTGCTGCTGCGCGTGAACCGAAAAAATGCCCAGGCCATCGCCGCCTACGGCAAGTATGGCTTCACCGTCGTGCGTGAGGTGGTGGAGGACATCGGTGGGGGGTTCGTGATGGACGATTATGTGATGATCAAACCGCTGTTTTATTGATCCGAAACGTACCGTTCATGGCCCTATGGCCACCCCTGACTATGAAAGGCGCAGGCGAGAGCCATGAACGGTCCCTCTCCCCCAGCCCCTCCCCCCGCGGGGGAGGGGAGCGTCATGAGTCGGCTGCGCGACTTTCACGTAAATGAACCTCAAAAAAACGCCGTGTCATTCACCCGAAACACGGGCACATGAAACCCCTCCCCCTCGGGGGGAGGGGCAGGGGAGAGGGAAGTCCCGTCTGAGCGGGAAGCCGCTTCGCCCTCTCCCGGCTTCGCCACCCTCTCCCCGAGGGAGAGGGTCTGGTTGGATCGTTTCGGATCAATAACCGTCATCCTTCGGTATGCACCCTCACCACGAACCCCGCGGCCGACTCGTGGCCGGGCGAGTGCACGCGCCGCGCTCGTGCCGTTGTAGGATAAAGACTAACTGACTCCCGTCCTCCCATGCCCTACGCCAACCCCTCGCCCGATGAAATTCGCGCCCTGCTCGCACGGGTGAAGACCATCGCCGTCGTCGGCCTCTCGCCCAGGCCGGACCGGCCCAGCCATGCCGTGGCCCGTGCCATGCAGCGTTATGGCTACCGCATCGTGCCTGTGCGGCCGGCGGTAGACCGGGTTCTGGGCGAGCAGGCCTATGCGCGCCTGGCCGACATCCCCTTCCCGGTCGACCTGGTCGATGTCTTCCGCGCCGCGGAGCACGTCCCGGCGCTGGTGGAGGAGACCCTTGCCATCGGCGCACCGGCGATCTGGCTGCAGGAGGGCATCGTGCATGAGGCGGCCGCCGAACGGGCGCGTGCCGCCGGGCTCATGGTGGTGATGGACCGCTGCATCTACCGTGACTATGTGCAACTGAGCCCCGCCGGGGCCGGACTGCGCCCGGCCCACCCCCCCGAGGGGGGGCAAGAAACACTTGGGGCGGCCCGGCGTGTTTCTTGAGATGACGGCATGAAGCTCAAATTCACCAAGATGCACGGCCTGGGCAACGACTTCGTCGTCTTTGACGGCATCCGCCAGCGCGTCGAGCTCACCCCGGCGCAGCTGCGCCACATCGCCGACCGGCATTTCGGCATCGGTTGCGACCAGATCCTGTTGGTGGAGGCGCCGACCCGGCGTGATGCCGACTTCCGCTATCGCATCTTCAACGCCGACGGCGGCGAGGTGAGTCAGTGCGGCAACGGGGCGCGCTGCTTCGTGCGCTTCGTGCACGAGCAGGGGCTGACGGACAAGACCGAGATCCGGGTGGAGACCGCCAGCGGACTCCTCAAGCCGCGGCTGGAAGCGGACGGCCAGGTCACCGTCGACATGGGCCCGCCGCGCTTCGAGCCGCGCGCGATCCCTTTCGAGGCCCCGGCGCGCTCCCTCCTCTACGACCTCGACGTGCAGGGCACCCATCTCGTCATCTCCGCCCTGTCCATGGGCAACCCGCATGCCGTCACCCTGGTGGAGGACGTGCATCGCGCCCCCGTGGCGGAGCTGGGGCCGCTGATCGAATACCACCCGCGCTTCCCGGAACGGGTCAATGCCGGCTTCATGCAGGTGCTGGACCGTCACCGCATCCTGCTCAGGGTGTACGAGCGCGGCAGCGGCGAGACCCTGGCCTGCGGCACCGGCGCCTGCGCCGCCGCCGTGGCCGGGATCCTGCGCGGGCTCTTGGACACGCCCGTCACCGTCACCACCCGCGGCGGCGACCTCAGCATCGCCTGGGGCGGCGGCGAAGCGCCCGTATTCATGACCGGTCCGGCGGTGACCGTCTTTCAAGGGGAAATCGAACCATGATGCTCAACCAGGACCAGGTGGCCCAGTACCTCAAGGACCATCCGGATTTCTTCACCCGGCACACGGAACTGCTCAACACCCTGAGCGTGCCCCACCCCTACAGCGGCCAGACCATCTCCCTGGGCGAGCGCCAGGTCATGCTGTTGCGCGACCGGGCGCGCAGCCTGGAGGTGAAGCTTAAGGAATTCATCCAGTTTGCCGAGGAGAACGACGCCATCGGCGAGAAGCTGCACAAGCTCGCCCTGGGCCTGATGCGCGCCCGCAGCCTAGACGCGGTGTTGGCCGCCCTCTACCTGAGCCTGCGCGAGGACTTCAGCGTCCCCCACGCCTGCCTGCGGCTGTGGACGGGTGGAGGCGCAGCGGACATGGTGGAGTTCGCCCCGGTGAGCGAAGCCCTCATACAGTTGGTCGCCGGCCTCGGCGCGCCCCGTTGCGGCCCCGAGGCGCCAGAAGAGGTGCGCGCCTGGTTCGGCGACGCCGCCCCCCACCTGCGCTCATTCGCCCTCGCGCCGATGCGCGAGCCCGAGGCCACGGGTGTGCTGGTGCTGGCCTCCGAGGATGCCGCCCGCTTCTACCCCGAAATGGGCACGCTCTACCTCACCTGGCTGGCGGATCTGGCCGCCGCCGCCGTGAGCCGTTTCCTGCCGTGAGTTTCGGGGCCGACATCGAGGCCTACGTCAACCAACTGCGCGGTCGCCATTACAGCCCGCGCACGATCGCGCTGTATGTCGGCGACCTCGACCGGCTTGCGGCCTACGCCGGCGAGCGTCCGCCCGAGGCGCTGCAGGCGCATGACCTGCGCCGCTGTCTCGCCCAGTTGCATGCACGCGGTCACGCCCCCAGGAGCCTCGCGCGCATGCTCTCGGCCTGGCGCAGCTTTTACACCTGGCTGGGCCGGGAAGGACGGGTGGCGGCCAACCCGTGCTCCGGGTTGCGTCCGCCCAAAGGCCAGCGCCGCCTGCCGCACACCCTCACCCCCGATGCGCTGGCCCGCATGCTGGACGGCCCGGTCGACGCGGATCCGGTCGCCCTGCGCGACCACGCGATGTTCGAACTGATGTACTCCTCGGGCCTGCGCCTGGCGGAGCTGGTGGGCCTGAACCTGGGCGACGTCGCGCGTGACGGCGGCGAGGTCACCGTCACCGGCAAGGGGCGCAAGACGCGCATCGTGCCTGTGGGCAGCCGGGCACTGGCGGCGCTCGCTGCCTGGCTGGACGTCCGACCTGTCCTTGCACGGGACGAGGCGGCCCTTTTCGTCGGCACCCGCGGCGAGCGCATCCACCCGCGCGTCGTGCAGGCGCGGCTTAAGCGGCTGGCGCTCGCGCGCGGCATCCACGGACGCGTGCACCCGCACGCCCTGCGCCACTCCTTCGCCTCGCACGTGCTGCAGTCCTCCGGCGACCTGCGCGCGGTGCAGGAGATGCTGGGCCACGCCAGCCTGTCCACCACCCAGGTCTACACGCATCTCGACTTCCAGCACCTGACGCGGGTGTATGACCAGGCGCATCCGCGCGCCCGGAAACGCTGATGTCCCAGTACGTATTCCATAGTCCAGTCTGCCTCGTTATGGCCGTTAATGGGGTATGCCTGCGCACCCGTACGCACCATGCTGGTGCATACTTTCCCTGCCGGTGACGTTGGCAATTGCGTCCGCAGCGGTCACGGCACCAAAGCGTGGCATGGCGGTCAAAGAGTTGTTCTACAACCGACTTGAACATGGCATACGCATTGCTAGTCTGAGTTACGGTGCCCGGGATCGCGGACGCTAGCCACCCGGCGGTAGCCGTCCTGTTCGCGGTCAGCGCCGGGACGGTTTGCAGTCCATCGCATGGAGAGGTGATCATGAGCTTGTTCAACCAGTACATCGCCCGCTACCGACGCGAGGAGGAGGAATACTCCCTGGAGGAGTTCCTCGCCATTTGCAGGAACGACCGCATGGCCTACGCCACGGCGGCGGAGCGGATGCTGGCGGCCATCGGCGAGCCCGAGCTGGTGGACACGCGCAAGGACGCGCGCCTGTCGCGCATCTTCTCCAACAAGGTGATCAAGATCTATCCGGCCTTCAAGGACTTCTACGGCATGGAGGACACGATCGAACAGATCGTCTCCTACTTCCGCCATGCCGCCCAGGGCCTGGAGGAGAAGAAGCAGATCCTCTACCTGCTTGGCCCGGTGGGCGGCGGCAAGAGCTCGCTGGCCGAGAAGCTCAAGCACCTGATGGAGCATGCCCCGTTCTACGCCATCAAGGGCTCGCCGGTGAACGACTCGCCGCTGGCGCTGTTCTCCGCCGAGGAGGACGGCGAGATCCTGGAGCAGGAGTACGGCATCCCGCGCCGCTATCTGAACAAGGTGCTCTCGCCCTGGGCGGTGAAGCGCCTGCACGAGTACAACGGCGACATCACCAAGTTCCGCGTCATCAAGCGCTGGCCCTCGGTGCTCGGTCAGGTCGGCATCTCCAAGACCGAGCCAGGCGACGAAAACAACCAGGACATCTCGTCGCTGGTCGGTAAGGTGGACATCCGCAAGCTGGAGAAATACTCCCAGGACGATCCGGACGCCTACAGCTATTCCGGCGGCCTGTGCCTGGCGAACCAGGGCCTGATGGAGTTCGTGGAGATGTTCAAGGCGCCGATCAAGGTGCTGCACCCGCTGCTCACCGCCACCCAGGAGGGCAACTACAAGGGCACCGAGGGCTTCGGCGCCATCCCCTTCGACGGCGTGGTGCTGGCGCACAGCAACGAGAGCGAATGGCAGGCCTTCCGCAACAACAAGAACAACGAGGCCTTCCTCGACCGCATCTATATCGTCAAGGTGCCCTACTGCCTGCGTGTGTCCGAAGAGGTGAAGATCTACGAGAAGCTGCTCAGGAACAGCTCGCTGTCGGAGGCGCCCTGCGCGCCGGGCACCTTGCAGATGCTGGCCCAGTTTTCGGTCCTCACACGGCTCAAGGAACCCGAGAATTCGAGCATCTATTCCAAGATGCGCATCTATGACGGCGAGAACCTCAAGGACACCGACCCCAAGGCGAAGAGCTATCAGGAATACCGGGATTTCGCCGGGGTTGACGAGGGCATGGCGGGCATCTCCACCCGCTTCGCCTTCAAGATCCTCTCCCGGGTGTTCAACTTCGACCACAGCGAGATCGCCGCCAACCCGGTGCATCTGCTCTACGTGCTGGAGCAGCAGATCGAGCAGGAGCAGTTCCCGCCCGAGGTGGAGAGCCGCTACATTGCCTATCTGAAGGAATATCTGGCACCGCGCTATGCCGAATTCATCGAAAAGGAGCTGCAGACCGCCTATCTGGAGTCCTATTCCGAGTACGGCCAGAACATCTTCGACCGCTACGTGACCTACGCTGACATGTGGATCCAGGACCAGGAATTCCGCGACCCCGATACCGGCGAGATCCTGGACCGGGCGCAGCTCAACGCCGAGCTGGAGAAGATCGAGAAGCCGGCGGGCATCGCCAACCCGAAGGACTTCCGCCACGAGGTAGTGAACTTCGTGCTGCGCGCACGCGCCCAGAACCACGGCAAGAATCCGGCCTGGACCAGCTACGAGAAGCTCAGGACGGTGATCGAGAAGCGCATGTTCTCCAGCACCGAGGACCTGCTGCCGGTGATCTCGTTCAACGCCAAGGCCTCCAGCGAGGAGCAGAAGAAACATCACGAGTTCGTCCAGCGCATGGTGGCCAAGGGCTACACCGAAAAACAGGTGCGCCTGCTGGCGGAGTGGTACCTGCGGGCACGCAAGGCATCGTGAGGAGCGCGCCCAGGTGAGTTCCTTCGTCGACCGCCGCCTCTCCGGCAAGAACCGCAGCGCGGTGAACCGCCAGCGCTTCCTGCGCCGTTTCAAGGGGCAGATCCGGCGCGCGGTGACCGAGGCGGTGTCGGGGCGCAAGGTGGCGGACCTCGAGCGCGGCGAGAAGATCTCCATCCCGGCCAAGGACTTGAACGAGCCGGTGTTCCACCATGGTCCCGGCGGCAAGCGCTCTATCGTGCATCCGGGCAACAAGGAGTTCGTCACCGGCGACCGCGTCGACCGGCCCGAGGACGGCGGCGGCCTGGGCGGCGGCCGCGGCTCGCCCGACGGCGAGGGCATGGACGAGTTTGTCTTCGAGCTCACCAAGGAAGAGTTCATGAACTACTTCTTCGAGGACCTGGCCCTGCCGGACCTGGTGAAGAAGCAGTTGACCGCCGTGCCCGAGTTCAAGCGCGTGCGCGCCGGCTTCATCAGCCAGGGCAACCCGTCCAACCTGCACGTGGTGCGCTCCATGAAGCAGGCCATCGGCCGGCGCCTGGCCATGGCCGCCGGCCCGCGCGAGGCGCTGCGCGAGGCGGAGGCGGCCCTGGCCGAACTGGAGGCGAAAGACGAGGGTGCGAGCGCCGAGGCCGACGAATTGCGCGCGGAGATCGCCGCCCTCAAGGGCCGCGTGGCGGCGGTGCCCTTCCTCGACACCTGGGACCTGCGCTATGCCAACCGGACCGATCAGCCCCAGCCCACCAGCCAGGCGGTGATGTTCTGCCTGATGGACGTCTCCGGCTCCATGGACGAGGAGCGCAAGGACATCGCCAAGCGCTTCTTCATGTTGCTCTATCTCTTCCTCACCAAGAGTTACGAGAAGATCGACCTGGTGTTCATTCGCCATCACACCGTGGCCAAGGAGGTGGAGGAGGAGGACTTCTTCTCCTCGCGCGAGACCGGCGGCACCGTGGTCTCCAGCGCCCTGGAGCTGATGGCCGAGATCATCCGCAGCCGTTACCCCAGCGAGGCGTGGAACATCTACGCCGCCCAGGCCTCGGACGGCGACAACTGGGAGGACGACTCCCCGCGCTGCCGGGAGCTGCTGCTGCACGACATCCTGCCCCTGGTGCAGTACTACGCCTACGTCGAGATCCAGGCCGAGCAGCCGCAGAGCCTCTGGCACCAGTACGAGTACGTGAAGTCGGTCAACCGCAACTTCGCCATGCAGCGCATCCTCGGCCTGGAGGACATCTACCCCGTGTTCCGGGAATTGTTCAGGAAGAAGGTGACATCGTGAGCGCCCAAGACACCGGCACGGACGTCCCTCCCATCCCGACACAGGCCGCAACGGCGAGCCCGCGCCCGCCGGACGGCGGACACACGGGCCAGGTCATCCGGCGCCAATACCTGTCCGAAGGCTCCGAGTGGACCTTCGAGCTGCTGCGCACCTACGACCAGGAGATCGGCCGTGTGGCGGCCCACTACGGCCTGGATACCTATCCGAACCAGATCGAGGTCATCACCTCGGAGCAGATGATCGACGCCTACTCCTCGGTGGGCATGCCGGTGGGCTATCACCACTGGAGTTTCGGCAAGCAGTTCATGACCACGCAGAAGAGCTACAAGCGCGGGCACATGGGGCTGGCCTACGAGATCGTGATCAACGCCAACCCCTGCATCGCCTACCTCATGGAAGAGAACACCATGACCATGCAGGCGCTGGTGATCGCACATGCCTGCTACGGCCACAACTCCTTCTTCAAGGGCAACTACCTGTTTCGCACCTGGACCGACGCCGAGGGCATCCTGGACTACCTGGTGTTCGCGCGCAACTTCGTCGCCGAGTGCGAGGAGCGTCACGGCGAGGAGGCAGTGGAGGAGATCCTGGACTCCTGCCATGCCCTCATGAACCATGGCGTCGACCGCTACAAACGGCCGGCCCGCCTGTCCATGGCCAAGGAGCAGGCCCGCCAGCGCGAACGCGAGGCCTATCTGCAATCCCAGGTCAACGACCTCTGGCGCACCCTGCCACCCAAGGAAGCGGCGAAGAAGGCCAAGCGGGAGGAACGCTTCCCCGCCGAGCCGCAGGAGAACCTGCTCTACTTCATCGAGAAGAACGCCCCCCGGCTGGAACCCTGGCAGCGCGAACTGGTGCGCATCGTGCGCAAGATCGCGCAGTACTTCTACCCCCAGCGCCAGACCCAGGTGATGAACGAGGGCTGGGCCACCTTCTGGCACTACACCCTGCTCAACCACCTGTATGAGGAGGGGCGGCTCACTGACGGCTTCATGCTCGAGTTCCTGCAGTCGCACACCAACGTCGTCTACCAGCCGCCCTACTACAGTCGCGCCTACAGCGGCATCAACCCCTACGCCCTGGGTTTCAACATGTTCCGCGACCTCCGCCGCATCTGCGAGGCGCCGACGGAGGAGGACCGCCGCTGGTTCCCCGAGATCGCCGGCGCCGACTGGCTGAAGACCCTGGACTTCGCCATGCGCAACTTCAAGGACGAGAGCTTCATCGCCCAGTATCTCTCGCCCCACCTGATCCGGGAGATGAAGCTCTTCGCGGTGCTGGACGACGACCAAGAGGAGCAGCTCGAGATCGCCGCCATCCACGACGACGCCGGCTACCGCCAGGTGCGCCAGCAGCTGGCCGACCAGTACAACCTGGGCAACCGGGAGCCCAACATCCAGGTCTGGAACGTAGATGTCTACGGCGACCGCTCGCTCACCCTGCGCCATTACATGCACAACCGCCGCCCCCTGGGCGAATCCACCCCGGAGATGCTCAGGCACATCGCCCGGCTTTGGGGCTACGACGTGCGCATCGAAAGCGTGGACGAGACCGGCGCGGCCGAACAGATCGCCGAATGCGTGGTGTGAGCGGCCCAGTGCCCGCGGAGCAGACAAGCTTGGCGCATGCCCGGCGACGATCCTGATCTCCCGCCGGCAGTCGGTTTACCCCGGATTGTCCATTAGGCTGTAGGTCGGGCTTCAGCCCGACTTGTCGGCCTGAAGGCCGACCTACAACCCGTTCATTTAGCGGGAGCCGAAGACCTAATGGACAATCCGTGTTTACATCTATATTGATATCAAGATACCTAGGTCTCTTATCGGTTGTCTAATGCAACCGTCCGCCGGTTCACGGCGGGCGGATACCGCGGCTTGCGCCCCCGCTCAAGGACGGAGGAACACACCTCGTGCATCCGTTCCCGACCCGCCTCGCATTGATCATCGCCGCCGCGACCATACTGGTCGTCGAGCTGGGTCTCATGCTGCTGCTGCAAGGCTACGGCCTCACGGTGCTGGAAGAGGCCCTGATCGCCAGCCTGGCCCTGATCCTGCTCGCACTGCCGGCGCTCTATGTCACCCTGCTGCGCCCGCTTCGCGAGCAGGTGAGCCAGCGGCAGGGGGCGGAACAAGCCCTGCGCGAGTCGGAGGACCGTAACCGGGAGATCCTGGACGCAGTCTTCGACGGCATCCTCATCACCGACGAGCGGGGCGTGATCGAGCAGACCAATCCGGCCGCCGCCCGCATCTTCGGCTACACGCGCGAGGAACTGACAGGCCGCAACCTGGAGGCACTGATCCCCGAATCCGAGCGTGCCCGGCATGCCGAGCGTATGCGCAGCTACCTGCACGAGGGCCGCGCGCGGGTCATCGGCCTGGACCGTGAGATCCGCGGTCGGCGCAAGGACGGCAGTCTGATCCCGATCGAGATCGCCATCACCGAGCTGTGGCGGGATGATCGCCGTCACTTCGTCGGCGTGCTGCGTGACATCACCGCCCGCAGACAGGCCGAGGCGGCCCTGCGCGAGGCCCAACAGGCGCTGGAACGGCGGGTGGCTGAGCGTACCGAGGAACTCACCCGCATCAACCTCGCCCTGCAGCAGGAGATCGAGGCACGGGCGCGCATGCAGGCGGAACTGGAGCGCCTGGCCACCACCGACACCCTGACCGGCATCCGCAACCGTCGCGTCTTCGACGAGCAACTCGCACTGGAAATCACCCGTGCCAAGCGCTACGGCAACAAGCTGGCCCTGATCCTGATGGACATCGACCGCTTCAAAAGCATCAACGACCGCCACGGCCACCAGGCCGGCGACCGTGTGCTGGTGGAGCTGGCCCGTGTGGTGGCGAGCCGGCTGCGGGCGAGCGAGGTGTTCGCGCGCTGGGGCGGCGAGGAGTTCATCGTCCTGGCGCCCAACACCGATGCCGAGGACGCCGCCCACCTGGCGGAGGAGATCCGGACGCGGGTGGAGGCCCACGACTTCCCGGAGGTGGGACGGGTCACGCTCAGCCTGGGCGTCACCCAGTACGCCCCGGAAGACACCACCGACAGCCTGTGGCAACGCGCCGACGCCGCCCTCTACCGGGCCAAGGCCGGCGGGCGCAACCGGGTCGAGGTGGAACTGGCCTAGGAGCCCCTCGCGGGCTATCTTGGGAGCATGAGGGGGGTGTCAAACAGACCCATGAGGGGCGCAAAGACCCCTGCCACTCACAGACAAGGAGGTTTGCCATGATCAGACACGAACCGGGTTTACGTTTCGGACTCATCCTCCTGGCCGGCCTGCTGGCCATGGCGGGCACCCCGGTGCTGGGGGCCGGCAATGCCGCGGAGGGGGCCAAGAAGTCGCAGTTCTGCGCCGGCTGTCACGGACCGGACGGCAACTTCACCCACACCGGCACGCCGCGGCTGGCGGGCCAGCCCGAGGCCCATTTCGTCGCCAAGATGAAGGCCTACCGCAGCGGCAAGACGCTCTACCACCCCCTGATGGCCATCCTGGTGCACGGGCTGAACGATCAGGACGTCGCCGACCTGGGCGCCTACTACGCCGCGCAGAAGGTCGAACCGGCCCTCAAGCCGTATCGGCCGCCGCAATGAGCGGCTGCGCCGCGGTCAACGTCCCCGGTGCGTGACCGCCAGGCGTTCGCTGCGCGCCGGCCAGATGCCCTTGTCCTGTGCGCGCGCGCCTTCGAAGCTGAG
>OGCL01001749.1_pt1 | contig 17309 bp, 14 predicted proteins | sample 1570041 | NCBI WGS metagenome assembly OGCL01 (sample SAMN06266162, study PRJEB24511) | hot springs metagenome | isolation source: Hot spring water | place: South Africa: Limpopo | collected 2015-06-22
TGTTGAAGGTTTTTATTACAGATTCCTCTGAAATATTGACTATAAATTGCTGAACATTAATACCTCTCTGTTCTCCTTCAAATAAAATCTTATTGATTGACTCCTCTATGTCAATACCAGTATGAATAACATTAAATCTCATAAGACTTATCTTATCCAAAAATAAGCCTTTTATCTTGCTCTTTCCAATACTATCTCTAATATCTACAGGATAAATTATTTCCCTCTTGAGTTTGAGTCTGTTTATTGTAAACTCTACAATTTCTTTAGCCCTTTGGTGTATGTAAATATTATGTAGATAATCTTTTTTTAGTAAAAACTGAAATAGACAACTCATTCTTACCTTTGATTCTTCCATGTCTTTATAAATTGACTCTGGTATAAGATCAATCTCTACGGCTGTTTCAGTAAGTCCCATATTGTAAGAAAGTTTTTGTGAGGCAACATGATTGGTTGTTGCTTCACTGAATATTCCATCAAAGGAAAGTGTTTTAAAGTAATTATCTTTGATAAAACTTGAGATGTAATGGGCTATCATGTTCCCTCTATAACTATTGTGGATAAGGAGTTGCCCTAATTCAAAAAGCCTTTTGTTGTCTGAGAATGTTTTAAATAAGCCACCATGCCCTATTACATTTGACTTTTCTGTAATTGCCACGACTGAATAGATAGTTTTGTTTTTATTTGCCTTAACAATTTTGTTTGGATGATAATATAAATCAATGGGATAATTATCCCCATAGATTGATTTAAAAAGACTTGTTATGCCAATTGCATTGCTCGATTTGAATCTTTCAACGATAAAGTTTTGATTGGGTTCAATGAGGAGTTTATCCCCCATTTTCTTTACACTTTGGCTTGAGGTTTGATTTTTTTTAGTAGTATTTCTGATGTCTCTGTATTAAATATAATCTTTCTGCCCAAAGTGCCTCCTACATCCTTTGCAACAATAGGAATTCGTTCATCAGCAAGCATATCTTCTGCAATGATAATATTACGATCACCCACTCCCATCAATCCACTATTTCCTTGTAAAACCGCTGCACCACCAAAGACCTTTGCAATTAACCTATCCTTTGAGGCACCCAATTCAAGCATCTTGTTAATTAGTTTGGTGATGGCGATATTACCATATCTTGGAGTAGCAAGACCTTCACCATTCCAAAGGGCTAGCATATAGTGATTAATCCCACCAAGTCTTAATATTGGGTCAAATAAACATACAGATATGCAGGAACCAAGTATCGTTGTTACCACATAGGGACCTTTTTTAACAAATAATTCGCCTGGATAAAGGTAGTATTCTTTTTTAGACTCTTGGCACTGCTCTTGTGAAATCACTAAAACTTTTCCTCTTCGTCGAAGAAAAACTCATTCCCACTATCAGAGAATATGCCAACATTTATATCAATCTTTGACTCTGGAATAAATATGGTAAATATCGTCCCCATACCTACTTTGCTTGTGACTGTTATAGTTCCTTCCATCATGTCAATAAGGGTTTTGCATATACTTAAGCCAAGCCCATGTCCTTTATGCTTTTTGTTAGCACCTGTATCAAGTTGTCTGAATCTTTCAAAAATAAGTTCTTGATGATCTAAGTCTATACCGGGTCCATTATCAGATATAATCAAGTTTAGATAGGTTGTATGTTTCCATGCCTTTATATCAAAATTGCCTCCCTCTTCGGTAAATTCAATAGCATTTGCCACAAGGTTTTTTAAGATGAGTTGAAGTTTTGTTGAATCAATCTTAAAATAGGGATTCTCTTCGTTCTTATTCACAAAACTATAGTCATAGGTTAGATTTTTTTGTTTTATTAAGTGTCTAAAATTATCAAGCACATCAGTAATTAATTCATCTACATTTACATTTGAGATGCTCATCGGCGATGTACCAGCCTCTATCTCAGCTGCAGCAAATATGTTAGTAAGCTGGAAATCAAGATTAAAGAGTTCAGAAAAAATAGATGATGATATTTCCTTAATTTGTTCTTCTGAAATCTCTCCATCAGTAAGGCTCTTTGATAGCAAAAGGGCATTAGTAAGGGGATTGTTTAATTCATTTTTAATGTTAGAGATAAAGTTGGTCTTCATAGATTCAGATTCCATGAGCTTTTTGTTCATGTCTTCTAATTTTCTTGAGAGCATCCTTAAATCATGCAAGGCTTTTTTGTTGTCATCAAATCTCTTTTTTATCTCCGCAATAAGCTCGTCATCAGTAAAGTTTTTCATAATATATACCCTCTTTTATATCTTAATAAAAATATTTAAAAATATAACTCATTTTTTAGTTATTAATTTTCTCAATAGATGAACCTGACCAAGAGCAATACCAGCATCATTACAAGGAACTTGTCTATTAAAATATACCTTAAGCCCAATATTAATCAAGAGACCTGTTATTCTTTTCAATAAATAGGAGTTTTGAAAAACTCCACCGCTAAGAGCGATCTGATTAGTATTGTATAGGTTTGAGAGTCTGAATACAAGCTCAACAACTATATTTGAAATTGTATTATGAAATTTACATGAAATAACTGAACTTGACAGACCAGAAAAAATGTCATCCAATAATTCATGAATAGTTTTCTGAAACTTAACTATACATTTGTCTTCAAGTTTTAAAATATCATATTGATAAGATAAATCAACCTCCTCTTCTTCAGTAAGGCTCTCAAGTGCTATGGCTGATTCACCTTCAAAGGTATTTACATAGCAAGTGCCTGTTAAGGCTGATATTGCATCAAAATATCTTCCTGCGCCTGTTGACATTGGAGACATTATTTTGTTGTCAATCATCTTAGTAAGGGTTTCAATCTCTTTATGATTGAAAAAATTATAAACTCCTATTTTTTCAAGATATGACCAGTAATCACTATCAGAGGTATTTATTCTTAAAAGGCTTAAAGCAGGTCTCCAGCATTGCCTTGATGCCTGATCTCCACCTGGCAAATTTATATAATCAAAGTGTGCTAACCTGATAAATTGAGAGTCTTCACATAATAAAAATTCACTTCCCCATATTGTATTATCAGTTCCATAACCTGCTCCATCAAATGCAACGCCTATGACTTTTCCTTTAAGAGAATTTTCTGCTATAACAGAACAGATATGACAATGATGATGTTGTAAGGAATAACCTTTAAGGGACTTTTCATTTATATATCTTTCTGCCCACTTTGTAGATAGGTAATTTGGGTTCATATCATAGCCAATGATGTTTGGTTTCACATTATAGACCTGTGACAAGTTTTTTAGTGTTTCTTCAAAGAAACTTAAGGTTTCTTCATTTTCCATATCACCAATATGTTGACTCATTATGGCAAATCTACCTTTTGTGATGGCAAAGGAGTTCTTTATATCAGCACCAACTCCAAGTGTTTCAATACCATCCTCATGAATATCTATTACTTCAGGCACATAACCCCTTGCCCTTCGAATAAAGAAATTTACTGACTTATTGCAAATTGTCTCAACCCTCATGACGGTATCATCAATGGCTGTGAAGATGTCTCTGTTATGAGATAAAATACCATCAACGAAGGGTGAGAGTTTAATTAATGCCTCTTCATTATCTTTAACAATTGGCTCTTCTGTCCTATTACCACTTGTCATAACAAGGGCTTCAAATGATGGATTAGGAGATTCACTAAAAAAAAGCAGATAATGTAAAGGTGTGTAAGGTAGCATACAACCATAATATCTGTTATTTGGAGACACAGAAGGGGCAATATTTATAGAACTTAATAAATTCTTTTTTAAGAGCAAGATAGGTTTTTTGTTGTTACTGACTATTATCTCCTCATCTTTTACCATATGACAAATTAACTTTATTCTATTAATATCTGGGAGCATGATTGCAAAAGGTTTGTTGCTTTTACGCTTTCTTTGGCGTAATAAGGAAACAGCGTTTTCATTTAAAGCATCACAGCACAAATGGAAACCACCAATTCCTTTGATTGCAATGATAGCACCTTGCTTGATAGCTTTTACTGCTTGTGTTAAAGGATTGTCATTTTTAAATATTGAAATACTTTTATTAAGTAATTCAAAAGATAGATGAGGACCACAAATTTCACAAGCATTTGGTTGAGCATGAAATCTCCTATCCCTTGGATTATTGTATTCATTTAAACAGTCTTTACACATTCTAAATGAAGCCATTGTTGTATTTGGTCTGTCATAGGGAATCCTTTGAGTGATTGAATATCTTGGACCACAGTTTGTGCAATTAATAAAAGGGTAGTGAAATCTTCTATTATTTTCATCAAGTAATTCCATAAGGCAATCATCACATATTGAAATATCTGGTGATATTAGAGTAAAACCTTGACTGCTATCACTATCAAGTATTTGAAAATCATCAAATCTATACAATGGTAATTCAGTTATATTTATAGAGTCTATCTTTGCAAGGGGTGGGGGGGTGGTTTTTAATTTATCTATAAATTCTTCAACCATTTGTCCTTCAATATCAATCAAGACACCTTCGGATGTATTTTTTACATTACCTTTTAATGAAAGTTTTTCTGCTAAATTAAACACAAAGGGTCTAAAACCCACTCCCTGAACAATACCACTAACTTTGATAAAAAAACGCTTCATATTTGATTAGAAAAGCATGTTATTTTTGATCTTGAAACTCTTTCTATGAATAGGGCAAAGACCATATTTTTTTATTGCTTCTAAATGTTTTTTGGTGAGATACCCTTTGTGCTTGTTAAATCCATAGTTAGGATATTTCTCATGATGATTATTCATAATCCTATCTCTTGTAACCTTTGCGATAATTGAAGCAGCACCTACAGATGCACTCTTTATGTCAGCCTTGATAAAGGATTCTTGTTTTATATCAATATTTTTTAGTCTCAATGCATCAATTATAAGTAGGTCTGGTTTTACTTTTAGGTTTGTTACTGCTCTTTCCATTGATAAAATGGTAGCTTGGAGTATGTTGATTTGGTCAATCTCGTCTTCCGTTGAGATGCCTATACCAATACTGATTGCCTCTTTGATGATTTTATTGTAAAGATATTCTCTTTCTTTTTGACTAATAGTCTTTGAATCTCTTATTCCAATAATTCTTAAGTGTCTTGGTAAAATTACTGCTGAGGCAACTACAGGTCCTGCAAGAGGCCCCCTACCTGCTTCGTCAATCCCTGCAATCAATCTATGATCATCATCATAAAAGAGACTGTCAAATTGGTAAGGGTCCATAATGGAGACTATTTTTTGTTTTTATCTTTTACCTTTGCATCTTTACCTTTTTTATCTCTTAAATAATACAACTTTGCCCTTTTTGTATCACCTCTCTTAAGAATCTCAAGTTTTTCAATGGTTGGTGAATAGACAGGGAATATCCTTTCAACACCAACACCAAATGAAACCTTACGAACTGTAAAGGTTTCTTTAATGGAACTGCCTCTTCTTGCAATTACAATGCCTTCATAGGGTTGTATCCTCTCTTTGTCACCTTCTAAAACCTTTACATGAACCCTTACAGTATCTCCAATTGAGAAAGGTAATATCTCTCTTTTGTATCTTTCTTCAATTACTTCTATCATATTCATATTAAAAAAGCCTCCATTTATGAAAAATTATTCAGGGCAATGCCCCTTTATGTTTTTGTATTAAATCTGGTCTCCTTTCTAAAGTTCTCTTTAAAGCCTCCTCTTTTCTCCACATTTCTATAGCTTTATGATTTCCTGATATTAAAACATCAGGAACTTTTAGTCCCATGAACTCAGCTGGTCTTGTATAATGAGGGAAATCAAGTATCCCTGTAGAAAATGAATCTTGAAGGGCTGATCCTTCATCTCCTAATGCATCAGGCATAAGTCTTGTCATGCTATCAATCATCACTAATGCAGGCAATTCACCACCGGTAAGAACATAATCACCGATAGAGATTTCATCATCTACTAATAAATCTCTGACCCTCTCATCAATACCTTCATATCTACCACAAAGTAACAGTAATCTTTTATTACAAAAAGCCAACTCCTTAGCAATGGCTTGATTGAATGTCCTACCTTGTGGTGTTAACATAACTACAGTCCTTTCAATACCATCTGCTTTAATATCTTTGATTGCCCTATAGAATGGCTCTACTTTCATAACCATACCAGGACCACCACCATATGGATAGTCATCAACATTTTTATGTTTATCCATAGTGTAATCCCTAAGGTTATAAACCTTTACATCAACAATGCCTCTATCTAAAGCCCTTTTTAAAATACTCTCCTGAAGATAGGAAAGAATAATCTGGGGAAAGATTGTGAGGACATCAAAATGTAAAGCCATATATTCTAATACATTTCAAGTAGTCTGACAATCATTTTTTTTTGCTCTAAATCAATAGATAAGATAGAGTCTTTTATAGCAGGGACTAAAAGTTCCCTGTTGTCTTCATTTTTTACTATATATACATCTGCCTCACCTGCTTTCATAATCTGAAAAATTTTGCCAAGGTATTGCCCTTGTACATCAAATACATCAAGGTTTTCGAGTTGATAGTAATAATAAGTTCCTTTAGGTAGTTTTGGAGATTCAGATTTGTGAATACATATCAGTGCTCCTATCAGAGGTAATATTGCATCTCTATTTTCATAACCATGAAAAGATAAGGCGATATTTTTTTTATGTAATCTAATGGTATTAATATTTTGAACCTTCATCTCTTTTGAAAACTTAATCCACAGTTTCTTTAGGTTTAAAAAGCGATTAGAATCAAAGGTCAATGGTTCAATTAAAACCTCACCTCTTAATCCAATGGGTTTTATAATCTTGCCAATCACTACAAAATCAGACTTGTCGATTGATCCTTCCAATTGTTCCACCTCTAGGGACAATTGCTATGCCACAATTGTCAATATGGCAAAAGAACCTGTCCTTTTCAAAATCATAGCCAATAGTTTCATTTTCAGCAATAACATTGAATTTGTCTATAATTACCCTACAAAGTTTTGCACCACTTTTGATAGTCACATTATCCATTATTATTGAGTCCTCAATTATTACATTATCTTCTATGTTAACATTACTACGAAGCACCGAGTTAGATATCTTTGAATCCCTGATTACAGCACCATCAGCTATGATGCTATTGTTGATTTCAGCTGATAATATCTTGGTTGATGCTATATGTGCCCCCGCGTTGTGTATAGGCCAACGACGATTATTGATTTCAAAGAGTGGTTTTTCTCCAAGTATATCTTTATGGGCATCAGCAAAGGCTTTAATTGTACCAACATCTCTCCAGTAACCTGCCTCTTCATTAGACGAAACACCAGGTACTTCATTCTTAGCAAAATCATAGGCAAATACCCTATTACCTTTCTCTACAAGGGATGGAATAATGTGTGCACCAAAATCATGTTGTTTATTCTGTTGAGCCTTTATAAGTGAGTCAAGCAATATTGCTCTGTTAAAGATATAATTTCCCATAGATACAAAAGCCATTGAAGGATTAGAACTCATTGGAGTTGGATTCAATGGCTTTTCTTGAAAACCAATAATTCTATTATTACTATCAGCAACAATAACACCGAAAGCAGATGCTTCTGCTATAGGAACAGGTCTTGCAGAAACTGTCACATCTGCCTCAGACTTTATGTGAAAGTCAATCATCTGTTTTATATTCATACGATATATATGATCAGCTCCAAATATTAAAACAAAATCTGGATTTAGTTCCTTTATAATAACCCTGTTTTGAAAAACTGCATCTGCTGTCCCTTGAAACCATTCAGGTCCCATCCTCATTTGAGGTGGCACCACAGTAATAAAGTGATCCCTTATAACAGATGATAATACCCAGTTTCTTCTTACATGTTCTATAAGCGATTGAGACTTATATTGCACTAATAAATAGATAGAATAGATTTGTGAATTCACAAGGTTACTTAAAACAAAGTCAATTATCCTGTACCTTCCACCAAAAGGCACAGAAGGTTTAGACCTGAAGGCAGTTAGCGGGAACAACCTTTCTCCTTTTCCCCCTGCAAGAACAAAGGCAAGCGTTTTTGGATATGGCATTTTGCACCCCCTTTATGATAGAAATCCATTACATTTTAGCATATCTTTTGACTTATATTTAAGACAGTTTTATAAGTATTTTATCTTTAACTTGGAATGTACAGTGACAAACTATAATCATATCTAGTGTTTAATTTAAGGAACAAAATAACGATAACATTATATGAACTTAATAAACTCAATCAATTCTTCCCTTCAAAAAATTGAAAAGGGCACTTTTATAAATCCTGCCACAAGTTTTAATAAATTGGCAAAAGATGATCTATCAACAGATATTAATTTTTCACTCAAGACAGATAAAGAGAGTTTTTCTCTAAATCTTGTTGATGAATATTACTACAATAATCCCAATAAATCTTATTCTATTCATTCTGTATCGAGACAAAATATATCTATAATGAAAGAAGAAATTGATTTAAACATTAATTTATCCTATGATTCATTTGGAGAAGATATAAAATTTCTTAAAGATAATCAAAATACCTTCTCTTTTTCGTTTAATATTATGGAGATGAACTTACAAAAGGAAACAAAAATTAGTGTGGTAAAAAAGACAAGAAGCGCAGATGAGATAATGAGAGATATTACTTTAAATATAGCAAAGGCAATGACAGGGAAAAGGGGTAAATCTATCTCGTTTGATATTGATAAGGAGGCAATGGATGCCTTAGCTGGTAATGAAGTGTTTAGGAAGCTCATAATAGAACTCATGATATTAATAAAACTCTCAAATCAGATGAATAAAGGACAAATCGGTAATGAGGTTATAAAGATTTCTGGAAAAGGTGGTTATCATATTGAACATACAGAAAGCATCTCTTATAATATGAAAATGACAAGCATTAATGTAAATATAAATATTAATCCTCCAAAAGATAACAAATCAGAAGAAGTAAACAAACTGTCTATATCGGCTTAAAAATTTAGTTTATTTTTTTCTACAAAACAATATTCTCAAAATAGCTACAATAATTTCTGTAATATCAATGTGAAAATGTCTGTTTATGAACTATTACAACAATTAAATCCCCTAAAAAATCGTTAATAGAAAAACGCCGAGGTATAAGAATTTAGGATTGAGGGATAAAGTGGTAAGTGGATAAATACACTATTTTTAAAGGATGGAATTTTACTTCCGCACTTCTGAACTTTTGCTTTTCCGCACTAATATCTTTCCCACTGAAAGCTACTTACATTCCTTGTCCTCTTGTCAAAATCAATCACTATTAAGTATATCGGCAGATTAAATCCCTTGTATTTTTCTGCATAATTCATATCTTTGATTTGTTGTAAGCCTGTGCTTGCTTCATTTTCCCTCTCTATTACCTTAAATTCAAAGATAAATACTGCATGATTCATCACTACCGTCATGTCTATATTTCCATGATTCGTTATATCTTCAGGTCTTACATTCAATCCCAATGAGGCAAAATAACTGTAAAATACACTACTATAAAATCCCTCATATTCCTCTATGTCATTTTTCTTATACCAATGATGTGGTATTGAGGCAAAGTGTGATTGGATTATCTCTCTTATTGCATCTACGTTACATCTCTCTAACTCTTCATAAAGTCTTATCCTTCTTCTTACTACATCAGAAAAAACTACTGAATAGTGCTTCAATATATAGTCAAGTAGAGATGTCTTTACTTCAAAGTTTGGATAGGTTAGTTTATAGATTATATTACCAACTATTGTGCGTGTGCTTATTATAGTAAGATAACCACTCTGAAATAACAGGTTCTCTGGCTCAATGAAATCAACATCAAAACTACCAATCAGTGATTCCCCTGCTTCTATATTTTCAATTTGAGGAATATAATATCTCCTTTGCTTTAGCAGTTCAATGAGAAATGTTGGCGTTCCACTTTCAAACCAGTAGTTCCTAAATACACCTGTCTGTAAATAGTTAATTATGCTAAATGGATTATATACCCTCTCAACACCTGTCCAACTGTAACCGTTATACCAGTGCCTTATCTGATTGAAGTCTTTATCTTTTAAATGTTCTTCAAATGCTATTGTTAATTCATCTTCAGTGTAACCACAAATTGATGAATAATTTGCATCTATGGTTATATCTCTTAAATTATTTAAACCTGAAAATATCGATACCTTGCTAAATTTACTTACCCCTGTTAGAAAGACAAACTTGATATTTGCATCTTGCCCTTTAATCACTGAATAAAGATTCTTTAATCCCTCTCTCATCTCCTTCGCTATCTCTGGTTCAGTGATGTTGTCTAATATTGGCTTGTCATATTCGTCTATGAGGATTACTACATTTTGTCCATATTTTTCTTTTGCATTATCTATCAATTCTATAAAACAGGATGTTACATCATCTATCTCTATGCACTGTATCCCAAGTCTCTTTTGATTTACCCTTAATATGTCTATTATCCTCTTGTCCAATTTTTCTCTACTTTTTAGTACTCCCTCTGCAAAGTTTATATTTATCACAGGATATTTAACTGACCAATCCCATTTGTCGTAAATATAAAGACCTTGAAATAAATCTTTGTTTCCATCAAAAGCCTCTTTTAGTGTGTCAACAAATAAGGATTTTCCAAATCTACGAGGGCGGGAGAGGAAGTAGTAAACACCTGTGTTGACAAGTTCACAGACATATCTTGTTTTATCAACATAGACATATCCTTCAGTGATTATCTTTTTGAGATTGCTGATGCCAATTGGGAGTTTCTTTTTCATGATGGATGTTATTTTAACATTATGTAATGGTGTAGGGACAATTCATGAAAGTGCAGAAGAGCAAACGGCAGGGATTAGTCGCCAGTGAGTTAGAAGTGACAACCCCCTAACCCCCTTTCTTAAGGGGGAATTATCCTTCCGCACTTCCTGTCTTTTTCTAATTCACTAACTCACTTGCTACTGATCCATGTCGTTTCCTAATTCACTGGCGACTAACTCACTGCAATCTAATAAATATCAAGGTAAAGATACAATTACTGTAACACAACCACAAAAATTTCTTGACAAAAAAATAAATTAAATGTAAAGTAAGTGCTTACTTACTATGGCGGTTAACGATACAAAGACAAAAATACTGGATTCTGCCTTAAGGCTTTTCTCAGAAAAGGGCTTTATTGGTGCGACTACAAGGGAGATTGCAGATTCTGCAGGGGTTGCTGAGCTTACACTATTTAGACATTTTTTAAACAAGGAAAATCTTTTTGAACAGGTGCTTAAGGACTATTCATTCTTACCTGAGCTTGAAGAAATAATTCATGAAATAAGAGATTTGCCCTATGAAGAAGGATTGCTAATTGTTGCAAAAAGTTTTTATAAGACATTAAAGAAAAGAAAGGACATCATAAAGATAGTCCAATCGGAGATGCAAAGATACCCCGAAAAGCTACATAAGGCTTATCATTCCATGATAGATGGTATTTTAAATTCATTTTCTGAACACCTTAAGGATTTACAAAAAAGAGGTATTTTAAGAGACTTTGATACCTTTCATGCAGCAAGGGGTTTTTTAGGATTAATCTTTTCTTTTTTTAATATGCAGGAATTACTTATGCGGTCAATGTATAGACAAGAAGACGAGGAGACAATACTAAAAGATTTTATAGAAATATTTTCAAGGGGGACTATGAAACCATGAATGTGAAGATGCTTTGTTTTATGTTTATTTTATCTATGTTTACGCTGGTCTTTGATGCTTATTCATCTGAAGTTTATACAATCAATGATGTCTTTTCTATGGCTATACAAAAAGCAGAAAGACTCAAAATTTCTGAAGAAGATGTCTTGATTGCTGAGTTTGGTAAAGACAAGGCTTATTCAAATCTAATTCCAAAATTGTCTGTATTTGGAGGTTTTACTAAATACTCTGAGGCAAAATATTCCCTTGGTTCAACGGTGATTCAGGCTGATAGAGCCTATTCTTACGGTTTAAGACTTGACCAAACCTATTCAATTGCAGGCAAGGAGTTTAAATTATACGATTTATCAAAAGAGAACTTGGCTAAAACTCGTTTTGATAGTTTATCAATCTCCAATGATTATCTTTTAAATGTTGCAAATGCCTTTTATGATGCCCTAAAGGCTCAGAGATATGTTCAGATTGCCAAATCTAATCTTGAAAGACTTGAAAAGCACAAAAGGGCAGCCGAGATAAGACTCAAAGTTGGTGAGATTACAAAGACAGCACTATTAAGGGCAGAAGCAGAGCTATCAGGCGCAAGGACTGAACTTATCAAGGCAGAAAACAATCTGAAATTATCTAAGGCTTTTTTGAGCAGACTTGTAGGCATTACCTCTGAATATGAATTAAAGACCGTAGAGTCAGAGGAATCTGAAGAGATCTTAAAACTATCAAATGAAGGGCTCCATTTATTGCAATCACAAGCTTTACTAAACAGGTCAGAGTTGCAATCCGCTTTACTTCAGAAGAGGATGACTGAGCGTCAGATAAAGATTGCAGAGACCGCCTACTATCCATCTATCTCTCTTGAGGGTGCCTATACAAAGGCTGGAATGGATCCTGAATCAGTATCTATGGTTAAAGAGACTTTATATGGTGCAATCAGGATAAATTTCCCCCTCATAGAAGGAGGTTTAAGAAGGGCTGAGGTAAGGGAGGCAGAGGCAAAGGGCAGACAGGCAAATCTATTAGTTGAAGACACCAAAAAGTCAGTGTTAATTGATGTCCAAAGGGCTTACCTTGACTTTATAACAAATAGAGATTCATTAAAATCAATTCAAGATCAGGTAACCTTTGCGAGGGATAATTATAATGCGGTGTCAAGGCAATTTGAGCATGGTTTGGCAAATAGTATTGATGTTATGGATGCCAATAATCTCTTAGTCACTTCAGAGCAGAGGCTATCAGAAACGGATTACAACTTTAGGCTCTCTCTTTTGAAGGTAAAGAGGGCTATTGGGAAGGATTTATTCAACAAGGAGATTAAAAAATGAGAACATTCGCAGCATGGCTAAAGAGATTTTCTATTTTTTTGTTAATTACAGGTTTTCTGTCTACATTAATCATACTGTCAGGTTGTAAAGCTAACAAGGATAGTCAGCAAAATCCGGAGAGGGCAATCAATGTATCTCTTTCAAAGGCTGTTAAAAAGTCTATTAGACCCTATCTTGTAGCCACAGGAACGATTAATCCCTTTGAAGAGGCCCTTGTAAGTGCAGAGGTTGATGGCATTATAAAGAGGGTCTATGTTGAAGAAGGCAAGGCTGTATCAAAGGGCACCCTCCTTGCAGAGATTGATGAGACCGACTTTGTCCTTGAGGTGAAAAGATCTGATGCACAACTCAAGCAGGCTCAAGCCATCCTTTCAAATACACAAATTGAATATGACAGAAAAAAAGTCCTCTTAAAAGATGAGTTGATAACAAAGCAACAATATGATGATGTAGAGATGAGGCTCTCTTTGGCAGAGGCTGAACTTGAAAAGGCAAAGGCATCTTTTAATCTTGCTCGTCAGAGGTTAACAAAGACAAAAATACATGCAACCCTTTTAGGTTTTATAAAGTCAAAAAAGATTGCTACTGGTGATTTTGTTAAGGTTGGAATGCCTCTATTTTCTTTAATTCAAAATAATCCAATAAAAATAATATTCTCAATCAACGAGAAAGACATCTCAAAGATTAAGGTAAATCAAGAAGTGCTTTTTACAGTAGATGGTTTGCCCAATAGAGAATTTAAGGCAAAGGTTTATACAGTCTATCCCAGCCTTGATGATAAATTAAGAACACTAACCATAGAGGCAAGGGCAAGCAATGAGCAGGGGCTTTTAAAACCTGGCATATTCGCAAAGGTTATTGTTTATACAGATGCCCAAAGAGATGGCATATTGATACCAGCAACATCAATCTTATATGAGGCGAATACAATGAAGGTTTATATTGTAGAAGGTGATAAGGCAAAGATGAAATTAATCAAGACAGGTGGTAAGTTTGGAGATTATGTTGAAGTAATAGAAGGTGTTAAAGAAGGTGATAGTGTCGTAACAGTTGGACAGCAAAATCTATCAGATGGGGTAAAGGTAAATGTGGCTCGCTGAAACATCTATAAAAAGACCTGTCTTTGCCACGATGGTCATATGTGCCCTTGTGCTTCTTGGTGTAGTTAGTTACCCAAGCATCGGTGTTGACCTATTCCCAAAGGTTGAATTTCCTATTATCAATATCACAACCACTCTCAAGGGTGCAAGCCCAGAGATAATGGATATTGATGTTACTGACAAGATAGAAGAGGCAATCAACACCATCAACGGTGTTAAGACTATTCAATCCTCAAGCATAGAAGGCAGGTCAACTGTATCTGTTGAATTTGTCCTTGAAAGGGATATTGACCTTGCCGTGCAGGATGTAAGGGAGAAGATTTCTCTTATAAGAGGTAAACTTCCAAAAGACATTGACGAGCCAATAATCGAAAAGGTTGACCCTGATGCAACACCTGTATTATGGCTTGCCTTGACAGGTGAAACAAAGACTGTGAGAGAACTCTCTACATATGCAGATGAGGTTGTAAAAGAACAGATACAAAAGATTAATGGTGTTGGAGCTATAAGGGTTGCAGGGCTTAGACTGAGACAGGTTAGGGTATGGCTTGATGTGGACAAAATGCGTGCATATGGTGTTACAGCCCAAGATGTTACAAAGGCACTCTCTCGAGAAAATGTTGAATTACCAGGCGGTAGGATTGAAAGCAATACTAAAGAGTATTCTGTCAAGATAAAGGGTGAGTTTACAGATCCTCAACAATTTAATGATTTAATAGTTGGTTACAGCAAAGGCAGTGCAATTCGCATAAAAGACATTGGTCGTGCCGAAGATGGCATGGAAGAGAAGAGGACTATTGCAAGATTTAATGGAAAGCCAGCAATTGGTTTGGGTATTCAAAAACAGTCTGGAACAAATACCGTTGAAGTCATCGAAAGGGTCAAAAAAGAGCTCAATAATATTAAAAAAACATTGCCACCAGGTATGAGTATTAATATAAGTTTTGACCAATCGGTATTTATCAAAAGGTCAATAAGTGAGGTACAGCATCACCTTGTATATGGTGGATTTTTTGCATCCATTGCAGTATTGTTGTTTCTAAAGAGCTTAAGAATTACACTCATCAGTGCCCTTGCTATACCCACATCTATTATCTCAACCTTTGCAATTATGTATTTCTTTGGTTTTACCTTTAACAATATGACCATGCTTGCCCTTTCGTTAAGTATTGGTATCTTGATTGACGATGCAATCATTGTTATTGAAAACATACACAGGCATATTCATGAGGGGATGAAGCCAATGGAGGCGGCTTCTTATGCAACTAAAGAGATTGGCTTGGCTGTCATGGCTACTACATTGGCAATAGTTGCAATATTTTTACCCGTTGCCTTCATGAAAGGATTGGTTGGTAGGTTCTTTGTCCAGTTTGCCTTTACAGTGGTCTTTGCTGTTATGGTTTCTATGTTTGTATCTTTTACCCTTACGCCAATGTTGGCATCAAGATTTCTTAAGAAAGAAAAAGGTGAAGAGAAAAAGGGATTATTGAAATCTCTATCAGACAGACTTGATAAATGGTATAATGCCCTTGAAAGTGCCTATAAAAAAATACTCTATTATGCCCTTCAACATAGATTAAAGATAATATCAATTTCCATAATCCTTTTTGTATTAAGTATGTTTATGACTAAATTTTTGGGAAAGGAGTTTACTCCCTCTGAGGATCAGAGTCGTGTTGCCGTAAGGCTTCAGGCCCCTGTTGACTATTCTATAGATGAGATTGATGCAATGTTTAAAAAGGCTGAAGATGAGATCAGGAAGATACCAGAGGTTGTTACGGTATTTTATGCACAAGGTTTTTTTGGTTCAGTTAATAAAGGGAATATGTTTGTTGGTTTTAAGCCCAAGTCTGAAAGGAAAAAGTCGCAAGAACAGCTAAAGGCAGAGATGAGAAAGATGATTAAAGACAAAGTTCCAGGTCTAAAAGCCTCAGTAGAAGACATATCTTTGCTTGGTGGAGGCATTAGAAATGTGCCAATACAATATGTTATAAGGGGGAGAGACCTTGAGTCTTTAGAAAAATTTATGAACCAAATTACTGCAGAAATTGGGAAACTCCCCGGTATAGTTGATATTGATTCATCTGTTGAAACGGGTAAGCCTGAGGTAAAGATTTATATTGACAGAGACAAATCAGCAGATTTAGGGATTGACATTGCAACAGTTGCTGAGACTGTCAACATACTGATTGGCGGTGAATTGGATGTGACCAAGTTTAAGGACAATTCAAAGGGAAGACGCTATGATGTGAAGTTAAGGCTTGATCCAGAAGATAGGTCAAAGACTGACGATATTGGTCGCCTCTTTGTAAGGTCAAAGGATGGTCGTCTTGTAGAATTAGCCAATATTGTGAAAATACATGAAGGAGGTGGACCAAGTGTAATAAACCGTGTTGACAGACAAAGGGCAGTAACATTATTTGCAAACCTTGAAAATAAACCTCTTGGACAGGCAAAGTCTGAACTTGATAGCATTGCATCAAAGATACTTCCAGTTGACTATACAACTGCCTATAAAGGTGCAGCTGATTTAATGGGTGAGAGCTTTTTTTATTTAATTTTTGCCTTGCTACTTGGTATAGTAATGGCTTACATGATACTTGCCTCACAATTTGAGAGTTTCGTACATCCCATAACAGTCCTTTTAAGTATGCCTTTTTCTTTCATTGGAGCCTTTGGTGCACTGTTGATTACAGGCAATACGCTTAATATATTTAGTTTTATTGGACTCATACTCCTTATGGGTTTGGTCAAGAAAAATGCCATATTATTAGTTGATTATACGAACACCTTGAGAGAACGAGGTATGGATAGAAAGGAGGCAATACTTCATGCAGGGCCTGTAAGATTGAAACCAATTCTTATGACAACCTTTGCAATGGTGCTTGGCATGATGCCAATTGCCTTAGGTATTGGTGAAGGTGCAGAAACAAGGGCTCCTATGGCAATAACAACCGTAGGAGGGCTTATTACATCACTATTTCTAACACTTCTTGTAGTTCCAGTGGCTTATGACCTATTTGATGAGTTAATTATGAAACTTAAAAAGAAATTTTCATCTACTAAATGATGTATTTAAATTTGCCAAATCTAATGATACTCTTTTGGGCAGCTTGCAAGTATCTTCTTTACCTTTTCTATTGCCCTTAAAATAGCGCTTAGGAAGGGCTGTTTCAGGATTTTTATAATCGACAAATTTTATTTAATTTTGCTTTATTCA
>OGCL01001754.1_pt1 | contig 17271 bp, 17 predicted proteins | sample 1570041 | NCBI WGS metagenome assembly OGCL01 (sample SAMN06266162, study PRJEB24511) | hot springs metagenome | isolation source: Hot spring water | place: South Africa: Limpopo | collected 2015-06-22
GCAAAGCCTTCAGGATTCTGGATGGCCAGCTTGAGGCCAAAGACCTGGGTGATGCGATCATCTCGAAAATAGATATTTTCAGGAGTAAAGGAGGCTTCGGTATCGATGGCCGCCACGGTTGCCGCCAGGGGGCGATCGGGGGCGGAATCTAAAAATACCTGGGCGGGCTGGCCCACGACCTGAAGTGGACCGCCGGTTTCTTCTTCCTGGGGGCGATGGCCCTGGCTGGGATTCCCCCGTTGAACGGGTTTGCCTCCAAGTACCTGATCTACGAATCGAGCTTCCGCCTCTTTCCCCTCCTCTCCGCTTTGGCCATTCTGGCTTCGATTCTCCTTTTGGCAGTGTTTGTGCGGGCCTTCCAAGGGACGTTTTTGGGGCCGCGGCTCACAAGGCCTGAGCCTGTTCCGGTGGGGATGCTGTGGGCCATGGGGGTTCTCGCCCTGGCTGTGTTGGCCTTGGGGCTCTTCCCGGACCTTGTTGTGCGGTACGTCATCAACCCCGCAGCCCTGGCCCTGTGGAACGGCCGGTTGATGTACCTCCGTGCTGTGCTGGGAGGCTGACGATGCGTTTGTGGACCGGTGAAGGGGCATGGACTCCGTTGGTGTGGGTGGCCGCGGCCCTGGCCACCGCGCTCCTGGCCTTGGTTCTATGGGCCCGATCCCGCCGGCAGTACAAGAAGGGCACCGAGCAGGACCTTCCCTTCGTGTCCGGGGAGAAGGTGGAAGGGGCCCACGTGGGCGGCCAGCACCTGTACTGGGGTTTTGTCGAGGGTTTGAAGCCCCTCGTGGAGCGGCTGAGGGCGTGGCATAGTGGCTTTGTGGGCGACTACGTAACCTGGTTTGTGGCCATGCTGGCCGTGGTGCTGCTGATCGTGCTGCTGTAGGAGGATGGATGGGACTTTCTTCCTTCAAGCGGGCGTTGTGGGTGTTCCACGTGGCCACGGGCTCCTGCAACGGCTGCGACATTGAGATCGTCGCCGCCCTCACCCCCCGCTACGACGTGGAGCGGTTCGGCATCCGCCTGGTGGGCACGCCCCGCCACGCCGACGTGTTGCTGGTGACCGGGCCGGTGACCCGGATGATGGCCGAGCGACTCAAGCGGGTTTATGAGCAGACCCCCGACCCCAAGGCCGTGGTGGTCGTGGGCGGCTGCGGGTCTAGCTCCGGCGTGTTTTACGAGTCCTACAACGTCGTGGGCCCTGTGGACCAGATCATCCCTGTGGACGTGTACGTGCCCGGTTGCCCTCCCCGGCCGGAGGCGATCATCGACGGGGTGGTGAAGGCCGTGGCCAAGCTGGAGGCCGCAGCGGGGAGGAAAGCGTGACCGCGGACCAAGTCCTACAGGGGCTAAAGCAGGCGCTGGGGGCTCGTCTCAAGGCTGAGGTCCGCCCCCGCAAGGTGGGGGTCAAGCGCCCGCTGGAACTCCAGGAGCTTTGGTGCGAAATCGGCCGCGAGGATCTGCTCCCGGCTGTCCGAACCCTCAAGAACCTTGGACCCTTGCACACCTCCATCATCTCCGGCCGCGACGCCGGACAGACCATCGAACTGCTGTACCACCTGACCGTGGGCTTCGGCACTCCGGGGGGCGAGGTGATGGTCACCTTCCGCCTCCAGGTCCCCAAGTCCGACCCCGTGGTCCCCTCCATCACCGGGATCTTGCCGGGGGCAGAGACCACCGAACGGGAGAAGATCGAGTTCTTGGGCGTGGAGTTCGCGGGGATCCCCACCCGCGCCCACGTGTTTTTGCCCGACGACTTCCCGTATCATCCCTGGCGCAAGGACGAACCCGGAATAGAGAAGACCATCAAGCGCATGGTGGAGTGGGAGGAGAAAAGGCATGGCGGATCGGGAGAAAGAACATAACCCGGGCATTCCCGTGGTGGCGGAGAAGCTGAAGGTGGAAGCTCCTCCAGGCGAGGAGGGACCTGCGCCGGTCCCCACGACCTACGAGGTTCCCATCGGGCCCATTCACCCGGCCCTCAAGGAGCCCATTCGTCTGACGTTCAAGATCGAGGGGGAGCGGATCCGGGGGGTGGAGGTGCGCACGGGGTTTGCCCATCGGGGCATCGAGCTCATGGGCACCAAGCGCAACCTCATCCAGGTCCTGTACCTCTCTGAGCGGATCTGCGGGATCTGCTCGATTTCCCACCCCATCGCCTTCACCTTGGCGGTGGAGCAGGCCGCGGGAATTGAAGTGCCCGCACGGGCCCAGTACATCCGGGTTATCTTCTCCGAGCTGGAGAGAATCCACTCGCACCTGTTGTGGGCTGGGGTGGCCGCCCACGAGCTGGGGTTCGACACCTTGCTCCACCTCACTTGGAAGGTACGGGAGAAGGTCCTGGACATCCTGGAGGAGCTGAGCGGCAACCGCATCGACTACGCAATCCCCATCTTCGGCGGGGTGCGGAGAGACATCACCCCCGAGCAGTACCCCAAGGTTCGGGAGATGATCCGGTACTACCGGGGGCTTTCCGACGAGCTGATGGACGCTTTCCTCCGGGACCCTTCGGTGGAGGCGCGGACCCGGGGGGTGGGGGTGCTCGAGCCCCAGGAGGCCGAGGCCCTCTGTGCCGTGGGGCCTACCGCCCGCGCCTCAGGGCCGCGCAAGGACGTGCGTCAGGACCGGCCCTACCTGGTTTACGGCGACTACGCGGTCAAGGCCATTACACCGGAGGACTACGGCCTCAAACCTCTGGGCGACGTGTACGACAAGACCGTGGTCCGCCTCCTGGAGGTCGGCCAGTCGTTGGACCTCATCGAGCGGTGCCTGGAAGACATGCCGCCCGGGCCCATCACCAGCTTCCCAAAAATCCCGGCGTTGCTTGCCCACCTCAAAAAGGCGGCAGGGGAGGGGTTGGGCTGGCACGAGGCGCCCCGCGGGGAGGTCATCCACTACATCCGCCTGGAAGGCGGCCTGGACGAACCTTCGGTGTGGAAGGTCAAGGCTCCCACGTATTCGAACCTCATGAGCTGGAAACCGATGTTTGAGGACCAGGAAATTGCGGATATCCCCATCATCGCCGCCTCCATCGACCCCTGCATCTGCTGCATGGACCGGGTGCACGTGGTGCGGGAAGGCGGGGAGGCTTGGGTGACCAAAGAGGAGCTGTTGAAGCTGTCGTGGGAGAAAACGCGGAGGCTTACGAGATGAGCGCGCTGCAGGCCGTGTGGCAAGCCGCCGTGGTCCTCTTGGGGGGAGGGCTGGTGGGCATGGTGTACAAGGGTGTGGACCGGAAGATCGCGGCCCGAATGCAAGCCCGAATTGGGCCCCCGCTTCGCCAGCCTTTCTTAGACGTGGGGAAGCTGATGGTCAAGGAGGCGGTGGTACCCCGCACCGCAGTGGGTTGGTTGTTCGAGGCCATGCCGTTCTTGGCCGTGGTGGCTGCGGGCACAGCCCTGTTGTACCTGCCCTTGGGGCCGTTCGCACCCGTGTTGGGGGCGCACGGGGATGCCATTCTGGTGCTGTACCTCTTGGCGGTGCCGGCCCTGGCCATGGCCTTGGGCGGCTTCGCTGCGGGTTCCCCTTTGGCCGCCGTCGGCGCGCAACGGGAAATCGTGATGCTCATGTCCTATGAGTTCCCGCTGGCCGTGGCCCTCGTGGGCGTGGCCTGGCGGCTGAGCTCCTTGGGAATTCAGCCCGCGTTTTCTTTGGGTACGATGGCAGCGCAACCCTTGTGGGGCCTGGTAGGGCCCCTGGGGATCCTCGGCTTGGCCATCTTGTTCTCCTGCTTGCTCATTGTGACCCCGGCCGAGCTCTCCAAAATCCCGTTCGATATTCCCGAAGCAGAGACAGAGATTGCCGGGGGGCTGATGGTGGAGTACTCCGGGGTGTACTTGGCCCTCTTCTACTTGGCCGATGCGGTGAAGACCGTGGTCATGGCGGGGCTGGTGGTGGCCCTGTTTGTTCCCTTTGGTCTGGCCGCCGCTGTGGGGCTCAAGGGCGGGGCGGCCCAGGCCGTGGACACGCTGTTTTTCCTGTTCAAGGTGTTGGTGGTGATGCTTGTGGCGGTGACCACGGTGCGGGTGGGGATGGCCCGGCTGAAGGTAGATCAGGTGGCCCGGGGCTTCTGGTTGCAGATCACCGCCGTGGCCGTCGTGGGTCTGCTGTTTCTCGTTTTGGACAAGGTGGTGATGGGATGATCCTCAAGACCCTGATCTCCCAGCTGCTGGCGCGGCCCGCCACCAACCGCTTCCCCGCCAAGTACATGCCCAAGTCGGTAACGCACTTCTTGACCAAGGTGCAGGCCGGGAAAGCCAAGATCGTTCCTCCCGTGCCTGTGCCTCCCGAGTTCCGGGGGAAGATCGCCTACAACCGGGAGAAGTGCATTGGGTGCCAGCTGTGCATCCGGGTGTGCCCGGCCCAGGTGATCCAGTTTTTGCCGGAGGTGAAGAAGATTCGGATGCACGTGGCCCGGTGCACGTTCTGCGCTCAGTGCGTCGACGCCTGCCCGGTTGATGCCCTGGACGTAAGCCCTGACTTCTTGATCGCCGATACCAACCGCAGCTCCAAAGCCCTAACCGTGGAATAGCCCAAGGAACTTGCGGCCCTCTTTACCCGACGCTCACCCACCGCCGAGGGGAGGGAGGAGAGTGAGCACATCTCCGTCGGCCAAGGGTGTGCGCAAGCCGTCCTTATACTGAACCGCGACGCCGTTCACAAGGGCCGCGACGTGCCGGGCAATCTTGCCCTGGGCGTCGTACAGCCGCTCCCGCAGCCCGGGGTGACGCGCAACCAACGCGGCCAGGGCTCGGGCCACGTCTGCCCCTTGGGGAACGTCAAGATGGACCGGATGCTCGGGAAGCTCCTCCCGAAATGGGAAAAGCAAGTGAACCTCGACCTTCACACGCCGGCCCCCACGAGCTTGGCGGCAATCTCCCGGTGGCGGCACATGTGCCGGTACAGGCTTTCGTCTACGAACCGGCCGCCCCGCACGACGATCTTCCCGTTCACCATCACAAAGTCCGCGTACTGAGCGGCGCAGTGAAGGAGCGCAGCGACCGGATCGGCAGCCCCGGAGAACTCAAGCTCCGCCAGGTCAAACATCACCAGGTCTGCGCACTTGCCCACCTCGATCGACCCCAGCTCCGCTTGACGGTGGAGCACCTGAGCCCCGCCCAGGCAGGCCATGCGGAGGCCTGTTCGGGCGGGCATGGCCTCGGCCCCGTACTTCACCCGCGAAAGAAGCATGGCCTGCCGGGCCTCCCGGATCATGTTCGAGGAATCGTTGGAGGCCGAGCCATCCACGGCCAGGCCCACCTTGACCCCCGCCTTGAGCATCTCCGGAATCGGGGCAATTCCTGAGCCCAAGATCATGTTGGAGCTCGGGCAGTGGGCCACTCCCACCCCAGCTCTGGCTAGTTTCTCAATATCTTGGGCGTTCACGTGGACCACGTGGGCCAGCCACACGTCGCTGGCTAGCCACCCCAGCTCTTCGAGGTACTCCACCGGGCGCACACCGAACTTCTCCAGGCAGAACTGCTCCTCGTCCAGGGTCTCGGCGAGGTGGGTGTGCAGGAGCACGTTGTGCCTGCGGGCGAGCGCCGCCGTCTCCTTCATCAGCCGCGGCGTCACGGAAAAGGGAGAGCAAGGGGCCAAGGCGATGCGTACCATGGCCCCCAACGCAGGATCGTGGTACTTGCGGATGAGCCGCTCGCTGTCCTCTAAGATCTCCTGCTCGGTTTGGACGACGTCGGCAGGGGGAAGCCCTCCTTGGTCCCGGGAAAGGGACATCGAGCCCCGGGTAGGATGGAAGCGAATGCCCACCTCCTGGGCGGCCTCGATCTCCACGTCGATGAGCTCCCGGTGCCCGCGGGGAAAGAGGTAGAGGTGGTCCGTGGTGGTCGTGCACCCGGAAAGAAGGAGCTCCATGCAGGCGACAACTGCAGAGACGTAGACCGCCTCTTCGTCGATGCCCCGCCAGCGCTCGTAGAGGAACACCAGCCAGTCGAACAGTTGCTTGTCTTGCGCCCCGGGCACGGCACGGAACAACGTCTGGTAGAAGTGGTGGTGGGTGTTGACCAGGCCGGGGACGATGACCTTGTCCTGGCCAGAGACGATCTCGTCAAACGGCCCTTTGGGAACCTTGCCCTGGCCCAGGGCCGCGATCCTGTTTTCCTCCACCAGGACCCATCCCCCGGCAAGTTCCCGCCCCTGGGCGTCCAAGGTGGCGATGACGTCCACGTCTTTGAACAGAACCCGGGCCATGCGCCCTCGCTTTACAGCCGCAAATCGGCCTTGTGGCAGTTCTCCAGGAACGCGGTGAGGAGCTGGATGGCCGCTTCGATATCGGCCTTGTGGGCCGCCTCCACCACGGTGTGGACGTAGCGGGTGGGCACGGAGATGGTGACCACGGCTGCCCCCTGGCGGGCCAACTGAATCGCCCCGGCGTCCGTTCCCCCACGGGGGAGGATCTCCATCTGATAAGGAATCTTGCGCTCTTGGGCCAAGGCTACGAGGAACCGCACCAATCCGGGATGGGAGATGCTCGCGGCGTCCTTCAGTTTAATGGCCACCCCCTTGCCCACTTTCGTGACCTGCTCGTGAGCCTGCACTCCCGGCATGTCGCAGGCCAACGTCACGTCCAACGCCACGCCGATGTCCGGGTCGATGGCGAAGGCGCTGGTGCGCGCGCCCCGCAAGCCCACCTCTTCCTGGACCGTGCCCACGAAATAGATGTCCGCCTGGTGGTTCTTGGCCCGCTTGAGGGCCTCGATCCCCACGTACACCCCCATTCGGTCGTCCAAGCTCTTGCCCGAGACGAGCTCGCCCACCTGGGCAAACGTCTGGTGCAAGGTGACAGGGTCGCCGATACGCACCCGCTCCTTGACTTCTTTGCCTGGGAGTCCCACGTCCACGAACAGATCTTGGATCCGGACTTCCTTTTTCTTTTCCTCGTCGGTGAGGATGTGGATGGGCTTGGTGCCGATGAGACCGAGGAGCCAGCCGTTTTGGGTGTGGACCACGACCCGGGCGGCGATCAAGGTCCGGGGATCAAATCCCCCCACAGGTTCGATGCGCAAAAAGCCGTTCTCCTCGTCGATGTGGGACACAAGGAACCCGATTTCGTCCATGTGCCCAGCCACCACGACCTTCGGGCCCTTGCCCTTCTTGTGGGCCACCACGTTGCCCAGCCGGTCCACTTCGATTTCATCCACGCAGCCCTCGAGGGCCTCCTTGACGAGGGAGCGGACTTCCTCCTCGCGGCCGGGGATCCCCGCCGCTTCCGAAAGCTTTGCCAACAGCTCCAACTCCGCCTCCTTTCGCGGTTCATGGTAATCCTACCTCCGCGCGGCCACAACGTCGCCTCGCCCGGAAGAAGGGCTACAATGGACGAGAAAGGAGGAGGTTTGATCCCTCTGCGCGACTACAGGCCCAGCGGGGCTACGCCTTACATCACGGTGGCCCTCATCCTCCTCAATCTGGGGGCGTTCTTCTACACGCTCACCTTCAGCGACTCCAACCTGGTCCGCCTGGATCGGTGCATTTGGGAACAGACGTTTGGCCAACCTGCGCCAGGGTACAACGCTTCCCTGTACCGCCGGTTCGGGGTTGGCTGCTTGTACCCGGTGACGGAGAGGGACGCTTTCGTCATTCAGTACGGGTTGATCTCCGCGGAGTTCTTGTCCGGAAAGGACCTGCCGCCCTACGTGGATCCCTTGCCCATTTGGGTCACCCTGGTAACCGCCATGTTTCTCCACGGGGGCTGGCTCCACCTCCTGGGCAACATGTTGTACCTCTGGATTTTCGGGGACAACGTGGAGGCGGCCATGGGCCGGGTGCGGTTTGTCCTGTTCTACCTCCTCTGCGGGGTGGGAGCAGCGTTCCTGCAGATGGCGGTGATGCCCCGGTCCACCGTGCCCATGATCGGGGCGTCGGGAGCGATCGCCGGGGTGTTGGGGGCCTACCTCGTGCTGTTCCCTTGGGCTCGGGTACTCACCTTGGTGCCTCTCTTCTTCTTCCTCCAGCTCGTGGAGGTTCCGGCGCTCGTCTATCTTGGGGCCTGGTTTGCCCTCCAGCTCTTCTCAGGGATGGTGGATCTCGGGGGCGTGCAAGGGGTGGCGTGGTTTGCCCACATTGGGGGATTTCTCACCGGGGCCGTTCTGGTGCTCTTGCTGAAGAAGCGGCACGTGGTGCCGGGCCTGGTGGCGTGGCTGCGGGGACAAGGGCCGATGTAGGCGGCCGTGGCACAGGTCCTGGGCATTGACGAAGCAGGCCGGGGGGCGGTGTTGGGTCCCCTCGTGTTGGCCGGGGTGTTGGTCCACGAGGCTGAACTTCCCCAACTCAAGGGCCTGGGGGTGCGCGACTCCAAGGCGCTTCCCCGTGGGCGTCGTCCGGCCGTGGCCCGGGCCGTGGCCCGACTTGCCCGGGTCCGCGCCGTGGTCATTTCTTCATCGGCGATCGACCGAACGAACCTCACAGAGTTGGAGTTCCAAGGGGCACTGAAACTCATCGGGTACCTCCGACCGAGCCTCGTGGTGCTCGATCCCCCGGTGGGGCCGCCGGCCTTGCCGGGCTTTCTCGACCGTTTGGCCCAGTGCACGGGCCTGCCCCGAACTCAGGTTTCCTCGTTTCCCAAGGCCGACCGGGACCACCCGGCCGTGGCCGCGGCCTCGGTGGTGGCCAAAGTGGTGAGGGACGGGTACATCGAGGCCCTAAGGTCTACGTACGGGTTCGGAGGGTGGGGCTACCCTGGCGAGCCGGCGGTTGAACAGTTTCTCGTTCGCTGGGTCAGAGAGCGAGGGGAGCTTCCCCCGATCTGCCGAAAGCGCTGGTCCACGGTTCTCCGCCTGGGGAAAGTGGGGTTCTGGCAGGACGTGGACGTTGCGGACAAAGGGGACACCACGGAAAATCGTGGCCGACACTAAGGAGGAGATATGCCCAAACGCACGTATCAGCCCCATCGCCGACGCCGGTACCGCGTGCACGGGTTCCTGGCCCGGATGGCAACCCCCACGGGTCGGGCCGTGATTGCCCGCCGGCGCAAGAAGGGCCGCCACCGACTAACCCCGGAATAAACTCCTGAGAAAAGAGGGAATTGGTGTGAAGAAACGCGTCTACGAGATCGCCCGGGAGCTGGGACTTCCCACAAGGGAGCTCATCGAGACCTTGGCCAAGCTGGGCATGCCGGGCCTCAAGGCCGTGAACACCATCACGGATGAGGAGGCGGCCCTGATTCGTGAGCTGTTGGCCAAAGAGGCCCAGCCCGCCCCCCCTGTGGAGGAGGTGGTCCAGCCTGCGCCGAAACCCCGGGGCAAGCCCCGACCGCCCATCGTGGCTGTTCTCGGCCACATCGACCACGGCAAGACCACCTTGCTGGACACCATCCGTAAGACCCACGTGGCGGAGAAGGAGGCCGGGGGCATCACCCAATCCATCGGGGCCTACCAAGTGGGGGTAGACGGCCGGGCCATCACCTTCATCGATACACCGGGCCACCGGGCGTTCACGGCCATGCGCTCCCGGGGAGCCCGGGCCACGGACGTCGCCGTCCTCGTCGTGGCCGCCGATGATGGGGTCATGGCCCAGACCGTGGAAGCCATTGACCACATCAAGACCGCGGGCGTCCCCATGATCGTGGCCATCAACAAGGTCGACAAGCCCGGGGCGAACCCCGACAAAGTCCGCCAGGACCTGGCTCGGATGGGATTCACCCCCGAAGACTGGGGAGGGCACACGATCATGGTCCCCTTGTCGGCCCTCACCGGGCAGGGCGTGCCTGAGCTGCTGGAGATGATTCTGCTCCTGGCGGATATGGAAGGTATTTCAGGCGATCCAGACGGGGAGCTCGAGGCCCAGGTGATCGAAAGCCAGCTCGACCCGGCTCGCGGGCCATTGGCCACCGTGGTCGTACGGAACGGAACCCTGCGGGAGCGAGATGTGGTGGTGGTGGGTTCGGCCTGGGGCCGAATTCGGGCTCTCCACGATCACCAAGGCCGGCGCGTGCCGGCAGCTACGCCGGGCATGCCTGTTCAGGTGATCGGCCTGTCCGACGTTCCCCCGGCCGGAGAGAAGCTGGAACGGCTGGAGTCGGCCAACGAGGCCAAGGCTCGCGCCGAACAGAGGAAGCGAGCGGAGCTCAATGCCCGCCGGGCTACACGCCAACTCGTCACATTTGAGGACCTGGTTCAGGTAGGAGAGAAGATTCGCCTGGCCATGGTGATCAAGGCCCCCAGCTTTGGGGCCCTGGAGGCGGTTCACCACGAGCTGGAGACCGTTCAAGCCGAGGGGGTAGAGCTGCGGGTGCTCCATGCCGGGGTGGGACCGATCACCGAATCCGATATCTTGCTGGCCTCGGCGGAGACCGAGGGACAACCCCTCGTGGTGGGGTTCGCTGTCCGGGTGGACCCCAAGGCTCAGAAACTTGCGGAGCAGAAGAAGATTCCTGTCCGCACCTACGACATCATCTACGACCTCACCCTCGACGTTCAGCGGGCCATGAAGCGCCTGTTGGGCCCCGAGGTCCGCGAGGTCAAGGTGGGGGAGGTGGAGGTCCTCAAGACGTTCGACATTGACGGGTTGGGGCGGGTGGCGGGGTGTTCGGTGCGAACCGGGAAGGTGGTGCGCGGGGCGCGGGTCAAGGTCTTCCGCGACGGACGGGAGCTGTTCACCGGGGAGATTGCCTCCCTCAAGCGGTTTGCCGAGGACGTGCGGGAAGTTCAGGCCGGCCGGGAGTGCGGGATCCGCGTGCGGGACTTTGACGATGTGCGACCGGGCGACGTTCTTGACATCTACACCCTCGAGGAAGTCCAGGTGTGAGCCATGGCCGTGGGCGTGCTGCAGGTTTGGCTCAGGCTACCTGGCGCCCAGACGCTGAAGGACAAGCGGGCCGTGGTGAGCGGCCTCCTCGCTCGGGTCCGGCGGGATTTCAACGTGTCGGCAGCGGAGCTGGGCTACCTCGACGAGCCCAACCGAGCCCTCCTGGGCTTTGCCCACCTGTCCAACGACGGGCGACACTCCGACGAGGTGCTGGCCAGAATCCTCGCTACGTTTGAAGGACAGCGGGAGTTCTACGTGGAACAGCACGAATTGGAGTTCCGGTGAATCGGGACATCCACCGGGGACGTCTCTCCGAACAGATCGCCAGGATCTTGGCCGAGGTTCTGGCCTTCGAGTCCAAAGACCCCGTGATCCAGGCGGCGCTTCCGGCCGTAACGGAGGTCGAGCTCTCCCCCGACGGGCAGTGGGCCACGGTTCGTCTCCAAGTGGGGTCCGACCGCCCCATGGCCGAGGTGGAAGAAGCGTTGGCCCGCGACCGGGGTTTTCTCCGCAGGGAACTGGCTCACCGGCTGAAGGTCCGTCGTGTCCCCGAGATCCGTTTCCGCCTTGAGCCCGCCCTTCCCCGCTCTAGCCTGGGCCGGACGACGAGCGTGACCCGTGGCTGAGGTCGTTCTCCCGGTTCTTCCTCTGGCCTCTACCCTCCGCGGTCACCTCCAACCCCTTCTCCACTCAGTGGTCCAGGGGTTTCGTGAAGCCACAGGGGTGGAACTGGTTCCAGGAACCAAGGATGAACTGGCGACCGAGCCAGCGACGGTGCTTCTCCTGTTGACCGGAGGCACCGAGGAGGCCTCGCTGGAGGTGGCGGAAGCAAGCGCGAAACCGGTCGTGCTTCTCTCCCATGGGCGCCACAATTCCCTGCCCGCAGCCCTGGAGACGGTTGCCCGATTGCAGCAGCTTGGCCGCAATGTAGCCCTCGTGCATCTCGGCTCCGACTGCGGAGATAGGCTGCCCGCACTAGCCCAGGCCGTGGCCTTGGCTCGGAACCTTCGGGGGAAACGCCTGGGGGTCTTGGGGGACCCATCCCCCTGGCTAGTGGCCTCGCCGCCCCACACAGAGCTTTTGGCGCAGAAGCTGGGAATGGAGCTTCGGTTTTACAGTTTGGCCGAGTTCTTGCCCCGCGTCCCTGCCCAGGCCAAAACCGTGGCCGAGGGGCCCGCTCAGGGTGTGGGGGACGAGGAACGTGTCATGGGGGCGCGGGTCCAGGCGGCTTTGGAGGAATTTGTGCACGACCACGGGCTTTCTGGGGTGACCGTGGCGTGCTTTGGCCTCCTGGGCCACGGGATGACGGCCTGCTGGGCCTTGGCGCGCCTGGCCGACTGCGGCACCCCCGCCGGCTGCGAAGGGGACGTTCCTGCACTTCTCGCCCTGATCCTCGCCCAGGAGCTGACGGGTGGGCCGGGTTTTTTGGCCAACCCCGCCGATGTGGACCTCAAACGGGAGAGGATCGTTTTGGCCCACTGCACGGTGCCTTTGACTCTGACTCAAGGTTACACCCTGCGCACGCATTTTGAGTCCGGGATCGGGCTGGCCGTGGCCGGGGACGTACGGCCTGGGCCGTACACCTTGGTGCGGTTGGGTGGGGAGCGCCTTGAACGCGGGTTCTTTGTGGAAGGCACGGTGCTGCCCGAGCTCCTGGGCTGGGAGGACCTCTGCCGCACCCAGGTGGTGTTCAAGATGCCCAAAGGGGCGATCGAGAAGATGTTAGAGAACCCCCTGGGCAACCACCACGTGTTGATCCCCGGTCATCACCGGGCCGTCCTGGCCGCCTTTCACCGCCTCTTCCTCGCCGCGGGCCCCTAGAAGCGGAACCGCCAACCGATGGCCAGGGTGGGCGTCCCAGCCAGGGGAATCTCCAGACGGGGGCTGATCTCCAGGTTCGCACCGAGGGGGACTGTCCCGCTTACTACCACCCGCGTGAGTCCAAACAGCCCTGCGGGTGCAAAGTAGAAAGCCGCCTCTACCCCGTAATTCCCCCCACAGCACCCAGGGCCACAAGCGCCAACCTTGAGGTACTCGAACTCCTGTCCTTGGAAACCAGCGGGCACCCGCGACGGGTCAAAGGCGGTCAACACCTCGATGTACGAACCACCTGCACCAGGACAGCACCCCCCGAAACAGCAGCGTAGCCGGTAGCCGTGCAGGGCAAGGCCTCTCCAGGTGGAAGTTCCGGAATCCCACAATACGTCCCCGTACACCGTGAGGCAAAGGTCACAGTAGGGGGTCCACCGCGGTGCAACGGTGACCTCCTTGGACGCTGGGGTGAAGGTCACCTCCACCTGGAGGGAGAGATCGCAGCACACAAAGGGGAGGTTGGCCAATCCCAAGCGAAGAAAGGAAAAACCCTGTTTACTGATCGCCAGAGACCCCTGGGCTTGCAGGTCGCAGCACAAGGGGATGCTTGCGATCATCACCAACAGGTCCTTGAACTCCAGCGCACCCCGCTCTTCCCATCGGAGCGAGGCGGCCACAGAGGAGTTGGAGAGCGTGAGGGTGTAGGAGAGCAGGGGGGCTGGAGGGGATCCCGCGCTCGCGTAGTGAGTGACACGCCAACCGACGTGCACCCCTTCCCAGCTCCAACCCACCGTTGCGTAGGCGCTTCGGTACTTGGGCACCGTCGGATCAAACGTCAGCCCGGCTCCGAACCGGATCGGCGTGGGAGATCCTACAGAGCCGGAGAAGTGGACTTGAGCGTCGGTCCAAGCCCCGTCCGTCACTGCGGCCACAAGGCGAACATCCCAGGGGAGGAACCCGAACAAGAACTGGGGACGGATCTCCAGCCGGGCACGTTTCACGGCTAGGGTGGGGGCTAGACTGAGCTCTCCCGACGATTCGGCCCGCAACTTGGCCAAAGCCAATGTTGGTCTGAACCGCGCCACAAGCGTCCGGTTGGCCGTGGCCGCAAACTCGTAGAAGGGAACCGTACTCAACTCTTGGCCGTCCTCGTACCACCCCTCAAACTCGAACCCCAGGTTGGGCAGCGCTGTGAGGACCACCGTCTCTCCTGAGGCGTACAGACCTGCTCCCTGGATGAGGCCCGCCCGGGCGGGTTCGACCCGAACTGCGACCGTATAGGGAACCGCCGCAGCCGGCCAACTCCAGAGGATGACTGCGCCCAGGGCCAGAAGGACCAATCCGCCAGCCCTAAGCCTCGAACCGCGCCGACCGAGTACCAACCCTGCCCCAGCCAAGGCCGCAGCCACGCCCACCCACGGCAAGGAGCTACGACGGCCTGGGGCCGAATCCATCACCCCAGAAGGGGAACGGACGACCAGGCGCAAAGCCGCACGATCCTCAGGATCGGTGTCCTCCGGGACGAACATCCGCGAGTCTGGAGGAATCGGCTGGTTGAAGTCGTCGACCCCCGCGGCCCACATGACGTTGTGTACTTCCTCTCCCAACGCTGCGTCCCTTCCCACCACGGCCTGGAAAATGATGTGGAGCGTTTCTCCGGCATCAAGGGACACCCCGGTGAACCAGGTGAGAACCGACAGCGGACCAGAGTCATCGACCACTGGGTCGGCTTCCGACACTCCCCCTGGTCCTTCAGTGCGGCTTGTCCCCTGGACATACACGAAACCGGCAGGCAAGAGATCCTCCACCACGATGTCGTAGGCCCGGCTGTAACCCACGTTGGTCACGGTGAGCCCGAATTCCACGCGCCTGCCCACCACCACCTCCACCGGCTCGCGGGCACATGGGTCACAGGCGATTTCTGGGGCGCAGGGGCAGTCGTTGCAGAGAACTTGCTTCTTGGTGACGAGAGCCGGCGCACCCAAACGAATCCGCGTGGAGTCGCTATCCCTGAACGTGTCGTTGACGTCGGGGTTGAACTCGGGGATCGGCGTGCCCGCGCCGTCCTCGCCCGTGACCGCGGCCAGGTTCGTGAGGTACGAGCCGGGCACGGCCTCGGGCAGGATCCGCACCCGGTAGGTGGCCACGAGCGTTCCGCCCCCGGCCACGGTCGCGGAGATGTCCGCGTGGATCGTGCCGACCGTCCCGTCGGAGATCCCCAGGGCTCCCGAGGCCACGGGCAGGTCCACGGTGTAGGTTCCATCGGCACTGGCGTCGTAGGCCGTGCCCGCAGGAAGCACATCGGTGAGGTCCACGTCGTAGGCGGTGCCCAAGCCCACGTTGCGCACCGTCACCTTGTACACAATCACGTCGCCCCATAGCACGATGGGCGTGGGCCAGATGCTCACCCCGCCCCGGATCACGTCGAAGATTTCTTTCTCCAGGGCCAGGCCGGGTTCAACCACGGCGATTCGGGCCTGACCTGTGTCGTCGGCGTCCGGATCGTCCGGGTCGTCGTCGCCCAAGTCCCCAGCTTCGGAATTTGCAGGAGGAATTGGCGTTCCTGCCCCGTCCTTGCCCGTGGCCTGGGCCACATTGACGAGGTCCCCCCCTTGGGCCACGGCGCTGGTGACCCGCACGGCATAAATAGCCACAAGTTTGCCGCCTCCGCTGATGGTGGCCGAGATGTCGGCGGAGATCGTGCCTGTGGCCCCGTGGGGGATGCCCAAGGAGCCCGAGGCGAGGGGAGCGGCCACCTCGTAAGTCCCAGGGATCTCGGTGGTGTCGTAGTACACGCCGCCGGGAAGCACCTCGGTGAAGTCCACGTCATAGGCCGCGCCGCTGGCCACGTTGCGAATGGTGAACCGGTAGACGATGAGGTCGCCGGGCTCGACGGGTCCAGCCGGACCTTGACTTACGCCTTGGCGCAGAACGTCGATGATTTGTTTGTCCACGGCAAGCGCAGGAACCGCGGCGGCCAGGTGCACAACCTCGTCGCTGTCGTCTGGATCGTTGTCTCCCGGCACGTCCTGGCTGTTGTCCGGCGGGATGGGGGTGCCTTCGCCCTCTTCGCCTGTCGCCGTCATGCGGTTGGTGTAGGTGCCGGCCTCGACGATGGCGCTGGTCACCAAGGCCTGGAACCGAAGAACCAGGGTCTCCCCGGCCCGGAGCGTAGCCGAAAGGTCCCAGAACAGCGCTGGCCCCAACCCACCCGCGGGGTCGGCGGTGGACGAACCCAGGGGCCAGATAGCCACAGTGCTTCCGGGCACGTAGCGGAACTCGATGGGGAGAAGGTCACTCACGTCAACGTTGAACGCCCATCCACCGCCCACGTTGGTGACTTTGAGTTCGTAGACGAGCACGTCCCCGGCCTGGACAGGAGTTCCGAGGGGAATAGGTGCTCCTCCGCGCCGGATCTCCGCCACTTCCTTGTGCGTCACCAAAGCCGGGCAGGGACAGCGGGCGGACACTTCTGCCGCGTTGTTTTCCTCGTTGCACTCGCAGAAGGCATTCGCTTCGTCCACGGTGACACTGAAGGTGTGGATTTCTCCACACTTCAAGGCCGGGGTGGTCCAGGAGACCTCCGCGCTTTCGCCCACGTCCAAGTCGGGCACGGCCCCAAAGTCGGCGAAGACGCCGTTGACGTAGAAGCGGGCTGTGGTCCCGGGCGAGGCCTCCGTGCCTATGTTCGTCACGCGGGCTCGGAGGGTTACAGTGCCGTCACCGTTGCAAACCGCGACCAATTCGGACACGGTGAGGTCGGGGTCTACCACGGCAAAAGTCACGGTCCGAACGTTGTTGGTTCCAGTGCACTCGCACTCGTTGTTGTACGGGTCCACCACCACGTTGATGGTGTAACTCTCGCAGGGAAGGACCTCGTTGAGGAGGATTTCGGCTTCTTCCACTTCGCCGGGGTCAATGATGAGGAGCACGTGCTCGCCTGTGGCATCGCCGCTGATCTCCACTTGGATTCCCTCGGAACTTCCAAAGCACCCCACGTTTTGGACCACAACCCGCACGGCACCTGGGCTACACGCCGTGGGAACCACGGGCTCCACGCTGAGGATGGCAAGGTCAGGGATGAGCACCAGCTCGTCCCCGCAGAGGGCGTTGTTGGTGCCGTCGCACTCACAGATCGCGTTCGCAGGATCAACCTCAATCCTCAGGGAGACAGCGCAGTTTTGAGCTTCGCGACATAGGTTGAGGTTGAGGACTTGGTCCGTTACGGTGAAGGTGGCCCCTTGGCCGCGGGGCAAGCTGGCCGGGAAGAACTCTGTCCAGGTGTGGAGAATTTGACCGGAGCAGCCGGCTCGATCGAAGAGAGTGATCCGGACCGGGACATCCCCGTTCCAAGGCCCACAGCCAACGTTGCGGATCGTGACCGTGCCAAAGACGCGGACGTAGTTATCGCCCGCGCAGCTCACGTTCAGTGCTTCGCTGGCCACAAGAAGGTCTGGGATGTCCACAGCCTTGGTGGTGCAGACGGTGTTGTTTGCGCCGTTGCACTCGCAGATGGAGCCGGTGTGGTCGACCTCAACGCGCAAGGAGACAGCGCAGTTTTGGGCTGCGGTGCACAGGTTGAGGTTGAGGACTTGGTCCGTTACGGTGAAGGTGGCCCCTTGGCCGGGGGGCAAGCTGGCCGGGAAGAACTCTGTCCAGGTGTGGAGAATTTGACCGGAGCAGCCGGCTCGATCGAAGAGAGTG
>OGCL01001756.1_pt1 | contig 17258 bp, 17 predicted proteins | sample 1570041 | NCBI WGS metagenome assembly OGCL01 (sample SAMN06266162, study PRJEB24511) | hot springs metagenome | isolation source: Hot spring water | place: South Africa: Limpopo | collected 2015-06-22
TTTTTCCCTGATGGCACGTGACGATGACTGGGGCTCATAATCCTTTGGTCCACGGTTCGAGTCCGTGTGGGCCCACCACCTTCAAAGCCGCGCATTGCGCGGCTTTATCATTTCTGCCGCAAGAACAGCTAGGCAAATCCAAAGGGACTAACTCCGTACAGACCAGTACGCGTTGGTAGCAGCGCGCAAGATGGCCACAGCAATCAAAAGCAGCCAGTAGACGCACCTGCCAAGGACAAAGGTAAATGAATCTCCGAACGATCCCGATCATTGGATTAACCCTGCTGCTGGCCAGTTGCGAAACAGTAATGCTGGGTAACGTGTTGGTGGGGTGTGCAATACGACCCGAGCCTGAATTCATGCCGAAGGAGCTGCCTACCGCACAGGTGGGTGCGACATATGACGTTCGGATCGATGTCATCAATGCGAGTACCCCGGTTGGGAGGATTCTCGACGATCCTGAAGGTGCTCTGCCGAAGGGGCTGAGCATCATTCATACCGAGCGCGAAAAGTATGGCTTTATCCGCGGCGTGCCGGAGCAGGCAGGAACCTACGAGGTGCTGCTTTACGCCAGCACCTTCGGCACGCAGTGCGCGGGGCAGTATGCAGAAATTACCTATCGGCTCGAAGTTACCGAATAGAGTACGACCGACCGAATTGCCTTCCCGCTTTCGAAACGGTCGCCTACTCACGCAGAGTAGCCCAAGGGCTACAGGCTCAGATTGATACGCCGACTTTGTAGCCCATAAGCCACAAAAAGAATTCTGGCTGCTTGTATAACTGTAGCCCAAGAGCTACATTTTTCTGCATTACCTCTATTCTTGATGCCCAGGGGCTACAAATGACCTCTCTCTACGACGTTTCGGAAATGCTGAAACAGGCGCGCAGTGACGCGAAACTGAGCCAGGAAGCGCTGGCCAGTCGTGCTGGCGTCTCGCGCACCACCGTAGCCCGTATGGAAACCCTGGCCAAAGGCGATATGAGCGTCTCGGTGCTGGTTCGCCTGCTGGAGGCGGCAGGCTACGACCTGAAGCTGGTCAAGGCCGGGCATCAACGCACGGTTGAAGACATTCTCGACGAGCAACGCTCAGGGAGTGCTTGAGCATGATCCTCGACGTCCACGTCAGCTCACGGCGGGTGGCCAAGCTCTCTCGGGAGCGCGATGAATATGTGCTGAAGTACCTGCCGGGCACAGCAGCGGAAGACTTCGTCAGCCTGACGATGCCGGTACGAGAGGAAGCATGGCGCTGGCCGCGCGACCTCTTCCCGTTCTTCCGACAGAACCTGCCCGAGGGGTATCTGCTGGGCGTTATCCGCGAGGAATTTGGCCCGCTGCTCGATGGTACCGACCTGTCACTACTGGGCGTGGTGGGCGGCACTGGTATCGGCAGAGTCTCGGTCACGCCAGAGGGTGTTGAGCCCGGCGTCGAAATGGCGCCGCTGGAAATAGAACACCTGCTCAAAGCGGAAAACACCAGCGAACGGTTCGCCGCACTGGTGCGGCAATACGCTCGGGTCGCCGTATCGGGGGTCGTGCCAAAGTTCATTGCCACCGACGCCATCGACCCTCGTGAACCGCTGGGCAAGCCGACCCTGCGCACAGGCTTTCACATCATCAAGGGCTCTGACGAAACCACCCCTTTTCTGGGCTTCAACGAGTTCTACACTATGCGCGTACTGGAGCGACTGAACGTCGTGCCGGTCGCTGCCTGCCGCATGTCTGAAGACGGCAAGGTCCTGGTAGTGGATCGCTTCGACGTGGACGAACACGGCATCCCCCGTTATGGCGTTGAGGATGCCTGCGGGCTGCTGGGTTTGCCGCCCCATGAAAAGTACGCTCCCACCACCGAGCGGGTTTGGAATGCCACACGCGCCTACATCCCCGCTGACCGCCTGCAAGCGCAGCGCGAGCACCTGGGCTGGCATCTGCTCACCAACTACGTGGTACGCAATGCCGACTGCCACGCGAAGAACATCGCGCTGTTCTACTCCTCCCTATCTGACGTGGGCTTCACGCCGGTCTATGACCTGGTGACCACTCAGGCCTACCCGCGCTTTGCCAGCAACCCGCCAGGCCTGTCCGTTGGAGGCAGGCAAACCTGGACACCGGGTCGATCCCTGGAAACCTTCTTCAAGGCCGTACTGGGCATTGCCCCGAGCAAATACGCAGCCATGCTCGAGCAACTCTGCGAGTCCGCCGTAGAGGTCGGCAACGAAGTGATCGAAGCCGCGAAGAACGAACCCGCTTGGCGCGACGTAGCCAAACATATGGTGCATGCCTGGAACGAAGGCATGGAAACAGTCCGCAGCCCCAAAGCCGCCGCACACTTTCGCGGCCTGGATAGCGCCATCGAAGACGCCGGCTTCTCCGGCCCGCGCAAACCTGAGCGCAGCAGAGAGGTGATTGGCCGCTCCGAATTGCTGGCGAAGAAGCGCTGACCGCCCCCCAGCAAGCCAAGACTCAGCACGACAGTCCAACGAGCATCAGGCGATTAGACAGTGAGCCGAATAGACGGCATTATCGGCTCACCGGATGAGCCGAATAGGCTCGCTAATCGGCTCACAGATGAACAACCCTTATGAATGACCCCCTCTGGATCTGGCAACAGCCCGACTGGCCGCACTTCAGTTGGCAAGCCGAAGCGCTCGCCCCGCTGCTGCGCGCTTGCAGTCAGACTCAGGGGCGTTTGTTGGGAATGCTCGGCGCCGCGGGCAGTGACACTGAAGTGCGGAGCAGCCTGGATGCCATGCTGCAGAACATCGTCACCTCCTCAGCCATCGAGGGTGAGCAACTGAATGTCGGCTCCGTGCGTTCATCACTGGCGCGGCGCTTGGGGCTGAACGAAGAAGGCCGCATCACCTCGCGCTCCGAAGGCCTGGCCGAACTGCTCCTCGATGCTACCCACGAACATCAAAAGCCATTAGACGACCAGCGACTCTTCACCTGGCACCGCTGGCTGTTTCCCAGCGATGACCAACTACTGGCTAGGCCGCTACACATCGGCACAATGCGCGGCGAAGAGCCGATGCAGGTCGTTTCCGGTCGCATCGACCGCCCGACAGTCCATTTCGAAGCCCCTCCCCGCGCGGGGCTGGAAGCGCAACTGGCGGACTTTCTCGCCTGGTTCGAGAGCAGCCGCCGCGATGCCAGCCTCGATCCCTTTCTGCGCGCCGGCATCGCCCATTTCTGGTTCGTGACCCTGCACCCCTTCGATGACGGCAACGGCCGCCTCACTCGTGCCATCACAGACTTGGCATTGGCTCAGGGCGAGCAACAAGCCATTCGCTTCTACGCCATGTCTGCGAGCATCCTCGACGACCGCGCCGGTTACTACCGCATTCTCGAAGCCAGTCAGAAAGGTGGGCTGGATATCACCGCCTGGCTGCAGTGGTTTCTCGAAACATTGCTCAATAGCCTGGAGCAGGCCCTTGCTCGGATTGATCGTGTACTGGTCAAAGCACGCTTCTGGCAGGCACACCGCAGCCAAACGCTGTCTGCGGAGCAGATCAAAGTTCTTAACCGCCTGCTTGATGGCGGCGAGCGCGGCTTTGAGAACGGAATAAATGCCACTCAATATCAAGCTGTAGCCAAGGTGTCTAAAGCTACCGCAACTCGTCACCTTAGCGACCTTCTTGAAAAAGACTGCATCCTGCGCCTACCTGGCGGCGGACGGAGTACTCGATACCAAATAAAAATGGGACCTAATCGGACTCAGTAAGTTAGCTCGCCCCAAAAAACATCAAAAATTCAGCCTATTAAAATCAAGAAACACGGTGTAATAAATGGAAGATTTTGCAGAATACAACACATGGCTAGAGCAAATCTTCTACCTTTGGACAAATAATACCGAAAATAAATTCGCTAACGAGAGCACTACAACTGCAAACATCGTCCGAAGACTAATTGACATATCAGCCCTGCGAGAATCCGGTGTATTTTTCACAAGTGATGCACTAGCAGAGAAAACAATTAATAACTTTAACAACCCAATAATCGATTCATCTTTTATAGTTGACCCTACATGCGGCTCAGGAAGCCTTCTAGTTGCCGCCTCTAGGAAGCTAAAGATTTTTGAAAACGCCAGTCAAACCCTTGAACAGTGGGGAGCCCAACTCTGCGGCTTTGACATATATCCAGAGTTTGTAGCGTGCACAAAAATGCGGATTATCTTGGAGACATTGATCAGAGGCGCAACACCGGACAAACCGCTAAAAGATCTTACCGCGCTTCTTCCTAACATAACCTGCGATGACTGCCTAGAGAAGCTCGATGTCATAGGCAAAGCAACACACCTAGCCTTTAACCCTCCATATAACAACTCAAAGGAAGTTGTGCGATATGACTGGGCAAGCGGAAAAATTAGTAACGCAGCTATATATTACTTTGAAATAGCAGCACACCTACAAGAGAACTGCTCTATATCTGCCATTCTTCCTGACGTTCTCAGAAGTGGAAGTAGATTTGAGGCATGGCGTACAATAACGGAAACCTCGCTAGCCAGCACCTCATTGAGCATTGAAGGTAGATTCGACAGTAAAACAGACATCGACATATTTCTATTGAGCGGAGTCATAAATAAGTCGATGCCTGAGAAGATTGAATGGCAGAAACCGGCGCCCCTTGAGGGAGTACCGACTAAAACTGTAGGTGATCACTTTAAGGTATCTGTCGGTGCTGTCGTACCATATCGCGACCCAGAAGAAGGCCCCTTATATTCCTACATCCACCCCAAGACACTTCCACGCTGGGGGAAGATATCAAAAATACCTGAGAAAAGACGGTTTCTTGGCACGGTAACTCAACCACCATTTGTGGCAATAAGAAGGACTTCAGGGCCACGTGACTCGCAACGTGCGGTTCCTACCTTAGTACTAGGAAAGCGCCCAGTAGCAGTTGAGAACCACCTCCTTGTCCTTGTACCTAAAAATGGTGAGTTATATCAGTGCGAGAATCTACTCAGGTTGCTCAGCAAGGAGTATGTTAACGAATTCTTGAACAATAGAATTCGCTGTCGCCACCTGACTGTATCAGCCGTATCCGAGATCCCTTGGAGATTAGAATGAAAGAATTACTGGACGAGTTGCCTTTTGAGATCGCAGCGCGCCTACCTATTCAATTGGGTCGCCAAAGCATTTCTAGCTCCATGGTTGCTATATCTGAATTAATTAAGAATGCCTACGACGCAAAATCGAACGAAGTCACCCTGAGACTTCATAGAAGTGAAGACGGCATTCACTCCATGATAATTGAAGACGATGGAGACGGAATGTCCTATGAGGAAATACAGAGCAATTGGTTAATCATAGGTACCAGTCACAAAACTCACAAAGAAAGACCTGATGAATCGGCACGAGTTTTCACCGGCGCCAAAGGTCTTGGACGGCTCGGAGCAGACAGACTGTGTAAAACACTAATACTACAGACGAAACGAGCGGATGATGAGTTTGCAATTGAGCTCAAGATTGAGTGGAATGCCTATGAAGACTCTGAAAAACCGCTCTCTAAGATAAAGCATAAAATATATAAGATCAGCACTCCAACCGAAGATACAGTAGGGAAATTCCCGAACAACTCAAAAAACAAAGGCACCCGAATAATTCTTGAAGACCTGAAAGACACTTGGTCAGAAAAACTTTTAGAAGACCTAAGAAAAGAGCTCTCGCTATTAATATCTCCATTTGACATTCTAGACGACTTCTCAATCTTCATAGACTCAGACTTCAAGAGACTTAACGGAAAAATATCTAGCATACCTGCGATAGACTTTGCTCGCTGGGTGGTAGATGCGAACTTTGATGGTGAAACTGTAACTGCCGACTTTATTTATGCCCCTGGGGACAAAAAATTTCAAATAACGTCTGAAAAATGGGCAGACCTTATTAAAGGCCGACACAGCCAAGCTGAGTGCGGTCCGTTGAAATTCAAAATGTACTTTATACCTTGGGACGCACCGGAGCTCAAAAACCTTGATCTAAGCAGACGTAATTGGCGTGACTTTATGGAAGCAAACCAAGGTGTTCGGATTTATAGAGATAAATTTCGAGTTCGCCCTTATGGAGAGCCCTCAGGTAAAGGTGACTGGCTTGACCTAGGAATGCGTCGAGCTAAAAGCCCCGGTGGTGTTAAGCAGGGTGGGTGGAAGGTCGGACCGCATCAAATTATCGGCGCCGTATTTATTGGTCGTAGAGAGAACCCTCTACTTGAAGACCAAACGAATCGAGAGGGTATTGTTGAGTCCGACGCTTTCTACGACATGAAAGCATTATGCTTAAAAATGATCTCAACTTTTGAAAAGCACGCCCACGAGATTGCGAAAGAAGAAGACGACGACAGTGATACGGAAGAAAAGAAAAGCCTGGCAAAGAAAGCTATCATTGATACAGCCACATTTGTAGAAAACCTAAAAAACAAAATAACAGACAACATAGAGATAAAAAAACCCACTCCGGCCTCTCCTGAAGAGTACCTCGACAGAATCATTGAGATAGAAGCAAAATTAGCCGAAGCAGCAGCAAGGTCTAGTGAACTAGAGTCTCATCTTGAGCGCAAAGCGGAGGAGCTAGAAAATGAAAAAGACACGCTTGCCAATCTAGCCTCTTTAGGAATACTGACTGTCTGCTTTGGTCATGAGGCGAAAGAGTTTACCAACCTATCCCTGGTAAACGCACAGAACCTTAAGCAAAATTTCGAGCACGGCATATTCATGCTAACGTCTCCATACGACGAGGAATTTTCGGCCTGCCTTAAAACAATAATATCTAGCACAGGATTTGTTAGAAACTTTGCATCATTCGCTCTCGGCAATATAAAGCCAGACAAAAGAAAGCGAAAAAACATCGATACAGGCACCGTTGCTGAAAGTGTATTTAAAGCACTAAGCGTTTCGCTAGATCGGCAGAACATTGAAACCAATGTCGAGATAAAATCGAGAGAAAAAATCTCAGCCTTTGAAATAGACCTAGAAAGCATTTTTGTGAATCTCATTTCAAACTCAATATGGGCACTCAAGAAGACCTCTGTAGGAAAAAGATTTATTTCAGTAATCATTGACGAAGACGAAAGTGATCTGACGATAAATTTTGCCGATAGCGGATTTGGATTAGAGAAGGGCACAGAAGAGCAGATATTCCAGCCGATGTTCAGTACACGCCTAGACCGAAAAGGGGCTGTAGAGGGCACTGGTATGGGATTATCCATTGTCAAAAATTTTGTTGAAAACCATGCAAGCGGAACCATTGAAGCGCGGGCCAACGGTCGACTTGGAGGCGCCGAGTTCTTATTGAGAATCCCGATAAACCCTCGCAAAGGGAGATCAACCGGTGAATAGGAATGTTGTTCTATACATTGACGAGGAACAGTCGGCGCTGGATGCTTATGGCACAGTACTGAAGCGACAACTTCCAGCCGACCTAGATATTGTCTGCGAGAAACCAATCAGAACCCTACCTCAAATGCTCAAGCATTTGACCGGAATGCGTGACAGGCTCACATCGATAATACTTGACGAGCATCTAGAGGTTGCAGGCACGGCTGATTACATAGGAAGTGATCTCGCTAATGCTTATAGGCAAATTGACAACAAAATACCAATTTACATATTAAGCAATCACCCTGAAGAAATTGACCCCAACCTTCAAAGTGTCGAGTACGTCCTTAGCAAGGACGATTTTGCCGATAACGGCGCCGCGCTCGAAAGTGCCACAAAAAGAATTACCCGCCATATAAATGCCTATGGCGAAATAGTAAGCGCGCGAGAGCAAAGATTTATAGAGCTTTTGAGAAAGTATGTTTCCTCAGAGATAACCCCTGAGGAATCAGTAGAATTTAATGAACTGAAACTCTGGCGAGAAGCCCCAACTGCGATAGAAGAGTCGCAATCGACAATTGAATTAAGAAGAGCTCTAGACAAGCAGGAGCAATCAATACTAGAAATTGAAGAGTTACTAAAAAGGAAGGGATAATGTTTTACCCTCAGCTAGCAAGACGCGATCGATATAAAACCACACAGAGTGGCGGCTATTATGCCGACTATCGTGAATACGCGACAGAAATTACAGAGGATTGCAAAGAACGGTGCGTTTACTGCGATGCACTACTATCAGAACATGGGGGTGAAGGCTTTCATCTTGATCACTTTAGACCAGCCGTGCACTTCCCCGGTCTAGCGACAAACCCTAGCAATCTAGTTCTAGCATGCGCAAAGTGCAATATTTTCAAATCAAAGAACTGGCATACTACAACTTACTTTCATGCCCACGCCTCGCACGACGGAACTTCAGGATTTTACGATCCATTTCACGATCAGCTATCAAATTACTTCCTTGTCGAATCATCTGGAAAATTAATATCCCAAGACAAGGTGTCCGCATACATGCTAGAGCTTCTACACCTCAACCGAGAGTCCAGACTACAGCTCAGAAGACGAAGAATTTTGGTAGAAAAAATTAGATCACTTAATTTATTAATTGATGAAGAATTAGAAGCCCTCAAAAACTACTTATGTAGCGAAGCATTCGAAAAAGCCACAGCAATTAAAATGCTAGACGCAATAAAAACAGCAAAAACAACACTGACTAATGCCTTTAATGCCATTCACCCCCCTGCCTAATACAGAACCATCTGCTGAGTTGGATGAACGTATCTCTAGTTCTATGCAAAAGGATTAGACTCTGGCTAGAAGCGGCAACAGCTCGCGCCCCTCAAATTGTCGTGTCTTATTTACAAGGGCCGTGATGTGTAACGACATAATAAGCGATACGTATATGGTACAGTACCCAGCTAGCAGCGCTTTTGCCAAACTATGCTCAATACCATTAAACACGCAGCTTTCAGCTATTCGTACCTGCGCTAAACTACGCCGATTTCACTAGGCTTGCAGCGTTTCCAGGCAACTCATAATCCTTAGTCCACAGCCAAAGCTTCACATCGGACTGACCTGCCCGCAATCAGGTGCCGTATCGCCTGTCATCAGCCAGAGTGTGTACTTCTTGAACCTCGGATGATTGGTGACCTTTAGAAGAACCGTGGCGCTGATATCCGACCGCAGGGAAAGCTCTTGCTTCTTGTAGGTGCTCAGACTGATCTGCAGTTGCTCACAAAAGTCACCTTGCGTGAGACCTTCGTGCATCCGTAGTGCCTTCAATTTTGCCGGCAGATCCATCGCACCCTCTATTGACAAGGGTCCCAAATGGGACCTATATTGGTCCCGATTAGGACCCTTCTGCATAGCCGCTTAAGAGTCTACCAAATACCTTTCATTTCAGACCCGCTATGCGTGCGCATTCCCCTGCCCGCTCGTTCGAAACCACCCGCATTAGCGACTGACAGCCGGGAGGCCTTATGGAAGATGCCTTTATCCCCATCGTACTGATACGGCATAACCGCCCGCTGCGCGGTGTGCTGATCGACCGCCAACCATGGGTCTGTGCCCGTGAGTTTGCGCGCTTGCTGGGCCATCGCCACCCGGAGCGCATCTGTCGGTTGATGGATGCCGACCAGGTGCGGACGGTGCACTTCCAGCTGGCCAGCGGGCAGTTGGAGACGGTGGAGGTGCTCAGTGAGTCGGGCATCTACAGGGCGTTATGGCGCTTCTCGCATCCGGAGAACCGTCATCTGCGTCGCTGGCTTAGCCATGTGGCCTTGCCGGCGCTGCGCGACAGTGCGGTACGGGCCGATCATGAGCCATCCCGCTGCCTGATGGCCTGGGACAATCAGCAGGTCAATCTGCTGGAGTGGCAAGGTGAGCTGTGGATCGCCCTGGGCGAGTTGCCGCGCTTCCATCGACAGCCTCACCCAGCACCGCGCGAGCCTCAATCGTGGTTGGCGCGCTGGTGGCGTGGACGTTTCCGAGACGGGGCGGCGCGCGGAGCGCCGGGCAAGTGGTGACAGCGCAGCGCCTGATCGCCGCCATCAGGATGGGCGCATGCTGCGATGCGTTTCGGACCCCTGCCATGTAAACGACGCACTTTTCCTTGAACCTTTGCCCTTATTGGCCAGTCGGCTTTTAGAACCGTCGCGCTTCGCGGCGCCAGCAAAGGATGCGTGTTATGCGAGACCGCACCAGCAGGATCGCCGTTTCACCACCGCACCTCGAACAGCTATGGCAGCGTTATCAGCGGGTGCGCGCTGCCAGCGAGCGGCTTTGCGAACCGCTGGAGGCCGAGGACTATGTGGTCCAGAGCATGCCGGATGTCAGCCCGCCGAAATGGCATCTGGCGCATGTGACCTGGTTCTTCGAGGCCTTCGTGCTGCAGCCCTTTCTGCCGGGCTATCGCCCGCTAGATGAGCGCTACGACCATCTGTTCAATTCCTACTACAAGACCCACGGCACGCCCTTCGAGCGGGCGCGGCGCGGGTTGTTGTCGCGGCCGACGGTAAGCGAGGTGTACGCCTATCGCAGCCATGTCGACCTGGCCTTGGCGCAGTTGCTCCAGTCAGGCAGCGAACTTGCCGACGAGGTGCTGCAGCGGGTCGAGCTGGGGCTGGAGCACGAGCAGCAGCATCAGGAGCTGCTGCTGATGGATATCAAGCACATCCTGGCGCAGAACCCCTTGCGCCCGGTCTATCGCCACGACCTCAAGCCGGGCGGCGCGGCGGCCGGCGACATGCGATGGATCGAGTTTCCCGCCGGGCTGCGGCATATCGGCCATACCGGCGATGGCTTTGCCTTCGACTGCGAGCGGCCGCAACACCGGGTGTTCATCGAGGCCTTTCAGTTGGCCAGCCGACCGGTGAGCAATGGCGAGTACCTGGAGTTCATCCGCGATGGCGGTTATCGCAGCACGGCGTTGTGGCTGGCGGACGGTTGGGACCATATCCAGCGCGCTGGCTGGCAGGCGCCGCTGTACTGGCTGCGCGAGGGCGACGACTGGCTGGAGCTGACTCTGGGCGGCCCGCGCGAGTTGGATCTGAATGCGCCGGTTTGCCATTTGAGCTACTTCGAGGCCGAGGCCTTCGCCACCTGGGCGCAGGCGCGTTTGCCGCGCGAAGAGGAATGGGAAGTCGCCGCGCAGGACGAACCGCTATGGGGCAATTTCGTCGAGAACGATCACCTGCAGCCCGTGGCGGCGGGTGCGGGCGATGGCTTGCAGCAGCTCTATGGCGATGTCTGGGAATGGACGGCCAGCGCCTACCGGCCCTACCCCGGCTTTCGGCCGCTGGGCGGCAGCCTGGGTGAGTACAACGGCAAGTTCATGTCCGGACAGATGGTGCTGCGTGGCGGCAGTTGCGCCACACCGGAAGACCATGTGCGCCCCACCTATCGCAACTTCTTCTACCCGACGATGCGCTGGCAGTTCTCCGGCCTGCGCCTGGCCAAGGAGCTCTGAGCATGGCATTGGCAATCCGTACCCACGAACAGTCGATCAGCCCGGAACTGGAGTCGCTGCGCGAGGAAGCGCTGCGTGGCTTCGCGGCCAACCCGAAGGCGATGTCACCGAAGTTCTTCTACGATCATCGCGGCTCGCAGCTGTTCGAGCTGATCTGCCTGCAGCCGGAGTACTACCCGACGCGTACCGAGGAAACCATCCTGCGCCTGGCGGCGAGCGATATCGCCGAGCTGGCCGGGCGCAACGCCAGCCTGGTGGAGCTGGGCAGCGGCGCCAGCCGCAAGATCCGCCTGCTGCTCGAAGCCCTGCGCCCGGCGCGTTACCTGGGCATCGATATCTCCCGCGAGTTTCTGCATAGCAGCACCCGTCGCCTGGCGGCCGACTATCGATGGCTCGACGTGCACGCGCTGTGCGCCGACTTCAGCCAGCCCTTGAAGCTGCCAGCCGAGGCGCTGGGGCAACGGCCACTGGCGTTCTTCCCCGGCTCCAGCATCGGCAATTTCGATCCGGATGAAGCCCGCGCCTTTTTGCACAACCTGCATCAGGCGCTGCCGGCCGGCAGTGGCTTGCTGATCGGCGTGGATCTGGTGAAAGACCGCCAGGTGCTGGAGCGCGCCTACAACGATGCGGCCGGGGTGACTGCGCTGTTCAACCTCAACCTGCTCGAGCGCATCCGCAACGAGCTGCACAGCGATATCGACCCGCGCCGCTTTCAGCATCGGGCCTTCTACAACGAAGCCGAGTCGCGCATCGAGATGCATCTGGTCAGCCGGCAGGCGCAGCGAGTGCGCATCGAGGATCGCGTGTTCGACTTCGCCGCTGGCGAAACCCTGCACACGGAGAACTCCTACAAGTACACGCCGAGCGGTTTTCGTGATCTGGCGGGCGCATGCGGCTTCGCCTCGGTCGCCATGTGGCGCGACCCGGCGCAGCTGTTCAGCGTGCATTTTTTGCGGCGGGAATGAGAGGGCTTCGCCAGGGGCGAGATAAGCAAATTGCTGCGTGATCTTCTGCCCTCTCCCCCGGCCCCTCTCCCGCAAGCGGGAGAGGGGAGCAAAGCGCGTTCGACATTAGTAGGCGAGCGCGCTCGGGACAGGCCTCAGTAGCGTAGGGTGGGTTAGCGGCGCCGAATGCCGAGTATTCCAGACGCAGATGAAGGTGGTGCGCCGCGTAACCCACCAGACGATGGACCGCGTTGCGCCGATGGTGGGTTACGCCGCAGCCGACACTGCGAGTCGATCGGCAATGTCACAGGCGGCTAACCCACCCTACGCGAGCAGCGCTCGGCGCCGCTTGCCCAAACACATCAGCCAATAACGCCTCAGCGTTTGGCGATGATGTACACCGCGTGGACGATGCCGGGGATGTAGCCGAGCAGGGTGAGCAGGATGTTCAGCCAGAATGCGCCGCCGAAACCAACCTGGAGAAACACGCCCAGCGGCGGCAGCAGGATGGCGATGAGGATGCGGATAAGGTCCATGCGGTACTCCTTTACATTCCATAAGGGGTACCTGAACAGACTGCGGCTGGCGCCTTGCAGTTCACTCTGGGCGACCAAGCCAGCGGCAATACTGAGAACCAGACGCTGGCGCCGCCAGGGATATGACCTTAGTCTGGCGCCAGGATGGAAGCGCCCAGTATGTCCGAACAATCACCACAAGAACGCATCATCGTCGCCGACGATCATCCGGTTTTCCGCGATGGCCTGTGTCGTATCGCCCAGCGCGTCTTCCCCCAGGCGTGCGTTGTGGAAGCCGGAGACATGGATGAAGTGCTGAGCCTGGCGCAAGCCGGCACGGCGCCGAGCCTGTTCATGCTCGACCTGCTGTTCCCCGGCCAGTCGCCGCAGGCCATCAGCGCGCTGCGTCAGACGTTTGCGCGCAGCTCGATCGTGATCGTGTCGATGGTCGATAACCGCGAGTTGATCGATGAAGTGATGGCGGCAGGTGCGGACGGTTTCATCGGCAAGGCGACGCCGCCGGATGAAATCGCCGATGCCTTGCTGGCCGTGCGCGCCGGGGAGTTCGTCCTGACCCTGGGCCCTGCCGGCGTGCCGGCCTTCGCCGAGGACCGTCATCTGCTGGAGCAACTGACGCCACGTCAGCAGGAGGTCTTGCGGCTGGTGGTGCGTGGCATGTCGAACAAGGAAATCGCCCGCGAGCTGGCGATCTCGCCCTTTACCGTACGCATCCATGTGTCCTCGCTGCTGCGCACGCTGGACGTCGGCACCCGCGCCGCAGCCGCCGCCAAGGGAGCCAAGGCCGGGCTGGTGTGAGCATCACGCGGTCTTGAGCTTGAGCTTCAAGGCCACCAGCAGCGAACGCAGCTCGGCGGGCTGCACCGGTTTCGACAGGATCGGAATTTCGCTGTCACCCACCTGCTCCTGCACACGACGCACGTCGTGCCCGGTCATGATGATCGCCGGCACCTTGCGCCCACTGCTGCGCCGCACGTGCTGGATGCAGTCGGCCCCCGACGCTTCGGTGCCGAGGTCGAAGTCCGTCACCACCAGATCGAAATGCGCAGAGGCATCGGGCAGCGTGCTGAAGGTGGCGACTTCGCAGCCCCACTTCTGCAGCAAGGTGGCGGTGGCCAGCAGCACGTTCTGGTCATCCTCGATCAGGCACACGCGCAAGCCATCGAGCATGCGCGGCGCCTGCAGGCTGCTGCCCTTGGCTGAGGACATCGCGCGCGGCGCCTCGACGCGCTGCAGGCCGTCGATCACCGCCCGCGTGCCGCGGGCCTCCACGGAGTGAATGCTCACGCGCATGTCCATCAGCGCGCCCAGGCGCCTGACGATGGCCAGGCCCAGGCCCATTCCCTCGACGTCGCTGTCTCGCTCCTGGCGCACGCGATAGAACTCTTCGAAGACGCTGTCGAGATGGCCGGCGGCGATGCCGCGTCCCTTGTCGTAGATCTCGATGGCAACGCCTGGCCCACGTCGGCGGCAGGCGATCAACAGCGGTTTGCCCGGCGCGTATTTCAGGGCATTGGACAGCAGGTTCTGCAGCATGGTGGTGAGCAGCACCGGGTCGGCCCGCACGTGCAGCGGCGGGCAACGCAGGCGCATCTCGACCCCGGCCCAGCGCGCCGCCTCGGCATTCTGCTGGATGAGTTGCTGCAGCAGGCTGCGCAGTTCCAGCGACTCCAGTTGCGGCACCACCTTGCCGCTGTCGAGCGAGTACATATCGAGAATCGTGCGGAACAGGCGTGCGACGCTGTGCAGTGACTTGTCGATGTTCTCCACCAGGCGCCGCTGCTCGGTGCCCAGGCTGCTGTCGCGCAGGCAGGCGGTGAACAGGCTGATGGAATGAATGGGTTGGCGCAGGTCGTGGCTGGCCTGGGCGAGAAACTGCGACTTGGCCCGGTTGGCAGCCTGCTCGGCCTCGGCCGCCTGGCGCGAACGCTTGAGCAGTGCGTGCATGTAGGCCGGCGCCAGCAGGGTGGTGAGCAGCAGCGTGACGATCAGGTAAGGCTGCGATTGCCAGTGTGCCGACAGGCTGGCGGCCACGCTCAGCGACAGCAGCGCCATCAGGGTGGCCAGCAGCAGGTAGCCGGAACCGTAGCGCAAGCCATAACCGATGGTGACCCACAGCAGAATTGCATAGACCGGCAGCATGGCCGCGCCGCCAAGCGCCATGGTCACCGCGATGCCGGCGTAGTCGGTGAGCATGGTGATCAGCCGGCGCCCGCGATAGTTGCCCGGACGCCGCCGGATATCGAACCAGATCAGCGTGGCGACAACGCTGAAGACGCATTCCAGGACGAAGATCTTCCATACCAGCGCCGGGTCGATCAGCGAGAAATGGTAGAGGATCACGATGTAAGAGGCCGCGACCGACATGAAGATCATCCGCACCCCGGCCTGGGCGCGTTCGGTGTCATACACGGCGGAGACAGTCCCGGACATGACTTTTCCCTGCTGATTACAGCTCATGTTGTGGTATCGGCACCTTAGGCCGGAGCCTGCGGCCGGCGCAAGGAACGGGTTGGCAGGCAAAGAGGCACTAGTACACCCGTACTATTTCGTGCGGCCCCACCCATTCCTAGAATCCGGGCAACGCCTCGGCACTGGGTCGGGGCCCGGTCATAGAAGGGAATGTCTGATGAACATCAAAGGAACCCTGGGCGTCCTCATGAGCGCCACCGTGCTGGCCTCGCTGAGCGGCTGCCTGGCGCAAAACACGCAAACCCAGGGGCTGCAGAATACCCAGCTGGCCAACGATCCATGTGCGCCGAGCGCGACCAGCAACCTGATCGCCACCGGGCGCAGCCTGCTGGATATGGCCAATACCGTGCTCGAGACGCAGCAGAGCTTCAATGGCAACACCGCGACTTACGCCAAGCGCATGGAAGTTGCGGAGAACGCGCAGAAGGTCAACCAGGGCCACAACGTGCTGAATAACGTCGAGAACCTGGCCGGTGCCGGCCAGCAGCCCTGCGTGCCCGCTGCACCTGCCAACGCAGCACGCTAACCGGCCCTCAAAGGCGCACGTCGAATTTGTCCAATAGCAGCTCGGTCGGTATGTCGGCGCTGACCAGCTGGTTGCGTCCGCGCTGCTTGCCGCTGTACAGGCGACGATCAGCAGCGCGGTAGAGCTCGGCGGCGCTGCGGCCGTCCACGGGCCAGGTGGCCAGGCCGAAGGTGGCGGACAGCGCGATCTGCTCACCGTCGTACTCAAGCGGCTGTTCGGCGATCTGCTTGCGCAGTTTGTCCACCAGCGGGTCGGCGCCAGTGCTGTCGGTATGACGTAGCAGCAGGCCGAACTCCTCCCCACCCAGGCGACCGAGAAAGTCGGTCACACGCAGGCGCTGCTGGAGTATCTGACAGATGTGCTGCAGCGCCATATCGCCCGCCTCGTGCCCCCACTGATCATTGACCTGCTTGAAGTGATCGACGTCGAGCAGCACCAGTACCAGATGTCCGTTGCTGCGCTCGGCCTCCTGGATGCTGCGTTGCAGGGCGTGCTGGAAGCTGCCACGGCTGGCCACGCCGGTGAGCGAGTCGGTCTGCGCCAGACGCTGCAGCTCCTCGTAGGCCTGCATGCGCAAACCGTCGTAGATATGCACGAACACCAGGATCAGCACGCCACACAGGGCGGCGTTGCCCAGGTCGATCAGGCCGTGTGTGTCCAGGGTCAGGTGATTGTCGGTGAAGTACAGCAAAAGCCCGGCGCACATGAACGGCGCGGTGAGCAGGAAGGCGCGCTGCTTGCCCAGCAGCAGGTAGGCCAGCAGCGGGATCATGTACAGCCAGACGAACGCCGCCGCTGAGGCGTCCGGCATGACGATGATGTAGAGGATGAAGCAGAAGGTCGGGATCAGGTACAGGTAGATCCACAGGTACAGATGGCGAGCGCGTTCGATACGCCAGGCGCCGAACAGCAGCAAGGCGGTGCACAGCACTTCGAGGATGGCGAAGGGGTAGTTGCCGGCCAGGGCCTGCAGCACGGCAAAGCCGCCCAGGGTAAGGCCGGTGGCGAGCAGGATGGTGCGCATCAGCTTGCGCTTGCCCGACTCGCGCAGCCCTTCGCAGTGCCCTGCGCCTACATCCCTGTGATCGTTATAGTTGCCGTCACTCATCTTGGTGCCCAGCGCTGCCGCCCTCAGCGGTGCGCAGCCCCCCGCTGCGCACCATCAGGCAACTATAGACGGCCTTGCCTGTTTTACACCGCGTAACCCAGCACGCGCGGCAGCCACAGGGCGATTTCCGGGAAGATCGCCACCAGCAGCAGGGCGCTGGACATCACCACGACGAACAGAGCCGCCCAGCCAACGGTCTGTTCCAGGCGTATCTTGGCCACCTCCGCCGTGACCATGAGGTTGATCGCCACCGGCGGGGTGAACTGGCCGATGGCGATGTTCATCGCCAGCAGGATGCCGAACCACACCGGGTTCCAGCCGAAGTGCTGCATCACCGGAATCAGGAT
>OGCL01001757.1_pt1 | contig 17253 bp, 15 predicted proteins | sample 1570041 | NCBI WGS metagenome assembly OGCL01 (sample SAMN06266162, study PRJEB24511) | hot springs metagenome | isolation source: Hot spring water | place: South Africa: Limpopo | collected 2015-06-22
GATCCCGCCCGCGCCTTCGTGACAGGCCTCGCGGACATGCTCGGGCGCCGTCTCGAAAGTGATACACCACGACACCCTTGACCCGTACACCATGGCGCGCTACTGTCGGACGGAGGAATCGTCCATGGGCAGGACCAACATCGTGCTGGATGACCGCCTCGTCCGCGAGGGACTTCGGCGGTTCCGGTGTCGCTCGAAGCGAGAGCTCGTCCACCTCGCGCTCAGCGAGCTGCTGAAGAGCGCGCGGCGGCGAGATCTCCTGTCGTTGCGCGGTCGCGTCAGATGGGAAGGAGACCTCGCCGAGCTCCGGCGCCTCCGGCCGTGATCGTCGTCGACACGACGGTGTGGATCGACTTCTTCGGGGCCAGGGAGACCGTCTTCGACCGGCACCTCACGGCGCTCGTCGAGGCGGATGCCCCCATCGTGCTGGTCGATATCGTCTACTGCGAGGTCCTGCAGGGCATCCGTGACGAGGAGGCGTACCGTCGGACGCGGGCGAGCCTGCTGGCCCACCCGATCCTCAGTCCCCGTGGGCTCGAGACGTTCGAACGCGCCGCGAACCTCTATCGCACCGCGCGGCGCCGGGGCCTCACGATCCGGCGGGGCGTCGATTGCATGATCGCCGCCATGTGCCTCGAATCCGGCGCGGAGATCTTCCACAACGACCGCGACTTCGACGCGATTGCGAGAGTTTCGGAGCTGGCCATCCATCGCGTGACGTGAGACGCTTCCCTCGGGCGCAGGGGAGCGAGAGATGCCGAGAGCCGATCCCTTCACCGTCGAGATCATCCGGAACGCGCTCGACTCCATCTCGGAGCAGATGGCGAGCGTCATCGAGCGCACAGCCTACTCCACGTCCAGGACGTGCCCGTCGAGGTCGAGGAGGACGACCTACCCGTTGCGCATCGAGCCCTACGAGATGATCCGAGACTCGGGCGGCCCGGGCCGCCAGCGGGGCGGACTCGGCCTGCGCCGCGACCTGCGCCTGCTGGCCCCCGAGGCGCGCCTCACCATCCACTGCGATCGCTTCCGCTTCGTGGCCCCGGGCATGCGGGGCGGCGGGGCGGGCGGGGCGGCGCGCTGCACCATCAATCCGGACACGCCCGAAGGCGACCAACACGCCGCTCAGGGCGGGCGACCTCATCCGGTTCGATTCGCAGGGTGGGGGCGCCTCCGGCAACGTGACGCGCGACACGGTGAGCGCCGGGGCCACCGCGGCAGGCGTACGGGATCCCCGGGCGGGGGCGCTGAGCGACAGGCCGGAGCTTGCAATCATGCATTCCGAATGCATAATTGCGATGTGTACATCACGCGCGCCCTGGAGCCCGTCATCGAGAAGGCGGCCCGGCAGTTTCCGGCCGTGGTGCTCACCGGCCCCCGGCAGTCCGGCAAGACCACGCTCCTCCGCAACCTGTTCGCCGCGCGGGCCGGGTATGTCTCGCTCGAACCTCCCGATGTCCGGGCGGCGGCGGCGGCCGATCCTCGAGGGTTCCTCGAGACCCATCCGCCTCCCGTCGTCCTCGACGAGATGCAGTACGCGCCGGAACTCCTCCCCTATATCAAGGAGCGGATCGATCGGCAGCGCTCCCGGCGCGGGCAGTACCTCCTGACCGGATCTCAGAACCTGCTGCTCGCGTCGCGGGTGACCGAGACACTCGCGGGCAGGGCGGCCATGCTGCGGGCGTTGACGTAGGGCGGGTTGCACAGAATCAGGTCCCAGGGGCCGGGGCATTGCTGCAGGCCGTCGGACAGCTGCAGGCGGATGCGCTCCTGCAGGCCGTGGCGTTCGACGTTGATGCGGGCGACGGCCAGGGCCTCGGGCGAGAGGTCGGCGCCGGTGACTTGCACCTCGGGCCAGGCCATGGCGGCCAGCACGGCCAGGCTGCCGTTGCCGGTGCACAGGTCCAGCACCTGGCGGGTGCTTTCGCTCAGAAAACCGTCCACGCTGCCGTCGGCCAGCAGTTCGGCAATGAAGCTGCGCGGCACGATGGCGCGTTCGTCCACGTAAAAGGGCACGCCCTGCAGCCAAGCCTCGCGCGTGAGATAGGCGGCGGGTTTGCGGGTGGCAATACGTTCTTCAAAAAGTGTAGCAACCAAGGCAAGCTGGTCGGGCGGTACGGGCTGATTTTTTATTGAATCCGAGGCGTCCGAGAGGTCGCTGTCCAGCGGCAGCCCCAGGCGCCACAGCACCAGCCAGGCGGCTTCGTCATGGGCGTTGGTGGTGCCGTGGCCGAAGGATACGCCGGCCGCACGCAGGCACTCGGCGCCAGATTCGACCAGGACGCCAATGGTGTCGCCTGTGACGGCAGTGCGGGGTGGTGTTGCGGGCGTGCTCATGCGGGCACCGCGATCGCTGCCAAGGCCTGCGCGTGCAGGTTTTCCAGTGTGCGGCGGTAGATGTTCTTGAGTGGCTCGATGTCGGCCACGACCACATGCTCGTCGATCTTGTGGATGCTGGCGTTGGGTGGGCCGAGTTCGATGACCTGCGGGCAGATCTGCGCAATGAAGCGGCCGTCGCTGGTGCCGCCGGTGGTGGAGAGTTCGGTGCTGATGCCCGTCTCGGCGGTGATGGCCTGCTGCACGGCGGTGACCAGCTCGCCCGGCGTGGTCAGGAAGGGCTGGCCGCCCAGCGTCCAGCGCAGGTCGTATTCCAGGCCGTGGCGGTCCAGCACGGCGTGCACGCGCTGCTGCAGGCCTTCTGCCGTGGATTCGGTGGAGAAGCGGAAGTTGAAGTCGATCACGACCTCGCCCGGGATCACATTGGTGGCGCCGGTGCCGCCGTGCATGTTGCTGATCTGCCAGCTTGTCGGTGGGAAGAAGGCGTTGCCGTTGTCCCACACGGTGGCGGCCAGCTCGGCCAGTGCGGGCAGGGCTTGGTGGATGGGGTTGCGCGCGAGTTGCGGGTAGGCGATGTGGCCCTGGATGCCGCGCACGCTGAGCTTGCCGCTCAGGGTGCCGCGCCGCCCGTTCTTGATCATGTCGCCGGTCTTTTCGACCGAGGTGGGCTCGCCCACGATGCAGTAGTCCAGCGGCTCGCCGCGCGCCTTGAGCTGCTCGACCACCACCTTGGTGCCGTCCACCGAGGGGCCTTCTTCATCGCTGGTGAGCAAAAAGGCGAGCTGGACCAAGGGTTCGGGCGTGGCGGCCAGGAACTCCTCCACGGCCACCACAAAGGCGGCGATCGAGGTCTTCATGTCGCTGGCGCCACGGCCGTAAAGCTTGCCGTCTTTGTGCGTGGGCACGAACGGGTCGCTACCCCACTGTGCCAGCGGACCGGTGGGCACCACATCGGTGTGGCCTGCAAATACTACGGTTTTGATAGCTGCTTGGGCAAGCTGGTCGCGCGGTAGAGGCCTTTTAGCCCACAAATTGCTGACGCGGAAGTCGGCCGGGCCGCTGTCCAGGCGCTCGCACTCAAACCCGAGCGGGGCCAGCCGCGCGGCCAGCAGGTCGAGGCAGCCCGCATCCTCCGGGGTGACGGAGGGCAGGGAAATGAGCTGTTCGGCGAGGTGCAGGGTACGGGACATTGGGGATTCGGTGGGATGGGGCCGTGCAGTCAGCGGCGATTAGAGAGCGATGCGTAAGCATCAGCGCGGCCTAGGCGAGAGACGCCTAGCAAGGGCCGCCCCGCAGCGAGGGCGTCGTCCCCCAGGGGGGAAGGCGCCGCAGGCGACTTAGGGGGCAGACATTTCATGCCGCTGGTTTGACGTCCAGCACGATTTCGGTGAACGAAGGGGCGTCATCGGGGGTGTCGCGTGCCTCCTTCTGGGCCTTGGCGGCGTTGGCGGCCAGGGAAAAGTCGTTTTGCAGGCGCCACATGAGGTTGGTAGGCGAGTCGGCGTAGGACATGCCTTCCTTGCGGTCGATCTTGGCGTCCATGATGAGGTGGGCTAGGGCTTCCTCGAAGGTTTGCGAGCCCTCGGCCATGGATTTTTCCATGGCTTCCTTCACGCCCGAGAAATCGCCTTTTTCGATCAGGTCCGACACCAGCTTGGTGTTGAGCATGACCTCCACGGCGGGGGCACGGCTTCCGTCCACGGTGCGCACCAGGCGCTGTGAAATGATGGCCTTCATGGCCGAGGCCAGGTCACCCAGCATGGTGGGGCGCACTTCCACGGGGTAGAAGCTCAGGATACGGTTGAGTGCGTGGTAGCTGTTGTTGCCATGCAGCGTAGCCAGGCACAGGTGGCCGGACTGGGCGTAGGCAATAGCGGCCGACATGGTTTCGCGGTCGCGGATTTCGCCGATCAGGATCACGTCGGGCGCCTGGCGCAGCGCGTTTTTCAAGGCGGTTTGCAGCGATTGCGTGTCGCTGCCGATCTCGCGCTGGTTGACGATGGATTTCTTGTTCTTGAACTGGTACTCGACCGGATCCTCGATGGTGAGGATGTGCCCCGTCATGGCCTCGTTGCGGGTGTCGATCATGGACGCGAGCGAGGTGCTCTTGCCCGAGCCGGTGGCGCCCACCATGAGGATCAAGCCGCGTTTTTCCATGATGAGCTCGCGCATCACGGGTGGCAGCCCCAGGGTATCGAACTCGGGGATCTGCTGCGAGATGAAACGGATCACCACCGCATAGCTGCCCCGCTGGCGCATGGCGCTGATACGGAAGCGCCCCACACCGCTGAGCGGCACGCCCATGTTGAGTTCGCCGGTTTCTTCCAGCTCTTCGATGCGGTCCGGGGGGACCACTTCGGAGAGCAGGTTGCGCGGAGCGTCGGGCGGCAGGATCTGGTTGTTGATGGGCACGCACTCGCCGTTGATCTTGATCAGCGCCGGTGCGTTGGCCGACAGGTAGACGTCGGAGGCCTTTTTCTCAGCCATCAGGCGAAGAATTCGTTCCATTGTGCTCATGGTGTGTCCCTCTTGTTGTCAGTCTCTGTCGGCAGAGCGGCCGAACAGGCCGCCCTTGTGCAGCGGAATCAGTCGCGCAGCAGGTCGTTGATGCTGGTCTTGGAGCGTGTTTGCGCATCGACCTGCTTGACGATGATGGCGGCGTACATGCTGTAGGGCGCGCCGTTGGCCGCCGTCTTGGGCAGGTTGCCGCTGACCACCACCGAGCCCGAGGGCACGCGGCCGTAGCTGATCTCGCCGGTGGCGCGGTTGAAGATCGGGGTGCTCTGGCCGATGTACACGCCCATGCCCAGCACGGAGTTCTCTTCGATCACCACGCCTTCAACCACCTCGGAGCGGGCGCCGATGAAGCAGTTGTCTTCGATGATGGTGGGGCCGGCCTGCAGAGGCTCCAGCACGCCGCCAATGCCCACGCCGCCAGACAGGTGCACGTTGGCGCCGATCTGTGCGCACGAGCCCACGGTGGCCCAGGTGTCCACCATGGTGCCTTCGCCCACATAGGCGCCGATGTTCACGTATGAGGGCATCAGGATCGCGCCCTTGGCGATGAAGCTGCCACGACGGGCCACGGCGGGCGGCACCACGCGCACGCCGGTGGCCTTCATTTCTTCTTCCGTCAGGTGGGCGAACTTGGTCTGCACCTTGTCATAAAAGCCCAGGTCGCCAGCCTTGACGACTTCGTTGTCCTTCAGGCGGAAGGACAGCAGCACGGCCTTCTTGATCCACTGGTGAACGGTCCATTGGCCCACGCCTTCGCGGGTGGCCACGCGCAGCTTGCCGTTGTTCAGCTCGGCGATCACATGCTCGACGGCGTCCTGGATTTCCTTGGGCGCGGCGGCAGGCGAGAGGCTGGCGCGGTTGTCCCAGGCGTTGTCGATGATGGTTTGCAGTTGTTGGGTCATGTTGTTGTCTGTCAGTCGGTCAGTCTGTGGATCGGGATTCAGAAATCAGGCAGTGCGGGACTGGATGAACTGCACAATGCGCAGCGCGGCCTCCACGCACTCTTCGGTTTCGGCCACCAGGGCCATGCGCACGCGCTGGGCGCCGGGGTTGCTGCCCTGGGCCTCGCGGGCCAGGTAGCTGCCGGGGAGCACCGTGACATTGTATTGAGCCAGCAGGGCCCGCGCGAACTCGGCATCGGTCATCCCCAGGGCATCGGGTACCTTGGCCCACAGGTAGAAACCGGCGTCGGGCAGGGCTACCTCCATCACGCCTGCCAGCAGCGGGGTGACCTGGGCAAATTTCTTGCGGTAGCGCGTGCGGTTTTCCACCACATGCTGCTCATCGCCCCAGGCGGCAATGCTGGCGGCCTGCACGATGGGGCTCATTGCGCTGCCGTGGTAGGTGCGGTAGAGCAGGAAGGACTTGATCAGCGCCGCATCGCCCGCCACAAAGCCGCTGCGCAGGCCGGGCACGTTGCTGCGCTTGGACAGGCTGGTGAAGGAGATCAGGTTCTTGAAGTCGCGCCGCCCCAGTTTTTCTGCAGCCTGCAGGCCGCCGAGGGGTGGTTCGTCGCGGAAGTAGATCTCGCTGTAGCACTCGTCCGAAGCGATCACGAAGCCGTAGCGGTCGCTCAGCGCGAAGAGTTTTTGCCACTCGCTCAGGGGCATCACGGCGCCAGTGGGGTTGCCGGGCGAGCACACAAACAGCAGTTGTGTGCGCTCCCATACCGACTCGGGCACCGTGTCCCAGTTCACCGCAAAGTTGCGCGCCGGGTCGCTAGGGGCGTAATAGGGCTGAGCACCCGCCAGCAGCGCGGCACCTTCATAGATTTGGTAGAACGGGTTGGGGCAGACCACCAGCGGCTGGCCCTTGGAGGGATCGATGATGGTCTGTGCGAACGCAAACAGCGCTTCGCGTGAACCGTTGACGGGCAGGACCTGGGTGCCCGCATCCAGGGTGAGTGCATAGCGCTGGTTCAGCCAGCGTGTGAAGGCCTCGCGCAACCGGGGCTCGCCTGCCGTGGCGGGGTAGCTGGCCAATCCTTCCAGGTTGTTACTAAGTGCATCTTTGATGAACTGCGGTGTAGGATGGCGCGGTTCACCCATGCCCAGGCTGATGGGGCTGTAGGCCGCCGGGGGCGTGACCCCCGCAAAGAGTTGCCGCAGCCGCTCGAACGGGTAGGGCTGAAGGTGGGAGAGCAGGGGGTTCATGGTGCGACATTATGGGCGATGGCCACTGTGCAAAGGCCTGTGCGCCAGGTGTGGCCAGGTCGTCAGGCGCCGCTGCGGATGCAGGCCTGTCGCCCCGGGGGCCCTGTGTCAATCCGACGTAAGAGCGGGGACATAGCATCCGCCGCTGGAAAGAACCATAACAGGAGACAAGATGTCTGGATTTCTACCACTGCGCCCCGGACTCTGGTGGATGCGCAGATGGCACCTGCCCGGCAAACTGGTGACGCTGGGTGTGTTGATGGCGGTGGTGCTGGTTGCCACCGCTGCGGCGCCGGGATGGGGCGGGGCTGTGGGGGCTTTGGCCTTGCTCTATGGGCTGCTGGCGCTGTACCTGAGTCTGTCGTCCGACCTGGAGGGGCTGTCCCGCGCCATGGAAAAGACCACCCAAGGCGATCTCAGTACCCGTGCCGGTGTGTACGGCCAGGACGAAGTGGGGGCCATGGCGCAGTCGCTGGACCAGATGGTGCTCACCCTGTCGTCCATGGTGGCCGACATCCGCAGCAATGCGGCCCTGGTAGCCCATGCGGGCCAGAGCCTGGCACAAGGCAACCGCTCGCTGGCCGACCGCACCGAGCAGCAGGCCGCCAACCTGGAGCAGACCGCTGCCAGTGTCGAGCAGCTCTCGTCGGCCGTGCAGAACAACGCCCAAACCGCCCGCAGCGCCGATGCGCGGGCGGCCGATGTGCGCAAGGCGGCCGATGCGGGTGCCGAGGCCATGGCCCGGGCGGTCCAGTCGGTGGAGGCCATCCAGCAGGGCGCCCGCCGTATGACCGAAATCATTGGCGTCATCGACAGCATTGCCTTCCAGACCAACATCCTCGCGCTGAACGCTGCGGTGGAGGCCGCTCGGGCGGGCGAGCAGGGCCGGGGCTTTGCCGTGGTGGCGGGTGAGGTGCGTACCCTGGCCAAACGCTCGGGCGATGCGGCACGCGAGATCCGGGAGTTGATCGGCGCCTCGGTGAGTCAGGTCGAGGCCAGCGCCGGGTTGATCCGCTCGGCAGGGGATGGGATTGCCAACATGGCGGGCGGTATTCGCAGCGTGGCCGCCAGCATGACGGAAATTTCCGGCTCCAGTGCAGAGCAAAGCACGGGGCTGAGCGAGGTGAGTTTGGCCGTGCAGCAGCTGGACCAGATCACCCAGCACAACGCGCAGATGGTGGGCCAGGCGGTGGCGCAGGCCGAGGCGCTGGAGCAGCGTGCCTCCACCCTGTCTCGGGCGGTGGCGGCATTCCGGTTGCAGCAGGGCACGGCCGATGAAGCGGTGGCCTTGGTCCAGAAGGCCGTGGCCCTCTACAAAACCACCTCGCAGGACCAGTTCCTGCGCAGCCTGACAGACAAGAACCAGCCGTACCACGATCGGGACATGTATGTGTTTGTGCTGGACAGCGCAGGGACCTACCGGGCGTTTGGGGGCAACCCCGCCAAGGTGGGCACCCGGGTGCAGGACATCCCCGGCATTGCGGGCGACCGGCTGGTGAGCGACATCGTGGCACAGGCCGACCGGGCCCCTGGCTGGGTGGAGTACGACATCAACAACCCGGCCACGGGTGCGGTGCAGACCAAGATGTCTTATGTGAGCCGTGTGGGGGACTTGTACGTAGGCTGTGGGGTCTACAAGTCGCTGGCGGCCCGTTGACGGGGTGATTTTTCCTTCTGCCCCCGTGGCATGGGCGAAGGGGCGAGCCCCCGGATCTCAGCGCGGGTTTTGTTCCCTGAGCTGTCGCGCGCGCTCCATGGCCGCTGCTATGGCGGCCTTGCGCGCGTCGGCGGCGCTGGTTGGGGGGCTGGTGGAGTCAGGTGCAGGCGCGTCCATCGCCGCTGCCGGTTCTTCTTCCGCATCTTCCAAAGGCACCCGCTGGCGATGCTGCTGGTAGCGCGCCCTGGCCTGCTCGGCCAGGGGGGCAGACCACGCGGCCCAGCCGGTGGCTGCGCCGCTAGCGGTTTCCAGCTGAATGCAGTCCACCGGGCAGACGGGGATACACAGCTCGCACCCGGTGCAATATGGCTCGATCACGGTGTGCATCCGCTTGTTGGAGCCCACGATGGCGTCTGTGGGGCAGGCCTTGATACACAACGTACAGCCGATGCACCAGGCTTCGTCAATAAAGGCCACAGTGCGCGGGCCTTCCACGCCGTGTTCGGCGCTCAGTGGCAGCACGGCCTGGCCCGTGATGGCCGCCAGACGCGCCACACCCTCGGAGCCACCGGGCGGGCACTGGTTGATGGCGGCCTCGCCGCTGGCGATGGCCTGCGCATACATAGCGCAGTCAGGGTAGCCGCAGCGTGTGCACTGCGTCTGGGGCAGCGCGGCGTCAATCCGCGCTGCAAGTTCCATCGGGGCGGCGCGGGCGGGTTGGGCTTCCGGCTGGCGGATCAAGCCTTGCGCGCCTTGCTGCTGCGGCTGGCGCTGCGGGCCGGGGCTGCCGTAACCGCCGTGGCCTTGGCTGTACCGAGGTCGGCGGGTGCCGGCTCTGCTGCACCGGTCGGCTGTGCGGCACCCTCTGTCTTCACCCAGCGTGTGGCCACGGTGGCGGTGGGCGCGGCAGTTTTGGAGGCTGCTGCGCGGGCGCGTGGGGCCGAAGGTGCTGCCTTGGCTGTCTGAGCCGTCTTTGCTGCGGTCTTGGGCTGAGGGGCGGCCTTTGGTTTGGCAGAGGGCGTTGCTGCCTTGGCCTCGGGCGCAGCGCTGGATGGAGCGGCCTGGGCGCGGGGCAGTTCGTGTTCCAGAATGAACTCGCGCACCTTGGGATACACCAGATCGCGCCAGCGGCGGCCGCTGAAGATGCCGTAGTGGCCTGCACCCTTGGCCTCCAGGTGGCGCTGTTCCTTGCGCACGATGCCGCTGCACAGGTCGTGGGCGGCTTCGGTCTGGCCCGAGCCGGAGATGTCGTCCAGCTCACCCTCCACGGTGAACAAGGCGGTGGTGGTGATGTCCTGCGGGCGCACGCGCTCGATCTTGCCCGTGGGCGAGCGCACATCCCAGGTGCCGTTGACCAGCTTGTAGTCCTGGAACACGGTCTGAATGGTTTCCAGGTAGTAGTCCGCATCCATGTCCAGCACGGCGTTGTACTCGTCGTAGAACTTGCGGTGGGCCTCGGCGCTGGCGTCGTCGCCCTTGATCAGGTCCTTGAAGTAGTCGTAGTGGCTGTTGGCATGGCGGTCGGGGTTCATCGCCACAAAACCCGTGTACTGCAGGAAGCCCGGATACACGCGGCGGCCCGCGCCAGGGAACTTGTCGGGCACGCGGTAGATGACGTTGTTCTCAAACCATTCGTAGCTGCGGTTCGTGGCCAGGTTGTTCACGGCGGTGGGCGACTTGCGCGCGTCGATGGGGCCGCCCATCATGGTCATGGTCAGCGGCGTCTTCTCGCCGCGGCTGGCCATCAGCGATACGGCAGCCAGCACCGGCACGGTGGGCTGGCACACGCTGATCACATGGCAATTACCGTACTGGCCCTGCAGGTGGCGGATGAATTCCTGCACGTAGTTCACATAGTCGTCCAGGTGGAACTCCCCCTCGGACAGCGGCACCAGGCGGGCGTTTTTCCAGTCGGTGATGTAGACCTTGTGGTCCTTGAGCATGGTGCGCACGGTGTCGCGCAGCAAGGTGGCGTAGTGGCCCGACAGCGGCGCCACGATCAGCACCACGGGCTGGCCCTTGAGCTTGGTGAGCGTGGCGGGGTCGTCCGAAAAGCGCTTGAAGCGGCGCAGCTCGCAGAACGGCTTGTTCACCTCGATGCGCTCATGGATGGCGACACCGATGCCGTTCACGTCCACCGTGTGGATGTCGAACGCGGGCTTTTCGTAGTCCTTGCCCAGGCGGTAGAGCAGGTCGTAGCCCGCTGCCATGCGCTGAGCTGCCGATGTCTGGCTCAGGGGCGACACCGGGTTGCTGAACAACTTGGAAGCCGCCTGCGCAAAGTCTGTAAAGGGCTCCATCAGGGAGCGCTGGGTTTCGTAGATGTGGTACAGCATGGGGCGAAACTCCGATTTGTTGCAGTGCAATATAGCAGCACTTGGTAACAAGCGCATGGAGTAAAACCACCAATGCCAAGTCGCCTATGCGACATGCGGGGCCTCCGGCTGCCCGGCCCGTGGCGCCTCCTCAAACTGGTCAATGCGGCCGGGGGTCGGTGTTGTCGACCAGCCAGGCTTCGAACGCCTCGCGCGCCGAATTGCGCAGCGCCGCGCGGAAGGCGGTCTTGTTGCTCAGGTACAGACAGTGGCGCATCACCGTGTAGGGGTTGAAGCTGCCCTGGGGGTTCTGCTCCTCGAAGTGCTGCTTGTAGCGCTTGACCACGCCGATGGTCTCGCGCATCAGGGTGTTGAAGCGCGCGCGTGTCATGCGCGGCGACCAGGCCTGGATGTCGTCCACAAACCCATCGACCTTGGAGGGTTCGAACTCGAAGTCCTTGAAGAAATGGGTGGCGATCTTGAGGAAGGTGAAGGCGTTCAGCTCGCTGCTGCCGCCTGCCGCCTTGTGGGGGGCCAGCGCGTCGGCAGGGGCGTCCAGCGCAGTGTCGGCAGTCTCGTCGGGGGCTTGCAACAGCTCGGCCGCCGTGGCGTCGCGGATCTGCAGGAACTCCCGGTCGGCCAGCTCGAACAAGGCCGACAGCACATTGATGCGCCGCTTGAGCTGCTGCGGGATGGATTTCTTGTACTTGATCTTGTGGTCCAGAACGCTCCAGGAGTCCTGGATGATGGTGCGCACCTGCAGCTCGAACGCCCAGTGGGCATAGGCCGCGTGTTCCGGCAAGTCGCGCTCTGCGGCGCCCAGGCGCAGATCCAGGTGCAGGCCCTTGTAGCCAAACGATGCCTCGGTGCTCTCCACGGCCGCAACCTTGTCCGTGACGTCAATCACCGCAAAACGGGCGCGCATGATCTGCGCCACCTTCTCCAATTCGTCCCCATACAGGCACACCACCCGCACCCCGATGAGGTCGGAGATGTAGCTCTGGATGTCATAGGGCGTGTTGCTTTCTTCCAGCGCCGGGCGGTACTTGCGCACAAATTTTCGGATGCACTCGTCGGCATCCTTCACGCGGCCTTCCACCTTGGCGATGTCGATGCCTCCCGCTTGCGCCACCGCAGCCGCCACCAGGCTGGTGATGGCCGTGCATGCAGTCTGCAGCGCCGTGGCCTGTTGCGCGTAGTAGGTGCGAAACTGTGATTCTTCCAGGTCAAAGTCAAGTGATGCCATGTGCGGAGTGCGCAGAATGCGCCGAATTGAAAACCAACCACCAAGGAGTGCCGAAGCTCTGGTGCAGGACCGGACCAATCAGGGCAATGCCTGTCGGCGCAGAGCTTGCCCCAGCTGCCAAACAGCACTTGGCGGCGCTGAACGCAGGCCCATAATGGTGCACGCTTTGGTGCCTTGCCATGCCTCCATCTCACCCTCCAGTCCCTGCAGACGACGATACCACCGCCGCTGGCGTGCGGGAGGATGTAACCAGCGCCAGCGCCATCACCAGGCGGCGCTGGGCGCCCCTGGTCCTGCCACCGCTGGTGGGTATGTTGGCACTGGGTCTTTCCTATCTCTATTGGCAGGGCGAGGAAGACAATGTCCAGGCCAAGAACGCTCTGAATTTTGAGGTCGCAGCCGACCAGGTGGCCTACAACCTCAAGGACCGCATGGCCACGTATGAGGTGGTGCTGCGCGGCGTGAAAGGGTACTTCGAGGGTTCCGAGCGCATCAGCAGAGAGGAGTTCAAGACCTACGTGGAGGCCCTGCAATTGCAGGAGACCCGGCCCGGCCTGCAGGGGGTATCTCTGATACTTCACCTGTTTGAGCCACAAATTGACCTGCACATTGCCGACATGCGTCGGCGCGGGTTTCCCCACTACAGCGTCCTCCCGCCTGGTGTGCGCGCTGCATACGCTCCCATCACGCACATCGAGCCACTGCGGGGCGACAACGTGCGTGCGCTGGGATATGACACGCTGACCATTCCAGCTGCACGCGAGGCGCTGGAGCGGGCCAGGGACAGCGGGGAACTGGCTCTCAGCGCACCGCTCACCCTGCTGCAAAACGACACCTCGACGACGGCAGCACAGCCTGGGGTGGTGATGTACCTGCCTATCTACGCCCCGCAGGCAGACACAAGCACGCAGCTGGTGCGCCGGGCCGGTCTGGTTGGCTGGGTTTCGGCCCCGTTCCGGGCGGGCGACGTCATCGCCGGAATGGCGCGTGAGCTGGACCCGGACATCGAGATCACTCTGTACGACGGCGTGGCCAAACCGGATGGATTGCGCCTGTACGGGACATCGGCCGACAAGGCACCGGTGGCCCCCGGGGGCGACAGAGGTGCTGCGTCCGCGCCTCAAGCGCTGCGCACGCTGCAAATTGGCGGGCGTACATGGACGCTGGTGATGCAGCCCACGCCCAGTTTTTTCCTGCGCCATCGGGAAGAAAGCCACTACATGATCGCAGCGGTGGGCGTGACCCTGGGCCTGCTTCTGTCCTGGTTGACCTGGCTGTTGGCCACCGGGCGCGAGCGCGCCGTGGCGCTGGCGCATGGCATGACCGCCGAGCTGCGCGCCACGCGCGACGACCTGGAGAGCACACTCAACGCCATCCCCGACCTGCTGTTCGAACTGGGCCTGGACGGCCGGATCCACCACTACCGTTCGGCGCGCTCAGACCTGCTGGCCATGCCACCCGAAATGTTTCTGGGGCGTTTGATGAGCGAAGTGGTTCCGCCCGAAGCTGCGGCGGGCTGCCATGCAGCGCTGGAGGCCGCGCACCACACGGGGTACTCGGCGGGCCACCAGTACCGGCTGGAGCTGGGCGGCACCACCCACTGGTTCGAGCTGTCCATCGCCCGCAAGGACGCCGCCGTGCCCGGCGACGAAGCCCGGTTCATCGCCTTGTCGCGCGACATCACCGAGCGCAAGCAGGCCGAGGCGCGCTCGCACCAGCTGGCGTACTTCGACGGCCTCACCGGCCTGCCCAACCGGCGCATGCTGCTCGACCGCATGGAACACGCCCTGCACAGCGCCCTCAATGCCGCCCAGGTGGGGGCGGTGCTCTATATCGACCTCGACAACTTCAAGCAGATCAACGACGCGCGCGGGCACACCGTGGGCGATGCGCTGCTGATGCAGGTGGCCCAGCGCCTCACGCAGCAGCTGCGTCCGGGCGACACCGTGGCCCGGCTGGGCGGCGACGAGTTCGTGGTGCTGGTGCACAACGTGGCCTCCGACATGGAATCGGCCGGGCGCGCGGCCCTGCTGGTGGCCGAGGAGATCCGCGCGGTGCTGGAGGCGCCGTACACCATTGCCACCCACCTCTACAGCACCACGGGCAGCATTGGCATCACGCTGTTCCCCAAGCGTGGCGAGGGCGTGGAAGACCTGCTGCGCGAGGCCGACACCGCCATGTACCGCGCCAAGGACCTGGGCCGCAACCGCATCCGCTTCTACGAAGCCGCCATGCAGGCCGATGTGCAGGAGCGCCTGGCGCTGGAGCAGGACCTGAAAAAGGCCCAGGCCGAAGGGCAGCTGGCTGCCTTTGTGCAAAGCCAGGTGGACGCCACAGGCGCCGTAGTGGGCGGCGAGCTGCTGATGCGCTGGACCCACCCTGTGCGCGGCAACGTACCGCCCAGCCGCTTCATCCCCATTGCCGAGGCCTCGGGCCTGATCCTGCGCATGGGCGACTGGATGATCCAGCAGGCCTGCGAAACCCTGGCGCATCTGCAGGCGGCGGGGCGGGAGCTGTCGCTGTCGGTCAACGTGAGCCAGCGGCAATTTCGCCAGGATGATTTTGTCGAGCGCGTGCGCCATGTGCTGGCCCACACCGGGGCCCACCCCGGCAACCTGATTCTGGAGGTGACGGAAAGCCTGCTCATCGAAGACCTGGACGACACGATTGCCCGCATGACCGAAATCGTGGGTCTGGGCGTGCGCTTTTCCATCGACGACTTTGGCACGGGCTATTCGAGCCTGGCCTACCTCAAGCGCCTGCCGCTGTTTGAACTCAAGATCGACAAGAGTTTTGTGCAGGACACGCCCGACGACCCGAGCGACACCGCCATCGTGCAGTCCATCCTTTCGGTGGCCAGCCATCTGAATCTGCGCGTGGTGGCCGAGGGTGTGGAAACCCGCGCCCAGGCCGATTTTCTGCTGCAGAATCAGTGCGAATGCCTGCAGGGCTACCTGTTCGGTCGGCCCGAGCCACTGGCGGTGTGGCTGGCTCGGCAGGTGTAGCGCACGCCGACAAAGAAACAGCCGAGCCAGAAGCGTCAGGTTGCGGGCGGGCTAATCACCGGGCGACCAAGGCCCAGCGCTCATGGTCACGCCAGCGACCGTTGATTTTGAGATAGCGGGGCGAGAAGCCTTCCTGATTGAACCCACAGGCCTTTACCAGGGCGATGGACGCTGTATTTCCAACCTGGATGTTGGCCTCCAAACGGTGCAGTTTCATGGCGCCAAATGCGTGGCGGATCAGTTGTTGTAGTCCCGCGCGCATTACCCCACGGCGTTCGTACCCCGCAAAAACGTAGTAGCCTAGGTAGGCGCTACAGAAATTGCCCATTGCGATCTGGGAGATGTGAAAGGCGCCCGCAATTTGTTCATCACCGTGGGCCGAGTCTTTCAGGCAGACCAAGAAGCAACGGTTTGCAGGTGACTCCATTTGTTCCAGGTAGGCTGCAAATGCTTCAGGGGTTGACGGCGCCAAAGTCCAGGGGGCATGCAGTCTGCGGCTCCGCTGAGCCAAGGTTGTAAAAATGGCTTCATCCGACGGCAGGGGAGCGCGCAGAATCGTTCGGCCGAGAACTGGGTCCGCCTTCACTGTTTTTTCGTTGCCGGTGAGACGGGCACGCCGCTTCATTCTTGTCTCGCTGAACTTGCCGTTTCTGCTTCGGCCGATTGCCCATAGGCGAAGGTGCCATAGGTGTCCATCGCCAGCGCATGCACCTCGCGCGCGGGCCGGTCCTTGAGCAAATGGTTGCTCCACACCTGGCGCCAGATGCGGGCGCCGGGCAGGCCGTGGCGCAGGCCCAGCATGTGGCGGGCGATGTGGGGCCAGGGGGTGCCGTGTTGCGCGGCCTCGCGTTCCATGTACTCAACCATGGCCACCTCCACCTCTTCGCGGGTCAGGGGGCAGGGGGCGCCCCCGTAGTAGAGTTGGTCCCAGCGGGCCAGCCACCAGGGGTTGTGATACGCCTCGCGGCCGATCATCACGCCGTCCAGGTGGTCGAGCTGCTCCAGCACCACCTCATCGGTCTGGATGCCGCCGTTGATGGCAATGGTGAACTCTGGAAACTCGGCCTTGAGGCGGTGCACCACCTCGTAGCGCAGGGGCGGTATGTCGCGGTTTTCCTTGGGGCTCAGACCTTGCAGCCAGGCGTTGCGCGCATGCACGATGAACACGGTGCAGCCCGCTTCGGCCACGGTGCCGATGAAGTCGCGCACGAAACCGTAGTCCTCCACCTTGTCGATGCCGATGCGGTGCTTCACGGTCACGGGCACGCTGACCACGTCCTTCATGGCCTTGACGCAGTCGGCCACCAGTTGGGGCGCCTTCATCAGGCTCGCGCCAAAGGCGCCGCGCTGCACCCGGTCGCTGGGACAGCCGCAGTTGAGGTTGATTTCGTCGTAGCCCCATTGCTGGCCCAGCCGCGCGGCCTGGGCCAGCTTGTCGGGCTCGTTGCCGCCCAGCTGCAGGGCCACGGGGTGCTCTTCGGCATTGAAGCGCAGGTGGCGCTCGGTACCGCCATACAGGATGCCGCCCGCGTTCACCATCTCGGTGTAAAGCAGGGTCTGGCGGGTCAGCAGCCGGTGAAAGTAACGGCAGTGGCGGTCGGTCCAGTCCATCATGGGGGCGACGCTGAGCCTGGAATACGGCTTCATAGGAGATGTACTAGGTTTAATGCTCATCATTTCATACCATTTCTGTGCGTTTTGAACCATTTGGTGTGACCTAAAATGTGACCATCGATCGCCGTCACACCGGCATCCGTCACACCGTCACACTGGAGATCAACATGCCAACAGTCCGCCCCCGAGGCTCGGGTTTTCAAGCCATCGTCAGAATCAAAAAGGATGGGGTGATTGTCCACCAAGAGTCCAAGATGTTCCCCACGGAACGCCTGGCGAACGACTGGGGCCGGCGCCTGGAGGACAAGCTGCGGACGGAGGGGGTGCCTCAGCGCCAGCTGTCGAACAAGACCCTTGGGCAACTGCTGACCGACTACCTGGCAGAACTGGAGAAGCACTCGGAGCCTCG